>JYMV01036105.1_pt1 | contig 157531 bp, 127 predicted proteins | sample 338911 | NCBI WGS metagenome assembly JYMV01 (sample SAMN03354496, study PRJNA234377) | hydrothermal vent metagenome | biome: Deep sea; feature: Hydrothermal plumes at the Eastern Lau Spreading Center, Western Pacific Ocean; material: Seawater | place: Tonga | collected 2009 | depth 2000 m m
GTCCCATCTCCAACTCCCCTTTACCATCGAGGTATAGTAGCTGCGTTTTTTTATTAATGACTCCCGTAAGATAATGCCATTGTCCAGGTTTAAGTTTGGGAAACCCGAAACCGCCATCACCATTCCAACCAGGACAAGCAATGAATTCCATTTCTTTGCCGCCATTTCTACCATCAAACCTTAGAGCCCAACCGTTGATATCTCTTTGGGCAACGATGGTACCACAACATCCGGCAACAACCCCTTTGACAGGTTCATCATTTTTGGCATTCACCCAAGCTGAAACTGTCATTTCATCTTTTCCATTAAATGCTAGTGTTTTGGTGCCAGGTATATGCACAGTAGCCACTCCGTCAAATTTGCCAGCACCCCCGACTTTACCCGCAACTATTTTCATCTTACTTTCGCCTGCGAGTTCACCATGATTGTCTCCGACTGCATCTGGAACTTTCTTACCCGCTTGGATTTCGTCCAGTGGCCAGTAGGAAACTAATCCATCTTCAACCATCTGGGCTTCTACGAAACTTGTAAGAACACACGTCATGCAAACAATTATTGCTATGCAAGCAATCTTTTTCAATGAGCTACAAATCATTTGTTTCTCCTTAAAATGATTATGTGAAAAACTAAATGTGATTGTGATGTTTTAAGATTGGTTTATCTGATAGTTATATTTAAGCTACAGTATAGTATTGACTAAGTTAATATTCAAGTTTTAGGACCTTACTTCTTGTTTCTTCTACTGAACCTTTCAAGTTTTGGTGGTATTTTGCTAAATTTATGAATTTTTGATAAAACATATGGCCAATTTCGGACTTACCGATTTCTGTATAAGCGTCACCGAGATCTGAATAAGCAGTTACCAGGTCAGGTTTAAACCTGATAGACATTTGATATGCTGTGATTGCTTGGGCTAAGTTGCCTTTGCCGTGATAAGCCAAACCAAGGTAATGATGTGTCAACGGATTATTTTGATCAAGTGAATTCGAGATTTCCAAATGCTTTATGGCACGGTCCCAGTGTTTTGATCGTTGCGCGATCACGCCCAGTTTTTGATGTGCTTCCATGTTAGCTGGTTGTTGTGTAATCACTTTGCTGTAAGCTTCGTTTGCGTCCTCTAACTTATTCTGTTTATATAAAGTTTCACCCAAGCTCAAGTGTACGATAGTGTTGTTAGATAGCAATTTTAACGATTGGCGAAAACTGTGTTCAGCGTTCTGAAATTCACCTTTCATTAATTGTATTTGTCCAATTCGGTGATAGATTTCTGCATTTTGAGGTGACTTATAACAGGTTTCCAATTCTTGGTTCAAGTGCCGATCAAGCTGAAGCTTTACTTTTGATAGGTCAGCTTGTCGTTTGGCAGAATTGGGTTCGAGTTGGAGGGCGATCTTCAACATTTCAATCGCCTGATTCCAATGACCGCTGTGATAATAAGCTAACCCCAGTTTGCGGTAATTTTCTGCGGAGTCTGGTTGCATTGAAATGGCCGTTTGGCTTCTCAGAATAACCTGATTAAACAATTTAACGCGATCAACTTCGACTTCTGCCAAACTTTTTTGTGTATGTATCTGTTCAGGTTCATAATGTAGAGCTTTTTCATAAATTTCGATGGCTTCATGAACCTTTCCCTGTTTTTGATATACTGCGCCCAGATTGTGGTAGGCTGGAGTGAAACTATGATCTAGATCTAGAGTTGTATGGTATTCGGCTATGGCGTCCGTCAACCTGCCAAGTGTATGGTACACTGTGCCCAGATTATAGTGATATAGCGCTACAGATGGTTCTAGCTCTATGGATTTTCGATAAGCATGGGTAGCATCAGCGAGGTTCCCTTGTTGATGAGCGATACTTCCCAGGTCATTGTATGCTTGGGCAAAGTTGGGATTTATTTTCAGGGCATTCTGGCAGGCTTTCAATGCTTTGGCCAAATTCCCGATTTCCTGATAGGATTTGTTGAGGTAATAGTAGGCATATTGGTCCCGCGGATTTTCTCTTATGGCTTGTTGGAAGATACGAATTGCTTTTTTGATGTTACCTTGGTTAACGGCTTCTAGGCCTGTTTTTAGAGTTTGACGGTTCTGGTTTTCTGCCAATACTAAGGTGAAGACAACACTGAACAGAAAGACAATGCAAGCTGATTTGGAATAGTGAATTTTGTTCTCTGTAGTTTGCGTTTTGAAGTCCATTGGAATTAGGAATCAGTTCACTGAACTATTGGACTGATTTCCAACAGAGCTATAGGTAGGTTTACCCAAAATTGGGGTTGTCAGTTAACAAAGGGGAAAGTTCCGACATAACCTCTTGGACTTGAGACGTAATGTACCGCATCGTGCATTGGCGTTACCTGATAATGGCAAACGACGTTGCTACGTTCCATATCGTCATCATCTTTGGCCCCTTGGTGTGGCATGTGGTTGATGAATATAACACAATCCCCAGCGTTGGGATGTAGAACATCATGTTCTTGGGCTTCACACCAAGCTTCAAATTTTGGCCGATCCAACGGGTAAAGATGCTTGGGTTCAGACAAGTGTCCGCCTTTGACGAATTTTAGATGACCTAACCCGGGAGCATTATCTTGGAAATAAAAAGTGCTATTAAAACTGACGGTAGAAACAGCATAACGGTGTTTTTCCGCTTCTCGCTTTTCATGCCAATAACCATAGAAATCAAGATGCCATTCTTGTAGGTATGGTCCGGGATTGATATGGGCCCGAAAGCTGCGCAACTGGCATTGTTTGCCCATCATGCCTTCAAGGTATGGACGCACGTTTGGATGGCCTACTAGTGGCTGATAGGTTTCCGGTTCTCGATCCAGTAGCGTGTCGAACTTCATGTTACCAACTGCATTTAACCCATCATCCCAACCTTGTTGGCGGGCATAGTTGATACGTTGACGAATATGTTCCGTTTCGTCAGCTGTAAGTGCTCCTTCTACTAGAAGATAGCCATCTCGATCGAGTTTGTCGAGTTTGTCGTCTACGTCATTGTTCACTTTATCCCCCTTAAGACAATTTGGGGTTGATGCGCATTATGTTTACCCTCAACCCCAGTATCATCGAATCGTTTCAACAAATGAGCGGACTACTTCACATCCCATCTCTTTTGGGGAGGATTAAGTTGTGGTTTCCCTCGGTTGTTAACGTCCACTACGCAACGAAATCCGATCCACGCAACTTTATGGAAAGTATCATTAGCAATAGTAGTGCGTTTAGCCACACGTAAGGCCCACGAATTGAGGGAGGCAGCGCCTCCTCGTATGACATGTTCCTTTTTAGGACCGTTTACCTCATCTCCGTCTTTTGGTCCTGTTGGGTTTTTTCTGGGAGACTTTCCATAGTATTTATATTTGAACCAGTCGTTTGTCCATTCAAATGCGTTACCGGCCATGTCGTGGAGTCCATAACCGTTGGGTGGGAAACTGCCAACGGGTGCTGTCTTGTCACCCCATTTATCTTTGCCCCCTTTTCCGTCGAAATTGGCATGTTCTCTGGGGACAGCCTCATCATCCAAGCCTTCATCGCCCCATGGAAACCGTTTACCAACTAAACCACCACGCGCTGCATATTCCCATTCTGCTTCGGTTGGGAGCCTCTTCCCCATTGATTTTGCGTACAGAGCTGCGTCTTCCCATTTAAGCCCTATTACTGGGTGTTTATTGCCGGGAGAAGCAGCCTTGGCCCAAGCTTCCATTGGTTTCCCACCCTTAAATTTTCTCCATTGTTGTATGGTTATTTCGTGAACATCCATGTAGAAAGCATCCAATTCTACTTTGTGTACTGGTTGTTCCTCTTTCTCTCCTTCATTTAGACTATCCCCCATTTCAAAACTACCGGCGGGAATCAATACCATCTTGGAGCCATCTTTCTGCCAGACTATTTCTTTTCTGGGTTCTCCAGCAACTTCTTCAACTTCTTCAACTTCTTCTTTTCCTGCGACCTCGCCCGCTGGTTCAGTAGCACTTGGTTTAACAACTCCTAATGTTGATTTTGCTTTGCTTGTCGTGGGTTCAGGTTCATCACCTCCACAACCGATGAAACCTAGTCCCAGCGACATTAAAAAAACTAGTAAACGAATCACGTTTGATCTCCTTTTGGTTTGGTTAGATTCCATTTATGTATATGGATTATACGAATATGTGTTGATTAGTCAACAAAGGGGAAAGTTCCAACATAACCTCTTGGCCTTGAGACATAACTCACGTCGTCATGCATTGGTGTTACTTGATAATGGCAAACAACGTTACTACGTTCCATATCGTCTTTCTCCTTGGCGCCCTGATGCGGCATATGGTTGATGAATATAACGCAATCCCCCGCCTTGGGGTGAAGAACATCGTGTTCCTGAGCTTCACACCAAGCTTCAAATTTCGGCCGATCCAACGGGTAGAGATGTTCAGGCTCAGACAAATGGCCACCTTTAACAAACTTCAGATGGCCTGACCCAGGGTCATTATCTTGAAAGTAAAAAGTACTGTTAAAACTGAAAGTAGAGACAGCATAACGGTGTTTTCCCGCCTCTCGCTTTTCATGCCAATATCCATAGAAGTCAAGGTGCCATTCTTGAAGATAGGGTCCGGGGTTAATGTGGGCTCGAAAACTGCGTAACTGGCATTGCTTACCCATCATGCCTTCCAGGTATGGACGTACGCTAGGATGACCTACCAGCGGTTGATAGGTTTCCGGTTCTCGATCCAGTAAGGTATCAAACCACATGTTACCAACTGAATTGAGACCTTCTTCCCAACCTTGCTGGCGTGCGTAATTGATACGTTGGCGTACATGTTCCGTTTCCTCCGGCGTAAGTGCTCCTTTTATCAGAAGATAGCCATCCCGATCGAGTTGATCGAGTTTTTTTTCTACATCATTGACATTATCCACTGTATTCTCCTTCAATATTTAATTTTTAAACAGCAAATTGAAATTAAGTTCATAACAAAGAAATTTTTGGTGCGTTAACGCTTGGCCAAGTGATATTTTGATCAACTGGAAACAGAGACCCTATCGGGTATTAAGTCAGGTTACTTCTATCAATGCCATATTAGATTTTATCGATCTTACCATATGTTCCATTGAATTTCTTCAAAAAATAAATTATTAGGTGGCTTGAGGTGAAATTTAGCTGTCTTCTTTGACTTCCTATCATCTAAACATATATTTTTGTTTGCAAGTATGCTACACCAGATAGCCAATATATGATGCATGATAAAAATGCTACTATCAGAATCATGTGCAACAGGAGATAGTCTTTGACTTTGATAGTCTTACTTCTACACTATCTGCACTAGAATCAATCCAAACTAAACACTTACCCTTCTCCTTGCTTACTAACACCTTAGACTTATTAATGTACGTATATAAAGTCTCTCTGGATTATGTGGGTTAAGGTCTGCTCTTATACTCCGTAATTGACATTGGTTTCCTAGTACAGATTTAAGTAGGGATCACGCCTTGCTGGGCAATCAGATTTCGTGATCCTTCGGGTTCAAGGGCCAGCAATTTATCGCATGCTACGTTACCTACACTGTTGCGACGTAGTCCTGACGACGAGAGCTTCCCCAAATTATCGAGTTGATCTTTCATTTTTTTCATACATGGAGTAGAGGATACCTTGCCATAAAGCGACAGTTTCATCATCCAAAGCATTTTTAATTAGCAAAAAACCGTGAAGGTTGAGATATTCCAGATTCTCTTTAAAGAGAGTTTCATCAATCATGGGTATTTCTCCTAATATTTCTGATCTTTTAGGATTTGCTGTTTCGCTAATGATGTTGTTATTAACCAGCTGTTAAGGTCTTCACTTATAGGTCGCTAGATGGTAGCTCTAAGGCTAGCTAAATTTATTCATTCCCAAGAGCCTGATCAGCTTTTTCTTTACTGATAACACAACGGAGACCAATACCACCGTTATGTGCCCAAGCATTGAAGGCCCCACGGTTAGCTACACGGATGTGAAAAGTATTGAATCTCCAAGATCCACCACGGGCGATACTCTGGTAGAATTCTCCTTTCGGTTCCTTGAACGGATTTTTTTAGGAGATTTACTATAATATTTAGCATCATAGGCATCCGCTACCCACTCGGGCGCATTTCCTGCCATATCAAACAACCCATAAGCGTTGGGAGGAAAACTGCCAACGGGGCGTTGGTTTTCCACTTGTCTTTGCCAACTCTACCGTCAAAATTGGAGTGTTCTCGAGCTACCTTTTCATCATCCCAACCTTTATCCCCCCAAGGAAACCGTTTACCAACTAAGCCACCGCGAGCAGCATATTCCCACTCAGCTTCTGTTGGCAGTCTCTTACCAGCCCATGCTGCGTATTCCTTGGCTTCTTTGTGGTTAACAAAAACTATAGGATGTTCGTCTATCGGCGAGGCTTCTTTTGCTTCAGCTCTAATTTCTTTCTTAAATAGTTTCCACTGTTTCATTGTTACCTCATAACAGTCCATGTAAAATGCATCTAACTCTACAGTGTGCACGGGTCTTTCGGAATCGTGTCCCTCCTCGTCTGCTGAATGATCCCCCATATCAAAACTACCAGCGGGAATCAAAACCATCTTAGCCCCATCCTTTTCCCAAACGATTTCGTTAGCTGGTCCAGCTATAACCTCGTCGACTTTCTCTTCCGGTATGACTTTTTCTGGTTGACTAGATCCCGGATTAACGACTTTTGCGTTGGATGTGCCCTGTCCAGATTCTGTGTCAGGGTCATCTTCTCCACAACCAATAAAAACCAGTCCTAACAACATCAAAAACATTGTCATATGTTTAAACAAAACGTTTCTCCTTATGCATCTCAACCTTTTATGTGGATGATATTGAATTTAACTGAAATCTAACCTCCAATCGATTAGGTTATTCCCAAAACAATTCTAAACCTGATAATTGCTTCTCTACTACATTTATCAGGTTTGTTAAGCCTCTTTATCTCACTTTAAGGGATACAAAGTTTCAACTTTAGAATTCATATTTGATCCCTTAAAGTAAATTCAATAAATCTAGTGTTTGTTTATATCAATTTTTTAACTGTGTATCTAGAGATATAGATATTGGCTTAAATGTAGAATAAATGTGTCTGTGATGGGTCTATCGCTTAATGGGAACCTATATAGCGCCCTCCTCCCTGCTTCCAAGAATTAGTCCAAAGTACTGTGCCACTAATATTTCGTCGAAATCTGCCTTTGACCGCTGGTTTTATTGGTGTCGTTTGACAAACCGCTACATGATCCATCACCAAAGTGATTAGACATCCGCTTGACCTCAATTGACATATTGGATTAGTCAACAAAAGGGAAAGTCCCAGTATAACCCCTTGGACTGGAGACATAAAGTACCGCATCATGCATTGGTGTTACTTGATAGTGGCAAACAACGTTACTGCGTTCCATATCGTCTCTCTCCTTGGCACCCTGATGCGGCATATGGTTAATAAATACAATACAATCTCCGGCCTTGGGATAGACAATGACATGTTCTTGCGCATCACACCAAGCTTCAAATTTCGGCCAATCCCCAGCATAGATATATTTGGGTTCAGATAGATGACCATCCTTGACAAATTTCAAATGTCCTGATCCTGGTCCATTATCTTGAAAATAAAAAGTAGTATTGAAGCTGACAGTAGAGACAGCATAACGATGTTTTTTCGCTTCCCTTTTCTCGTGCCAATAACCATGGAAATCAAGATGCCATTCTTGAAGATAGGGTCCAGGGTTAATATGGGCCCGAAAACTGCGTAACTGGCATTGTTTTCCCATCATGCCTTCAAGGTATGGACGTACGCTAGGATGACCTACTAGCGGTTGATAGGTTTCCGGTTCTCGGTCCAGCAAGGTATCAAACCACATGTTACCAACTGAATTGAGACCTTCTTCCCAGCCTTGTTGGCGCGCGTAATTGATACGTTGGCGTACATGCTCCGTTTCCTCCGGTGTAAGTGCGCCTTCTACAAGAAGATAACCATTCCGATCAAGTTGATCAAGCTTATCTTCTACATCGCTAACATAATCCATTTTTCCCTCCTGAAATTTTTTAAATGTTACTCTGAAATTGAGTTCTTTTTTTACTCATTATGGTGCGGGGATTTTCTATCATGGCTCTAGATTATGCCTATGTATAGAATCCATACGTAGAAATCCCAAATAGAATACCGACTATTGTCCAAAGGCAACCAACAGTAAATTCTCCCAAAATTAATCCCAAGAAAAAGGGGATTGCTCTTTGATGGGTCTTCAAGCCAAAGAACCGAAGAATCACCAGTTTCACCACCCACGCCAAAAACAAACAAAACCATATGTTATGAATACCCCAGCTATTGGTAACCGCATAGGCCGCAGGATATAGGGGAAACCAGAAAAATTTCATCCGCATGAACATCAGGAAAAAGGTGAATAATATACCGACTCCAAGAAACAAGGTTTCTGGGTAATTCGTTGGTGATGGGTTAATCAGCCACGATTCCAGTCGACTCCATGGCTCCCTGCCAAAAGCACTGACTGTTGGAAAGGGAATTCGGGTTAATGCCCCCATTTGATACGGAATATGCAGTAACACCCAGAAGGCGGATAAGATACCTATACCGGCAGCCAGGACCATAGCAAAAGTTACCTGTTTTTGACTGATTCCTGTACTGGTTGACAATTTAAAGCCTTCTAATTGATGAGGCATAACATGACTGTAATGGGTTCTGGTTAAAAACCAGAAAAAGGAAAGTCCAGTTAAGTTTGCAGCACCTAACTTTTGAGTTCCCACTGCCCAAACCATTACCTGTTCCGGTCCCGTATAGTGGATATCATGGACTGGAGCACCAAGTTCTGCCCGCATCCGCGTTATGCCTAAAGAAATCAGGAAGAAAAGAATGAAAAAAACAAAGGTAACCGTTATTGATATTCCCGCCTGATGGCAAAAAACGATCAGAAATAATATTCCCCCCAATAAAGCGAGGATAGTTGTCCTATATGACATAGCTTTGCCGGAGTCATCCAATGATTTTTCGGAAGCAAAAAACCGTTTGCAAATGCCAAGGAGATGTTTTCGACTAGTATATATAGCAATCATGGTTACACCAATGTATCCGCCAAAAGCTTGCGAATTGATGTATGGAAAACCAGGAAGTGATCTTAACCCCATTACATTACCTAACAAAAGTTGCAGTTTCCAAAACCAGAAGAAGAGCCAACAGGAAAAACTAAGATCCAATGGGATCAGAAACCCAAGACCAATAACGAAGGGATACATGGCGAAAGGTAATGTGCCCATGGCGTTAAATGGTGAATTAGGGAATGTGATGTTGTATCGTTTACTAAATACTTGCGGAATGGTTGGAAACAGGAAATGAAGACCATTCACAATATCTATGACGGCAACAATGATGAATCCAATCCACATCACACGGCTAGAGAAAAAATTGGGACTTGTCATCTCTAAGGGGAGTTGAATGATTGGGTAACTCAGTTTTTCATTTTCTACCCACTGCCTTCTGATGATAATGTTGATACAAAGCATGATTAGCAACACAACAAAAATAAAAACAGACCAAGTAGCAATTGGAATAATCCAAACTTTCAAATGTTGGATATTGTATAAAGGGCCACCCTCATAATATCCTTTGAGTACAGACTTATCATTGACGGATAACCATGAAGGAATGTGTTTCCAAAACAGGTTCTTCCAATCATTTTCTTCAGTAGCAAACCAGAAAGGATGACCCAACATAGGTGGGAGAATTTGCATCATGCTATGTCCACCAATACCAGATGCTATGGACAACACAATATAAATTATAGATAACTCTCCGCGTTTAAATAATGTTCTATCTAAAAACCTCTTTATTCCGATGTTCAATAAAGACAGGATCAGCAGGTTAAATACTACATTAAAGAATAACGAGATGGTTGTTGGTAGTCCCGAGTACCTGACTAGTTCCATTTGCACATTCCAATAAATATTTATTGGGATTAATGCAGTTGCAATCAGTATTGTGTGGATTGAAACATATGTTTTATTGTTGTTTTTGTTCATTTACTTCTGATTATATTATGGTAAGCTTTACAGAGGATGATGACTGTCAGAATACTATTGAGAGTCAATGTCTGTAGAGAAAAGATGTGAGCACATTGAAATACTTGGCTGAATAATGGTATGCTTGCAGTTTGGAATAGGAACTCAATTCTCAGAATTGGTCTTGGGTTCAACGATCTGTATTATTTGCCGTGCGGCAATATTATGTAATGCCGAAGTCGCACCGCTAACCCATTTTACCGAGATCTTATCAACCAAGTCAGCGTCTCCTAACCCGAAATGGGTTCTTAACTCATTTTGGGAGGCATAACTATTACCTGATCGAACCTCTCTCATTTGCGTCAAGTTCCCTGTTTTTACGTAAACAATAGAACCAATCCCACTTATATTTTTATTTCCCTTTAATTCTATCAACAACCAACTTTTTGTATTTCCACCATCGTTTCTCAGGAGTGTTGGTAAAGCATCCATGTTAATTACTAAAACGTCTAAATCCCCATCGTTGTCGTAATCTGCAAAGGCGGTTCCTCGACTTGACAATCGTATGCTAAATCCATCCCCCGCTTCTGATGTTATCTCTTTAAAATGGCCCGTATTGTTATTGAAGAGTTGATTAAGTTGAGCATAAGATTCACCGTATGCTAAATGGCTATCCACTTGTGGGTAAATGTGTCCATTGGCAATGAATAGATCTAAATCCATATCATTATCATAGTCGAAAAACCCTGTTCCCCAACTCATAGGTAGATATGTTCTTTGCCATAATCCCACGGATTCAGATGCATCCTCAAAGAAACCATCCCCTAGATTTCTATACAATGTACTGCATTCACCGCTAAAATGGGTTAAGATTCCGTCGAAATCACCATCATTATCAAAATCAGCAAAGTCAATTCCCATACTTGCTTGAGGTAACCCGGTGTTAGCCACTGAGGCGTTCACGTATAAACCTACTTCCGTAAATGTTCCATTTCCGTTATTTTGATATAAGTAGTTAGGTGACGCATCATTAGCAACATAAATATCAATGTCTCCATCCAGATCATAATCAGTAGTACAGACACCAAGTCCATATAACGCTCCAATATCAATCAGACCAGATTCTATCGTTGCATCAGTAAACGTACCGTCTCCGTTGTTACGATAAAAAGCATCAGCGGACCCTTTTAGTCCACGGGGGCCCTTCATGACGTTTGCAACTCCTTTCCAATCTTGCGACAACTCTGCATCTAAAACCTCTGAAATGGAGCTGGTAACGTAATTCACTACGTATAGATCTAAATCACCATCATTATCAAAATCTAAAAATGACGCTCCCACGCTCCATCGTTTATCGTCAACCCCTACTTGTGCAGCGACATCGGTAAAGGTGCCATCTTGGTTGTTGCTGTACAAACGGTTAGCGCCAAAGTTAGTAATGTACATGTCGAGCCAACCATCGTTATTATAATCCGTGGTACAAACGCCAATTCCCCAACTTTTATCGCCCACTTTCGCTTGTTCAGTTACTTCTTCGAAAGTCCCATTTCCGGTATTGCGATAGAGCGCATTTTGACCTTTAACCACGACACGCCCATCTTTGATTTTCCACCCGTTAACGATATACACATCTTGGTTTCCATCTCGATTATAATCAAGAAATGCTGTTCCACAACCGATTGATTCCAGCAAATGCTTTTTGTCTTGGCTACCACTATAAGTAACGGTGTGAATACCTGATTCCTCAGTCACATCAGTGAAAATAGCGAATCCGTAAGGCGTGAGAAAGTCAAGTAGTGCGACGGGGAGAATAGTAAGTAGGGGTAGGTAACGCAGGTAATTCTTCAAGATATGCTAGAACCACTTGCCTGTTTACAGATATATTGGATATTCATGAAATATATCACCATCGTTTTATACTACCAATGTCCTATGCTACCAAGCAGGAGTTTTCGTTCTGGAGATCCCTCCTCCCGCAGTTTGGTAACGCGAGGACCATTAAAAGGCTCTCGCGACTTCATCCAAGCATTCTGATAACACATTAAGCAAACTCGGCGTTCCTGTGGCGAATTGTTAGCTGAACCTCTGTGGTAGAGCCACCCGTCGAAAAAAACAGCTTGACGGGGTTTAGCAAGTACAAACTTTTGATCTGGGAAAGTAGGGTGTCCTTCCGGCGGGCGAAATAGCGCCCGCTGACTACCAGGTACAATGACGATAGGACCATTTTCCATTGTTAGCTCATCAAGAAAATATCCGCAATTAACTTGTCCAGGCAAACTTCCGTAAGGTGTGCCACAAGGGTCAACAGGCCAAGGACCATCGCGATGCCAGTTCTGATCGGTTGCTCCCGGTTGTGTAACACGTGATGTCGCACTATGAAGTTGTACACAGTTTCCCAAAATTGCTTTAATTCGTTCCAGCACCGGAGGATTATCGATTAAAAAGCCAAAGCGTTCATCCTGTTCTAGCAGTTCGCCAACGAATTGTGTTTCATCATCGACTCCTTCATAGGTTTCGTCAAGCGCAATTTTGAGTGTTTCTAGTTGTTCTTCTGTTAATGCATCGTCAACAACCAAGTATCCCCATTTTAGGAAAAAATCGACTTCTGACTGTAATTCTGCTGATAATTGTGAGTTAAGCACAGTTGGTACGATTGGTCCTGATTCTGACATGTGACTCTCCTAAAGCCTTTATTATCTGATTACTTTGAGGGACATCTTAACTGGCTAACTAGTTAAGACTTGGCGTCCCTTTTTCAATTATATCCAATTGCTGATTTACTGCTGTATCTTTAAAAATTTGTGTTATGCCACTGGGCCAATGGACTTCAATTTTATCAATAAACTCATGATCTGAAACTCCCAATAGTACTCTTGGGTCACGACTGCAAAGATAACTTGATCCCACCCGAACTTCGCGTATGACAACTTGGTCTCCAACTTTAAATATCAGGCGGGTGCCGACACCATCACGATTACTAAGAACCCCAACTGTTCGAATGCGCAGCCAATTTTGTGCGTTCCCGTTCTCGTTTCGTAGAAACGCAATAGGTCCATTCAATTGTGTAACAACAATGTCTATATCACCATCGTTGTCATAGTCGCCTAAAATACTTCCTCGACTGACAGCCTTTTCTAGGAAATGAGGGCCTGATTCTCGGGACATTTCGGTGAATGTCCCATTCCTATTGTTTTGAAAAAGCTGGTTTGGTTGGGCATACGTCACAACATCTATGGTTTGTTCAATGTTTGGAGAAATATGCCCGTTGGCAATAAATAGATCTAGGTATCCATCATTATTGTAATCTAGAAAATTGGCACCGAATCCTAAAGATAGGTAGCTTTCCTCACCAAGACGAGATTTATAAATGACATCAGTGAACGTCCCATCCCCATTATTCTGGTATAAAGCGTTGGTTTCATACGAGAAATTGGTAACAAATATATCTAATAATCCATCCTCATTATAGTCTCCAGTATCAACTCCCATACCAGCTTGTGCGACACCATCACTACTATAAGCACATCCTGTAAATATCCCGATTTCCATGAACGTGCTATCACCTCCATTTAGGAACAGATAGTTTGGGGTGTCGTCATTAGCAACATAGAGATCTGGATACCGGTCATTATTAAAGTCAGCAGCAACAACTCCAAGTCCTTTTCCTTGGTAAGGACCCCCAATATCACTAATTCCAGCAGCTTTTGTCGTATTGGTGAATGTGCCGTCTCCATTGTTTTTATATAGCTGATCCGGGGATCCCTCAAAATATTTAGGATGACAGTAATTACGAATATCATCGTCATAACACTTGCGATAAGAAGCTGTTAGTGAATAAACAACATAATTAACCACATAGAGGTCGAGATATCCATCGCGATCATAGTCGAAAAAAGTTGCGCTGGTACTCCACGAGGGATCTGCGACACCCGCTTTTTTGCTTACTTCTGAGAAAGTTCCATTCCCATTATTTTGGTACAGTTTGTTGTGACCAAAATTTGTCACGTAGAGGTCGATGTCGCCGTCATTATCGTAGTCTGCAGTAGCTGCACCTTGACCGTAATTGTTCTTGTTGCCTATTCCTGCAGATGCGGTGATATCTTTAAAAGTGCCATCACCGTTGTTGTGGTAGAGCAAACTTGTGTTTGATGATTGATCGGAATTTTTACTTATTCCTTGGCTACCGAAATCACCGCTGTTTATCAGATAAAGATCCAAATATCCGTCGTTATTGTAGTCAAAAAAAGCACCTCCAGATCCCAGTGTTTCCGGCAGTTGATAGTCGTTTTTCGCTCCATTTGAATGTCGGAAATTGATTCCGGTCGATGCCGTAATATCGACAAATTGAACCTGTGATTCAGCTTGTAATAAATTGGATAGAAATATGAGAAATAGATGGGTCAGTTGACGTGGCTTCATTCTTGACGTGGGTCTGGTGCCTCAGGATCTAGGCGTCGATACTCGCTCAACGCCTGGTCGGCTTTTAACTGATGGTTGATTTGTTGATAAGCTTTAGCCAAATTCAAATGGTAATTCGCCTTAAGGGGTTCCACATGAATTGCCAACTGAAATTGATCAATAGCACGAATGTACCTTTCCGTCAGCATGTAGGCAATACCAAGGCTATTTCTATATTCGGCAACATCCGGATACAGGTTGATAATTTCTTTGTATACTCCAGCAGCATCCTCATGTGATTTGATTTGTAAATAAGCATATCCAAGCATTTCATAATAATCAGGATTTTGTGGGTCGAGTAGCACGCATTTGCCTAAGGCATTGGTTGATTCCTGCCACCTATTATGTTTTACCAAGAGTTGTGCTAACTGACTCCATTTTTCCAGGTCCTTTGAATCATTTTGCAAATAGTGATCAAGGATCTTGATTTGCTCTAGATCACGGCTCAGTTGCTGGAAATTATTTAGAGCTGATCTCCCTTTATCGATTTGTCCTGTTCGGAAATAGCAATTTCCCAGATTGAAGTAGGCTTGAGCGTAAAAAGGGTCTTTCTCAATCACTTTTTCAAAATGTGAAATAGCTTCTTTAAGTCTATTTTCCTGGTAATGACAGAATCCTAAAAGGTACAGAGATTCTGTGTCAGTAGAATCAAAGTGTATTGCTTTATCAAAGTATTCGATTGCCTCCCTATTCGAATCCTGATGAAGATAAGCTGTTCCCAAAAGCTTATATGAATCCGCGTATTTAGCATCAATCTCAATAGCTTTCTTTAGAAAAGGAACTGCTTCCTTTGCTTGTGCTAGGCCAATCAAGTACGCTTTGCCTAATTTGTTGAATGCTTCCGCATAATCTGGATTAATAGCAACGGCATGTTCCAAATTGATAATGGCTGTCTTCCATTGTGATTGCATACCACAAATCACGCCTAGATGATAATATGCATCGGCAGAGGGATTAATTTTAACTGTTTGCTCAAGTTGTTTTTTTAATGATTCAAAGTTCTGACTGGGGATTCCTTGTTCGTTCCGATTATACAGTAAATTGGTTTGAGGGATCGCACCAGAAGTCTTATTTTTTTTGGTTGCGCGTGCCTCTGGAGGACTTGATCCTAACACACAACGAAATCCAACGAAGCTGTTTGTACTATATGGATTGCTGCCAATACGGCTGGCCACATGCAAACTATAGGTATCATAGTTCCAAGACCCTCCGCGCAGTACCCGTTTATCCCCAGAACTTGGGCCTTCTGGATTGCGGGTTGATGAATGGCTATAGTAGTTTTCGCCAAACCAATCAGCACACCATTCATAGATATTACCTGCCATATCGTACAAACCATAACCATTAGGCAAATAGCTGCCCACCGGTGCTGTATAAGCATAACCATCATCAATATTTAAATCCGACCAGTGATATCCTTTGTCTATTTGTTTCAGAACAGGATCTGCATTTTTGTCTGCGTAGTTACATTCTATTCCACTAGGTTGCGAGTTTCCCCATGCATAGCGTTGATTTATCAGTCCACCTCGAGCTGCATATTCCCACTCAGCTTCCGTTGGCAGACGCGTACCCATCCACTTAGCATAGGCAGTGGCGTCGTACCAGCTGACACCCACTACCGGATGATTCTCTGTGGGTGAGTACTTACTTACCCACTCCGGTAGGGCTCTATGGCCAGTGGCACTGATAAACTGTTGATATTGTTTTATTGTCACCTCATAGGTGTCAATAGAAAAGGAGCCTAACTCGACGGTATGTGCCAGATGTGTATTCTTTATCCATTCGGCAGTCTCATTTTTAGGAGTTCCCATATGGAATTTCCCGGCAGGTATCAAAGTCATTTCAGCTTGTATTTTTTGCCAATCTGTTGCTTCTACTCCGTTTTCAAGTACCCGTTGTCCTATTTTTTTTAAGCGAATATTTGCCAATTCAACTAATTCATTGTTACGTAGATCTACATCTATTACCTCGATTTCATATCCGGTTAGTTTCAGTCCCACCACTACTTGTTTTCGCTGGTTTATATCAGTATCAAGTTGCAAAATGTGCGGTGTTTTATGCGAGGTCTGTCGTCGGTCAACATAGATAGTTGCACCAACTGGTAAAGTGCTGATAGACAGTGAGACTTGCGGTTCCTCGTTTTTAATCTTGATTCCCGGTTTTTCCCTTGCTATTTTAATAGCAACCGTTTCTGATGATACCAATTTGGTCCCACTTTGCAGGCGCAACCATTGAGATTGCTTTTCATCCTGAGATGTTTCTATCCGATCAATGGCTTTGTCCTGAAGTGTGAGACTACATAATATAACTAGGGATTGGTGAATTGCTTTCACGGCAGAAGTGTCAAATCTCATTTGGCTAATATTGTGCTGATCGCCATTTATTATTGTCGAGGAAGTGTTTATCTTATTGGCTTGAGATTGAATGCAATTCAAGACAAAGAATAGTAGTAATACAAGAAATAAATTATTCCTCATCACAAACTTCCTATACTAACACTTTTGAAATTCCGTTGGATTATAACACGATAATCTTGCAACTTACCTGACAAGTGTTTTTTCACTTAATCTGGTCATTCCAATTGGTAAGGTTTTCAGTTGAAATGTCCTAACTCGTAGCCGTAAACCCGAAAACCTCCAACCCCGAAATCGTTCAGCATTGTTCCTTTTTCACTCGAGACTTAAAAAAATCAGAATGCTCCCAGTCCTTGACCTATACTAATCTACCAAACTGTCTAAGCCTGATTATTGTCTTCGTACAAGAAACACTTGACTGTTCTCTCCTCTACTAGAAAGTCTGCTGGAATTTTTTGCTTGCAGATTTCCATTGCTTCAGAACATCTACTAGCATACTTGCATCCCATGTTCACGAATTCATCTGTTTCAAGGATAGCAAGATTTACTCGGCCTTCCCATTTTCGATCTGGGTCTGGATCTGGAATAGATTGCTTCAGGCTCCGGGTATAGGGATGAAGTGGGTGTCCCAATACCTTTTCTACTGAACCAGATTCTACAATCCAGCCTCCGAGCATGATGGCAACCCGGTCAGCCGCATAATATGCGGTCGCTAGATCATGGGTGATATACAATACACTAACAGCCTTTTCATCTCTTAGCTTCCTAAATAGATTAACAATAGACATTCTTAGCGAGGCGTCGACCATTGAAACTGGTTCATCTGCTACAAGAAGAGAAGGGTTTGTGATGAGTGCTCTGGCAACTGATACACGTTGCACTTGACCGCCAGAAAGTTCATTTGGATATCTTCCTAAGATCTCAACTAAAGAGAGCCCAACCAAACCCAAGACATCGTCTACATATTGATTTACATTTTCTTTCTCAACAACATGATAGTTAAAAGCTGTTTCGAACAAATAGGTTTCAATACGTTTCAATGGACTGAAAGTGGTAAACGGATTCTGGAATATCGGTTGGACTTCCTTTAAAAACCATGAACGCCTTTCTCGGTGTGTTAACTGTGTGAGATCCTTACCTTTATAGCGTATTATTCCACTTGTTGGTTCAGCCAGACCAAGGATCATTCTGGCCACGGTTGTTTTTCCGCTCCCGCTTTCTCCAGCCAGAGCGACGATTTCTGGCTTGGTCGCTTTCAGGAAAAAGCTAGCTTTGTCAACAGCAACCAACTTGGTGGTGGAAAACCCCTGGCGCAGGCTGAAAACCTTTGTTAAATTTTCGATGTCCAACAAATTTTCATCAGCACCGCAGTTCATTTTTTCTCCTCTGAAACTAAAAAGCAAGCCGTCTTATGTCCATCTCCAATATTAACCAAAGGTGGTACTTCTTTGGTACAAACATCCATGGCATGAGGACAACGTGGATGGAATCTACATCCTTCCGGTGGATTATCCAAGGCTGGTGGTCTACCTGGAATACTTGATCTTTCCGTTTTGTCACCCAAGCGCGGCAGTGATTCTATCAGGTACTGTGTATATGGGTGCTGGGGGGTTTTGAAAATGCGTTGAGTTTCAGCTTCTTCTACTAATTTTCCAGCGTATAGAATAGCTATACGGTCCGCTAGGTTGGCGTGCACTCCCATATCATGGGACACAAGCACCAATGTACTTCCTTCACGCTGTTGAATTTCCTTCAGTAACTGGACAACTCCTCGTTGTACCAGGACATCCAGCGCAGTCGTCGGTTCATCGGCCAAAACGAGCTTAGGAGAGAGAATTGTAGCTAGAGCAATCGTTACACGTTGCCGCATTCCACCAGAAAGCTGGTGAGGATAGACACTCATTACTTGTTCAGGCAATCCTAGTTTTTGCAAATAATCTCGAGCCAATTTAGCAGTCTCACTTCTGCCTAGATCTCGGTGTGTTGCAATGAAGTCGTGAAAAGTATCACTGACTCTGCGCACAGGATTAAGGACATGCATCGAACCTTGCGGAATATATGAAACTTGCGTCCACCTTGTCTGCTTGATTTCGTCCTTAGACATTGAAAACACATTGTAACTGTCCTGAGCAAATTCATATTGCATAGTCCCATCGATAATCCTTAATGGCGGATCAATTGCACCTAGGAGAACCTTGAGTAATGTTGACTTTCCGCAACCCGACTCTCCAGCAATGCCGAGCACCTCTTTCTCCCTAATTCCAATGGAAATATCATCAACAGCCTTGACAGTACGTTCAACGCCATAAGATTGGGTGATATAGTAAGCTTTAAGATGTTTAGCTTCGGCAATCATCGACATAAACTATCCTCCTATCCCAAACGCTTCAATCTTGTCCGAGGATCAAGGTATTCACTGAGGCTTGTTGAGATTAAATGAAATGCAACTACAATGAATATAGAAGTAACAACTGGTGCCGCTAGCACCCAGAATCTTTGCATCAATAGTGCTTGATAGTAATTTCCCCAATAGATCATGGTGCCAATAGTTGGGGTTGTCAGGTCACATAGCCCCAGAACCGCCAGCGTGATTTCAATTCCAATCGCCCATAGAAACCCGCTGACTGCGTCGGCCAGCAGATAAGGAATAAAAAATGGGAAATGCTCTTTTAGAATGACTTTAAATGTATTCATGCCTGAGAAAACTGCTGTATAGGTGAATTCCTGTTCGCGTAAACTAAGGATTTGGGATCGATAGCGTTTAGAGGGCCAGGCGATATCAAGGAATCCTAAAATCAAGGCTAAATGCAAGAAACTCAATTCTCCCTTTAAAACAAAAGAGATAAGAATTAAAAGAGGCAATCGGGGGATAACGATAAAGCTGTCGACGATAGACTGCAATATCCTGTCGGTTGTTCCTCCTACATACCCGGAAAAAGATCCTAAAATCACCGCGATTGATCTGCTAATCAGTACGGCCAGACCAGCAATTATAAGCGTGTTCCTAATAGCAAATGTCAATATCCAGAAAACATCCTGTCCCAAGGATGTGGTGCCAAATATATGGTCAAAAGATGGTGCTTCATTCTTAGGTACTACGCGACGCTTCGCTGCCTCATGGGGTGAAAAAAAAGAAAGTGTCGCCAGCAGGAGGATGAGTAGAAAAATAATGGCACCAAAACGGAACGATAGATGGTACTTAAATAAGTCTCTTATAATTTTCATTATTATTTGTATCTTACCCTAGGATCGAGAAGAGGATAACTTAAGTCTACCAGTAAAGCAGCTGTGGCAATTCCGACAATGGAAAATACCGTTATTCCCAAGATGAGATTAAAGTCTGCCTGAAGAAGACCCATGTAGAGTGAATAACCAATGCCAGGATAGCTGAAAACAACCTCGGTGATCATTGTTCCACTAAAAATCCCTCCTAGTGATAGTCCCAAATCGGTGGCGTGAGGCAACAAAGTATTTCTAATTATATAGAACAAAACGATTCGCCATCTCGACAATCCAGCGGTTTCAGCATAGTTTACGTAATCGCTGGCAATGATGGTGGAAGTTAAGGCCTTGGCCATGATGAATCTAAAGGCGGTCGATCCCACAATCAGCGAAGTCGCTGGTAGAAAGCTATGCCACAATATGCTGCTGAGGTAAGACCAACTGATCCCAGGTTTTCCTGAGGCTCCACCAACAAGTGGGAAGACCTGGAAATGGTAGCAAAATACCATAACCAAAATTAAGGCTAGAATGTAATAAGGAATTGGATAAATCGAAATAAAGATCTTATCCATAACTTGGCACCATAGCTTGTTGGGAAGGTAACCGGCTAGTGTGCCTAAGACAATACCTAGAACCCAGGAGATGAAGATAGTACAGGTCAACAATCCCACTGTCCATGGCAATCCTGCACCAATAATTTCTATAACTGGGGTTGGGAAAGCACTCATCGATGGTCCTAAATCACCCCGAATGAGTCTCTTCCAATAGTTGATGTATTGTTCAACAGAACTTCCACCTAAACCGTATAGATCTTCTAATGCTTCCTTCAGGCTTTCTACAGCTCTTGGATCCATGGTTTGAAGACTGCTAAGTGTACTTAGCGTTCTCTCAACAGGGTCAGTTGGAAGAAGCCTGGGGAGAATAAATGTTACTGTTACCCCAACAAAAATAGTGATTAGCCATTGGGAAAGTCTGGGCAAAAAATAGCTTTTTAGAAGATTCATGGGCTGTTTCCTTTTTTATTGCTTAGGTATGTTTCCAGCCGCGGGTTCCACATGCTGAAAAGTGAAACGTCCCCCTCCAAACCAATAGAGCGGTTGCACGAAGGGGTTTTCATTAGTTGGGAAACCAGTCCAATAATATTGATCAACCGTTGTAAAGTTCTTGAAACTAATAGTAATAATCGAGAACATGTTTTCAACCCATAGCTTCATGAATTCACGACCCAATTCAACAACTCGGTCATCCTCTGGATGGATTTGGTCCAGTTCATCAATAATCAGATCCATCTCTTTGGATTTTACTCTCAGGGTGTTGGTGCTTCCTGTGGTGGCTGTGGATTTACCATTAGGTGTATAAAACTGTGAGTGTAATCCGAAGATAGCCTTCCATTTATCGGCAGTAGCGTCTCCATCAGAAGCATTTGACCAACTGGAGATAGCTTCAAACTCTCCCATCAAATTGCGATTATAATATGGATCTCTTTGTAATGTTTCTATTTCCAGTTTGAGACCGAAATTTGCCCATTGATCCTGAGCTCCGATGGCCAACCGGTATATTTCTACCTCGTCTGGGGCGACGATCATCTTAATCGTCCACAGTTCCCCATCAGGAGTTAGCCATTTGCCGTTTGTATTGCGAGTAAAGCCATTTTTAAGCAATAATCGTTCTGCAATTTCTGGGTCATGTTTCCACCACCCGGTACCAAACAGCAACCGCAGTTCTTTAGCATCCGAAGGGACTGAGTATCCTTGTTTTTGTGCCCAAGCAGCAATCTTCTTTGGCACCGCATCGTCGTATGGATGGTAGAATGTTCCTTCTTCAATCTCAATTTGCAATTCTTTCAACCATGATTCCAATGGGTTGTGGTACAGTTCCATTTGGGGGGGACTCGCTGGGTGAGGGATAGCAGTAACTCGTGCTACTCCACCGATATATTCCGTTTGTAGGTCAACGATATCTAATGCTAGGGTCAATGCCCAACGGACGTCTTTGTTGGTGAAAACCGTTTCGCTGCCGAGATTAAAGCCAAAGTAACGGGCACTCTGTTCATTAGGGTAAGCCCAGGGGAATTCTTTGTACCAGGATCTAGCCGTCGGCGCTTTTTTTAGTATCGCTTGAAATGCTTCGTAATCCACATTTTGCACCATATCAAGTTCGTGTCTGATTATGGCCATGGCCTTGCGTCCACTATCACCATAAAAAACCGACATGATATAGGGGGGACCGGGTTTTCCGGTCAATATGCCTGGAGTAGTCCTTTCCCAATCCTTCCTTCGTTTAAATAGTTCCCAGTAGCCTGATGGATCCGAATCAGCGTATTCGTAGGCCCCCAGTGAAACCGGAGGATTGAACTTGAACGTCATTGGATCCTCAACATTCTGCCAGATGTGTTTGGGTTGCATCCAGACTGCATTATATCTAACAGTAAATTGATAGTGGAATCGTGGATTGGAATCTTTAAGTTCAAAGATAACAGTGTACTTATCGACTTTTTTGACCTCTTTAACGAAGAGTTCGAGTTCAGTTGACCAGAGCATACCTGGATTTGATTTTAGATTATTGACTGTAAAAACCAGGTCATCGGCTGTAAATTCCACCCCGTCACTCCAGTATACCCCCGAGCGAAGTTTGACTGTCATCTGAGTGAAATCTTGATTGTAAGTAGGCGGCTCAGTAGAGAGAGAGTTGATCTGCTTACCCGTTTCTTGGTCGATATACCACAGTGAATCCATAATCAGACCTTGTTTGGTTGGGTTTGGTATCCCCGGCATCCACAGGTTAAAGTTCTCAACGACGCTGTAACGAAAAATCTGGTCAACTACCAATATGTCTTGACGAGGTAAATCGACTGGCAACTGTGACTTCAATCGATCTTTACATGCAGTTAGCAGGATAATATTTATTCCAACCAGACCTAACAGAATTATTAATTTCGATCTATTTTGCATTCTTATCTTCTTTCTTTAATTTGATATTTTGTTGGATCTTGGTCAAGTGGTTACTGCTTGTTTGGTTGGTGTGCCTTTCGGTGCAGATATATGATACAAGACCTGTATACTAACTATGCTGAAATTCCTTTCCATAGTTTTCTCATTACCGTTCAGATTTGTTTCGAATTGCTGATTCCACATGCTGAAAGGTAAATCGTCCTCCTCCAAACCAGTAGAGTGGTTGCACGAAAGCATTTTCACTGGTTGGAAAACCAGTCCAATAGTACGTATCAGTAGTAACAAACTTCTTAAAACTAATGGTAGTAATTGAGAACATGTTTTCAACCCATAGCTTCATGAAGTCATGACCCAATTCAACAACTCGGTCATCCTCCGGATGGATTTTACCCAATTCGTCAATAATTAGATCTACCTCTTTGGATTTTATTCTGAGTGTGTCGATGCTTCCTCTGGCTGCTGTGGATTTACCATTAGGCGTATAGAACTGTGAGTGTAGTCCAAAGATAGCCTGCCATTTATCGGCCGTAGCGTCTCCACTAGAAGCATTTCCCCAACTGGAGATGGATTCGAACTCTCCCATATAGTTGCGAGTTGAATAGGGATCTCTTTGTAACGTCTCTATTTCCAGTTTGAGGCCGAAATCTGCCCATTGATCCTGAGCTCCGATGGCCAACCGATAAATATCTACTTCGTCTGGGGCGACGATCATCTTAATCGTCCACAGTTCCCCATCAGGAGTCAGCCATTTGCCGTTTGTATTGCGAGTAAAGCCACTCTTGAGCAATAATCGTTCTGCAATTTTCGGATCATGTTTCCACCACCCGGTACCAAACAGCAACCGCAATTCTTTGGCATCTGAAGGGACTGAGTATCCTTGTTTTTGTGCCCAAGCAGCAATTCGTTCCGTCACTGCATCGTCGTATGGATGGTAGAATATTCCCTCTTCAATCTCAATTTGAAATTCTTTCAACCATGATTCCAATGGGTTGTGGTACAGTTCCATTTGGATTGGAGTAGCTGGATGAGGAATAGCAGTAACTCGTGCTACTCCACCGATATATTCCGTTTGTAGGTCAACGATATCTAATGCTAGCGTCAATGCCCAACGGACGTCCTTATTGGTGAAAACTGTTTTACGGCCGAGGTTAAAACCAAAGTAACGGCCACTTAACTCGTTGGGATAAGCCCAAGGGAATTCTTTGTACCAGGAACGTGCCGTTGGGGTTTTCTTCAGCACAGCTTGAAATGCTTCATAATCTACGTTCATAAACAAGTCAAGTTCATGCCTAGCCATAGCCATCACTTTGCGTTCAGAGCCACCGTAGAAGACAGTCATGATATAGGGTGGTCCGGGTTTTCCGGTCAACATGCCTGCAGTAGTCCTTTGCCAATCCTCTCGCTGTTTGAACAGTTCCCAATAACCTGCCGGATCCGAATCAGCATATTCATAGCCCCCCAGTGAAACCGGAGGATTAAACTTGAACGTCATTGGGTCATCGACATTCTTCCAGATGTGTTTGGGCTGCATCCAGACCGCATTGTATCTAACAGTAAAATAATAGTGGAACCGTGGATTGGAATCGTTAAGTTCGAAGATAACAGTATAATTGTCGACTTTTTTAACCTCCTTAACGAAGAGACTCAGTTCAGTCGACCAGTTCATACCCAAATGTGATTTCAGGTTATTGACCGTAAAAACCAGATCGTCGGCTGTAAATTCCACGCCATCACTCCAGTACATCCCTGAGCGAAGTTTGACTGTCATCTGGGTGAAATCTTGGTTGTAAGTAGGCGGCTCAGTAGAGAGGGCGTTAATCTTGTTCCCTGTTTCCTGATCGATATACCACAGCGAATCCATAATCAGACCTTGTCTAGTTGGGCTTGGTATATTCGGCATCCATAGGTTAAAGTTTTCAACGACGCTATAGCGAAAAATCTGGTCAACTACGAACACGTCCTGGCGAGGCAAATCGACCGGCAACTGTGACTTTGATTGGTCTTTACATGCAGGTAGCAGAATAATATTTATCCCAACCAGACCTAACAAAGTGATTAATCTCAATCTATTCCGCATTCTTATCTCTCCTTGTGGATTATTGTATGCACAATATACCTCTGATGGAAGTTGCACTAAATTTCGAAAGTTAGTGGAGAACTACTTTATAAACGCAGTAAACAATCAATAAGGGGTAAAAACCCAATTTTGGAATCACAAAAATGAATAATATCAGAGTTGACTATCTTTAAGACAGAATAATTTTGAGTTCATTCGATCACAGCAAAATCTAGTGGATGGTGGGATGGTAGAAATGGCAGGTATATTCATGGTTAAGGCAAGATTCTTAACGGTACACAATTCAGTGTAAAATACTATGGACTTTGATATTCCAGCTCTTTTCTTAACCATGGTTGGAACAGGTCGCGTTGCCCCTGATCATACCGATGCCACGTTTCAGGTTTGAGGTAAGGGACTTCATCCATGGTTGAGATGTTCTGTGACATCATCCAAGCAGGGCCATAACCAACATGCAAAGTCTTACGAACTTGATCCGACCGGTTGGTCAACCCTCCATGACGCAAATTTTCAGTGAACAGAATAGCGTCTCCAGCTTTGACCTCAAGGCCGATCATCCCAGGTTCCTCATCAACTGAACATGTATAGGGAATTGGTAGTTTGGTCTTATGGGTCCCTGGAACAACACAAAAAGCCCCTTGATCGGCATCAACATCTTGAACAAAATAAATCATGCGAACCATCATAGCGTCGATTCCATTGCTATTGACAGCATAACGATATTTGGGATTGGTCGGACCACCCCCATGAGTACCGCTAGCATTGCTCGTATACCTAACCCTCAATTCGGAGTTATTAATGCCAATTTCTCCCTGTACGATTCCCGCAATATAAGACATTGTCTTCGGGTGATTGACCAGAAAATCAAAGGCTAGGTCAAAATTAAAAAAATCCTCGATAATAATTGTCTCACCATGTTCCAACCCACCACTAACATGGTATCCGTTCTCAGCATTGACATGGTAGTTTGGTCCCCATTTGCTCTTTTTTCGCGGTTCCTGTTCGTAGTGTTCTTCTCCGTGATCTACCAATCTATTGACCACGGGTGCAAGTTTATCAACCTCTTGAGAGGTCAAAAAATCTTTCAAGACCAAAAACCCTTGTCTATCAAATTCATATTGTTCGGTATTATCCATCTATAACTCTTTCTCCAATTGTTTATTCTAAGCAAGTATATCTTTAATCACGTGCCCGTGCACATCCGTTAAACGACGTTCAATCCCATTGTGGTAGAAACTAAGTTGGGTGTGATCCAAGCCTAGCAGATGCAGGATCGTAGCATGAAAGTCATAAACAGTCACCACATTTTCAGCTGCTTGGTATCCAAACTCGTCTGTCGCACCATATGAAAAAGCCGGTTTGACTCCAGCTCCAGCCATCCAAGTTGTAAATCCATAGGGATTGTGGTCACGGCCGCTCGCGCTCATCTGGAAAGTCGGCATTCTACCAAACTCGGTAGCCCAAACAACCAGCGTATCATCAAGTAAGCCTCGAGCTTTTAAATCTCGCAGTAATGCTGCTGCCGGTTTATCAAGAATAGGGGCATGAATGTCATACTGAGCTTTAAGCGTTTTATGACCATCCCAATTTCCAACGCCTTCTCCCATAGCATAAGCACCGTTGAATAACTGAACGAAACGAACACCTTTTTCTAATAAACGCCGGGCCAGAATGCAGTTGCGTGCAAAACCGGCTCTAATTGGGTCAGGATCGTCCGCGCCATACAGTTTGATGATACTTGGGCTTTCTTTCGACAAATCGCTAATATCTGGCACGCTCAATTGCATCTTAGCAGCTAGTTCATAGCTTGATACTCGCGCACTCAGTTCAGTGTCATCAGGGAATTTCTCCAAATGTCTATCGTTCATAAACTGCAGGAAATCATAGGTTGCCAAGTCATTATCTCGGCTAATTCCTTTTGGCCTAGCTAAATTGTAGATGGGCTTACTTGCGTTGAAAGGAGCACCTTGAAAGACAGCAGGTAAGAACCCATTGCTCCAATTATTGGGGCCCGATTGAGGTACACCCCTGGGATCGGGGATGCAGACAAATGCTGGCAGATTCTCGTTTTCTGTGCCGAGTGCGTAGGATACCCAAGCCCCCATACTGGGAAACCCATCCAGAGCGAAACCTGTATTCATCTGGTTTTCAGCTGGTCCATGTGTGTTTTTGAGAGCGGTCATGGAATGAATGAAGCACATTTCGTCGGCTAATTCTGCTAAGTTTGGCACGAGGTCAGAAATATATTTTCCACTCTCACCTCGAGGCTCAAAAGTGTAGGGGCTTTGAATTAAGTTGCCTTGTGCGCCTTGAAAAGTAATCAGGTCTGATGCACCCGGCATGGGTTGATTATGCCGACGGATCAATTCGGGTTTATAATCCCATGAATCTACATGGCTAAATCCTCCAGAACAAAATATGACCAACACCTTTTTTGCTTTGGGGGAAAAATGAGGTGTCCTGGCTGCTAACGGTGTCTGCGGATCAACATCTGGTCGAATAGCAACCTGCTTATTCTGAGCCGGTAACAGCCCCTGACTACTTAGCAAATAAGTCATGGCAATCGCACTCAGTCCATTGCTGGTATCTTGCAGAAAGGTTCGACGACTGAGCAAACGCCGGCCAGAATGTGAAATTGAGTGTTTGGACATGCCCCATTCCTCCTGATATTGAAAAATTATGCTGAAAAATCGTATCCTAAGGTCTTCATTAGTTAATGAACATAAATTCATTGGTATTGAAAATCGCTCGACAGAAAATTGGTAACCCATGCGATTCAACTAATGCTATCGATCTTTGTAGTTCCTGGCGGTCTGGTTTTCGGCCATAGGCCAGTTGAAATCCCAGACGAACTTGAGCCGAAGTATTTTGGTTGGTTTCCTGCAATAGCCGTTGGGAAAACAAATCTGCCTGTTGAACCATAAAATGACTGTTTAATAAATTCAGGGCTTGCAGGGCTGTTATCGAACGGGTCCTCTTGGGACAAACTTGCCCTCCATCCGGACAATCGAAGGCTTCAAAAGTTGCGTCTCCTTCCATACGAATTTTTCGCTGGTAAACCATACGCCGCCATTCAGTTGGACCAAATTCTTTCTTTGGATTATAAACACGGACATAATTAGTATTTGGTTCAAACACCTCATATCCAACGCCTCCCATAGTCAGGTCTATGGCACCGCTCACCTGTAGAATGGAATCGCGAATGGCTTCAGCTGCCAAACGGCGCGGTGGAAACCGCCATAGCAAGCGGCAATCTACATCTAGTTCTAACCCCTTTGTGTTGGGTTGACTTGACTGCAAATAGGTGCTGGATAACACAATGAGTCGTTGAATCGATTTAATACTCCAACCGGAATCTTTAAACTCTGAAGCCAGCCAATCCAATAGCTGTAGGTGTGATGGGGCCCCGCCATTAACACCAAAATCGGATGGGCTGTTGACAATGCCTTCCCCAAAATGGTAGTGCCAAATCCTATTGACCATCACTCGTGCTGTCAGAGGGTTTTTCGGATCACTGATCCACTGTGCTAACTTCAATCGACGTTGTGATTCCAACGTTTCATTGTCCAAGTTGAGATTCCCTTTGAAGGAGGAAATCCCACTCGGTTTGACAACATCGCGTTTTTGGAATGGGTCGCCGCGATACAACCAATGTGTCAATTCTTCAGGTTGATTAAATTGACCAGCATAAATCATGGGAACATCCAGAGCTAGCTGGTCCAGTTCCGCATCAAGAACCTTGACTTGGCCAATTAATTCCTTTAAGACTACAATTGCATCTTCAGATAAGTCTATGACAGGATAAAAAAGACCACTGCTGTTTTCTGATGAACTGTCTTTGTTTGCTGTTAAAACAAATGGGATGCGGTCCTCCGCACTTGAGATCAGATTCCAGTTCCTCATTTCATCAGCTACTTCAATTTTATACTGAATTGGTGTCCTGTCACCGAATTTCCCTTTTAGATCGCGTCCCCAAGCGATTCTGTGGATAGTTGCTTTTTGCGCCAGTCCAATCTCTACCCATCCCTGGCCAATTTCATCCGAGATCCAGCTGTGACTGTTACCGTATAATCCATCGTTAATATGCCGAAGTTTGTGGATTTCATAACCTGGCAAAGTGCCGGATGCCGTAGCTTTCGCGCCCGTACTTGCCAGGGCGACGTTACTCGAGTCTGAACCCTCAGTATAGATCTCAAGCTCATCGATGCAGGGCTCTCCACCATTGGTTCCGAGAATAGTAAACCGAACGAACTTGGCCTCTATCGGTTTGAACCGTTCGGAATTTTGCCAAGTCTGAACGGCTGGCCGTAATTGGGGGCTAGATTCCTGCAAAGTTAAAGAATCAGCAGCCTGCTGGAATACCATGATGTCAGCAGCCACCGGAGCATCTGACGAACCCCCACGGAGAATGATGCGGCTGTTTCGATTTAATTCATGTATGCCGGCAGCATACAACCCACTCCACAAGTTTTTGCTGCCAGATGCTCCCACTAGTTCGGTAGGCGCATCAGTGCCATCAGCCAATTTTTGTTGGTTGATGATGGTGATTAATCTGCGATCATCTTGCGTTGCCAAATCACCATCCAGGTCAAGGTGATACTCCGCATCCATGGCATGGAGCGCTTTGGTCGTATTGGAACGACCGCTAAGTCCACAACCCCATGACAGCCAAATTTGGTAATATCCCGATAGGCCAGGATTCCAGGTGAAAACATCTGCATGCGCTGCTTTCCACCAAGTATATTTTTTGCCTATATTGGGTAACCGCCCTAAACCCCCAGTGTCATTACTTTCACCACGTTTTTTCCCACTTGTGTAACCCGCAGTGCCGCCAATCTCCATCAGGATTGTGGCATCGGTTCGACTGGGTTTCTCCTTCTTCAAATTGGATGCTTCAGTTTCCGGGAGTTGATCATCGATAACAAGTGTTTTTCCTGTAAATGCCAGTGGCTCGAATTTTGAAAGTTGATTTTTGACCTTGTTACGTTTTTCTTTCGTTTCTTTGGCCTTTTTTTGGTTTTCTTTATATTGCGGGGAACTAAGCACTCGATCACCGTGCTTGACTCCAGAAAAAACTGCTTGCATGGCATAATAATCGCGTTGAGAAATTGGATCGAACTTGTGATCGTGACAACGGGCACAACCGGTTGTCAACCCCATAAACGTCATCCCGGTGGTATTGATCATATCGTGAAGTTCGTCCATTCGCTGAGCCAAAGTTAGACGAATGTCAGGACTTCCTACTAGGTCTTTCGGTCCAGCAACGAGAAACCCAGTAGCAACATCAGCACCAACAGTATCCCCTGCCAACTGCTCAAGAATAAATTGATTGTAAGGCGTATCTTTGTTAAAGGCTTGGATGACGTAATCCCGATAATGCCATGCATTCGGTCGAGGGGTGTTGACCTCAAAACCACTTGTTTCCGCAAAACGAACGATATCCAGCCAGTGTTGCCCCCAACGTTCACCGTAATGGGGTGAAGCTAACAGGCGGTCAACAAGTTGCTCGTAGGCATCGGGACTTTGATCTGCTACAAATTGCTGAACATCTTCAGGCGATGGTGGCAATCCGAGCAAGGTTTGGCTCCATCGCCGAATCAGAGTCGATCGATCCGCTTTTTCCGATGGAGATAGCCCCTTTTTATCTAGGCGGGCTATGATGAAATTGTCAATTGGGTTTCGTGCCCACGCCTTATCTGCCGCATCATGTAAAATCGGCACCTTTGGTCGTTCAACTGGCTGGAATGCCCAGTGATCTCCCTGGAATGATTGATCTGCAACCGCAGTATCTTCCTTCTCTGGCCAATTTGCACCCTGATCGATCCACATGCGTAAGAGACGGATTTCCTCAGGAGTGATGGGTTCTTTATCTGCCGGCGGCATGCGTTCAAACTTGTCCTCGCTAATGATACGCTGGATTAAGTAACTTTCAGAGCTGTTGCCCGGCACAATGGCAGGTTTCATGGAGTCACCGCCGTGTAGAGCTGATTGGTGGTCATGAAGGCGCAACCCACTTTTCTGCTGATTGGCTCCGTGACATTGATAACACTTTGCAGCGAGTATCGGTTCAATATCGCGATCGAAATCAATCTTGGTATCCTGACCTTGCTTATTTTGCTCAGCAATAGTGAGGCAATTAATGCAGGACAGCCCAACCATCAGCAAAATCAGGAAAATCCGTAAAAGCTGAATTTTTTCTTTTTTCATGGAAAAATAATTCCTCCTGAGTCACGGTTGAAAACAGAACGTTTTTTGTCTTGATGTATGATTCTTAAAACTAGGCAGTCAAAATGTAACGGTAGAACTATGTGCTTAGATCTAGGTGGCATCGTGTGTGCCAAATCCCGTTTCTGTCCGACGCCAGGTAATACCGTTGTCTGGATCGCGGAACTGCATCTTTCGACCTAGAAGTTGCTTCAACATATCACTTTGACCCTCTAATTGATGGTCAGTCAATTGACGTGGCATATCTTCTTGAGGATAAATTACCGAGCGATTGTACATCCCCAATAATCCGACGCGTGACTGGTTGGTTGTATTTGGCAGGCATTGATGCCATATGGCGCCATTTGTAAACAGTATGGATCCTTTAGGTGCAGTTGCAACAGCCATTTGCTGTTTGTCTGCTTCTCCAGGTGTGGGAGGCCGTAGTATTTTATGCGAGTTGGGAATACATGCTGTTGGTCCATTATCCGGCGTGAAGTCGTCTAACATCCAAACTGTTTGTCCCGTTAAAGATCCTTCGGGAAAAGGTGGAGACATTGCCCAATAAGGGTAATCAATGTGCCAGCCACCTGCAGGGGCTCCTGGTCCAACGATGTTAGCGGTAAAAGTGGAAGCAATCACATCCTCACCCAAAAATCGTTTCCAAATGGCGATTACTGTCGGGTGCTGGATAAGTTGGCAAAAAATAGTGCCTTTACTAACTAACGCCCAGACGCGACGAATTTTATCCTCTCCATAGATACTGCCTTTACCATTTTTGGCCTCAGTTTTAGCGAGAGCCAGTGTGGCTTCACGTGCTTCATCCGCGTCTTCAGCAGTAATTACATTTTCAACAATGTGGAATCCGACGGTTCGCAAATCTTTTTCAGCTAAATCTAAACGCCCAGAAGATATCTCTAGATCTGATGATTTCAATTCCATTTTCAATCCTTACCTCAACCCAATTGTAAATTGTAATTCAACCCTATAAACATAGCCACAAAATGTCACTTCAAGTAGGTAAATCTTCTCCCCAAAACTCATCTGGGATTTAGAATAATCCTGAGGTTACTCCAATTGATATTCTGGACCTTGCCGCAACCAAGGTTGGAATAGTTCTTTCTGTTCTTGGTCATAACGTACCCAAGTTTCTGGCTTAATGAATAATGGTTCATCCATAGTAGCAATGTTCTGCGACATCATCCAGTAGGGGCCATAACCAACATGTAGTGTCATCCGAGTTTCATCTTTGTGATTAGTGAACCCACCATGACGGAGATGTTCGGTAAATAGAATTGCATCCCCAGCTTTGACCTCTAACCCAATCACACCAGGTTCCTCATCTATACTGCATTTATATGGGCAAAGGAAGGCTGACTTGTGACTGCCGGGTACAACGCAAAAGGCACCCCCTTCGTTACTGACATCATGCGTAAAATAAATGAAACGGACCATCATGCAGTCAATACCATCAGCTCCAATCGAGTACCGATGTTTATGACTACGCCCATAACCGCCTCCATGTCCTCCTGAGAAATTACCTGTGTACCTCACCCGCAATTCGGAATTATTGATTGCTATTTTTTCCCTAACAATACCATCAATGTAATCCATGGTTTTTGAGTGATTTACCAAAAAGTCGAATGCAGGATCAAAATTGAAAAAATCCTCAATTATCAGGGTCTGGCCATGTTGGTGTCCGCCTGTTACGTGATATCCACCTTCAGGATTAAAATGGTAGTTAGGTTTCCTGACGTTGCGTGGTTCCAGTTGGTAATGTTCCCTGGCGTGTTTTTCAAGTTTCTGGATAGCCGGTTTCAGACAGTCGACTTCCTGCTGGGTCAGGAAATCGGGTAGGATAATAAATCCCTGTCTATCAAATTCATATTTTTCTGTTTCTGTCAAAACCTTAATATTCCCCTTTTTTAATCAGGTGCCAGTTTAGTGATAACATAATTAAGAAAACAATCAAATATTTTAAAATGGCAACTCATAACAAGTGAACGACATTTTATCTGGCAATAACCAGTTTCTTTGTTTGAGAAAATGTGCCGGTTGTGAAGGTGTAGAAATATGTTCCGCTGGCTACCTGTTCACCCACCGTATTAGTGCCATCCCAATAGGCAGCATATGCTTGATCAAAATATATTCCTGTCGGCTTCATTCCCAAATCCAATTTGCGGACAATTTTCCCTCTGGCATCGTAAATTTGGATCTCAACTGTTCCTGATTCTGAAAGCTTATACGGTATCCATGTCTCCGGATTGAATGGATTGGGATAATTCTGGGCCAGAACCGTCTGTAACGGCATGACATCTTCTAAGCCTAACTCCAAATAAACATATGCCTGGTCAAACTCATGGTCATCTATTGAATGTTCTAATTCTCCGATAACACGTTGATTGCTTTCGTCTTCGACTGTGATTTTGAGAATATCCTGACGCGCGATGATAGACTGATTAGCGTAACCTACCCATACAATTGAAAATGCGTTCTTCTTAGATGAAACAATGTCTGCTGTTCGCATACCGGTTCGCTGATTCCGAGCAGAGACTATATATTTTTGCGAGAGGTCAGCGTCTTTGAGTTTGCCACAAAGAATGAATGCCCATTTGGTTTGTTCCTTTGTTGCAGATGGTGCCCGCATAAAAGGCCGAACATTCGGTTCTCCACGATGCCAAGCGTCTCCAGTAATCGTGATAGTTGCTGGCTGCATGGCATTGACCACGTATGCTTTTCCTCCCTCGACAGCAAATCCTGGTGGGGGATCAGATACGGTGAATCCCTCAAATTGTTGTATTTGTGAATTAAACCGGATAACAATCGAAGTTCCCAGTTTCTGCGCCAAATGGCTGGCAGAGAAAGGAGAGTAGGGTTTCAAAGGTAGAGAAACCATGTTAAGCCCTTTTTCTAGTTGTATGTCTGCTTGGAAATTGGGGGGAAGTACCAACGACTTCAGGAACTCGACAAGTTCACGTTGTTTTTGGTCAGGTAAGGCCGCATATTCGTCTCGGCTGGCCTGTGCCTCACCACCGTGCATACGAATGGCTCGATCCAGAGTAAAGGCGCGACCGTTAAACATCCAGGGACCGGTATTACCGACACCCCACAGTTCCGCCGTCATGAAAACTGCGGCATCAACCCCAAGTTCATCCAACGGTTCTCGCAAGCCCTCACCCATATAGTGCCGTTTCAAATCCGTGTAGGCATAAACCACGGCTTTACCGTCAGCGGTTCTTTCAAAATGGGGTTCAGGACCGTCACGCGTAATATCGAAACTGAAAGACTTTGTTGGATCTATGCGACTGGGTTCACGGAAAATAGGATCATCAACAATAAGTTGGGGAATATGACATGTTGCACAGCCAATTTCTTCGAATGCCTTAGTGCCTTCAGCTACCGCTTGAGCCACCACGGGGTTATCCGGAATTATCTGAACAGGCACCGGTTGAGCCGCTTGCCAGATTACCAGTGCTGTGACATCACCGCGTGTGGCTTCATGATCGTAACCATCACCATCATCCCATTGATGGAAAGGATGAATCTCTTTTTTAGGGTCATCTTCCAACCTTTCATCTGCTTGAATCCCGTGATGGTGGACTAAGGGATTGGTGGTGAACTTTCTTATACTTTCAATCGTGCCTTTTGAACCAAACGGTTTAATTATCAAGTCTGCAGAAACACCGACAACATCACTTGTATCAACAACACCATCAGGCATAGCAACCAAACTGCCAAAATTCACGCCCTTGGCTTTAAGGGGACGTCGTACGAATTGTCCAGTACGAGCAGCTTGGATGATTGCTTGACTTTTAGTAGCTTGTAACTTCGCTGTCATTTCCTCAGCTAGTAGTTCGAGCCCCCCGGAACCAAAAACATGTTTAGTGTTCCGTTCGTTAGAATGTCCTTCTTTAACGGAAAAAGGGTGTCTGGAATCCCATGACCGGATAAAAACATTAGCCACGTTGCCTCCAGCGCCGCCGGCAAAGGGTTTGTTATGACATTCCACGCAAGAGCTGGCATCTGGACCAAAGGTTCGGGTGAAAAGATCGTTGGGTTTATCACCGAGTACCCGACCAGCTAACTCATTCAAAATACCGTTAGCATTGACGTTGGGACGTCCATAACCGTCCAAGGTGCTGAAATCGACGGTAAACAATTTTCCACCGATATCGAAAAGCTCCTTAAAAGAAAGGGAACCGTTATCAATTGCTTCTTGTTCAGTATGTTTAACATTAGGTAGGTCACCGATATCCTGAGAGAATCCAACCGAAGAAAAAACTATTAAAAAGGCGGAAATGAACGCGTATTTTACTGCTCTCAGTATCATCATCAGGATCGGTCAGTTTTTTTGGGAGAACGAAGAGGGCACTTCCTACCCAAATTGTTTATTTAAAATGAGTAAAACAATTTAGGTGGAATATGACATAAAATACATACTAAATTCTAATGTGAATGAATATGTTCCTCAGCCACATATCAAGATCTCCCAAACCAACTTTAACGCTTGATTAAACACAGCAGCTAAAATTGGATTAGGAGATCAAAAAAAACACAATTAGATTATGAGTATAAGGCTAGAAACTATGCTTAATCTGCCCCCAATTGGCAGATAATTTACCAGCTGCTCGCACAGCCGCCCCATCACCTAAAGGAGATTTCCCGCCATAAATTTCAAGTTCATCGATACGCGAGCCGTCAGGGGCAATAACATGAATTCGCACATATCGAGCTTTGACAGCAGCAAACTTAAACTCTGCGGTTTCCCGGATGGGTTTTTCTCCATTTTTATATGTAAAAGCTTTTTTCCAGCTGGCAGCAGTGGAATCTTTGTCAGCTTTGTCTGTAGCTACAAGAATATTAAATTCGGTGGCAGCCCGGTCGGCAAAACCTTGAGAATGATCGCTACCGAAAAACACCCGATTGACATTTGCGACTTTTCCTAGGTCAATCTGTACCCAACCCGGATATTTCCCGCCAATCCAACTTCGGCAGTTATTGTAGAAACCATCATTGATATAAACGCCACAATGCCGCCCTATATCTTTTCCTTTGGGGTTGTGGGGTTTGGGGCAGTAGCCACCGTCTGCAATTTCATCAGAAACTGATGGTTTAGCACCCACCATCAATGCCAGATTAGGTTCCCCATCTCTAACGGTTGGAGCAAATTCCGGTTCCCCTTTGTCGCCGTGATCACATTCTTTCTTTGCTTGATCCATGTCTTGCGCGATAAATTTTACGCCGTTAAGCTCTTTGGGGCCCTGTTTAGGGTTATGCTTAGCCCAAACTGAAACGGCACTCATCATCGCCACAGCGACGAAAATTGAAACCATACGGGAAGCTATACGCTTCCTTTCAATTGTCATTACATTCGACTTATATTGGATATTGAATATTATTTGATCAGAACCATTCTATCAATAGCTGACTGTTTCTGCTGGCTTTCGTCGGCAGTTGTTATTAACCGATAGAAATAAATACCGCTTGAAACTTTTTCTCCTCCTTCATTTTTCCCATCCCAATAAGCAGCTTGGGATGGGGTCAGGTATAATCCCGGACCTTTTTTACCAAGTTCCAAGACACGCATAAGTTGACCATGAATATTATAAACTTCGATTTTAATTTTGGCTTTTTCTGCTAGTTGAAAAGGAATCCAAGTTTCGGGATTGAAAGGGTTCGGATAATTAGGGTATAGGGCTAAACGCCGAACCTTTCCCCACTTGGTTAATTTGAGACCGGATGGGTCCACCTGAGCTTGGATTGTCCATGACTCAGGGGTAACAACCAGCAGTTGGTCTGCCTTCATATTTTTCAGGGTTTGAATTGCACCGTTAGGCCAACGAATTTCAATTTCATCTACTTTTTCGTATCCTCCCAGCCCGAATGCCGCAACCATGCTTTCCTGTGAAACATAGCTTGATCCGGCACGAATCTCCCGGATTTGCCTGAGGTCTCCAGCTACCGCCTTAATACGTGTCCCAATCCATAAGCTTTGATAATTTGCCCGAGGTTTGATTTGCAGCCAATGGTTAGGATTACCTTCGTTGCGATATAACACATCATGTCTATTGATGTTAACCACGTAAATGTCTAAATCACCATCGTTATCATAATCGCCAATTGAACTGCCTCGGCCTTTGCCATCATCTTTTACACCTTCTCTCTCGCTAACGTCGGTAAAGGTCCCATCTCCATCATTCCGATATAAAACATTCGGCCCGGATCTGTTTGGCCAACTTGGGTTTCCAGGGATCTTGCCAACGTTTTCTAAGCTACCGTTCACCACATAAAGATCTAAATCGCCGTCATTGTCATAATCAAAGAAAGAGGTACCCCAACCAATACCGGGGCGATCTTCCACACCTGCCTCTTTGGCAACATTGGTGAAGGTTCCATCCCCATTATTTCGGTACAAAACGTTGGTACCTCCATTTGTGATATAGATATCTAGATCCAGATCGTTATCGTAGTCACCAGCGGTCACACCCATGGCATTAAAGGGTTTATCAATACCAACTTTAGCTGCGACATCACGAAAAGTTCCATCACCCTGATTTTGGTACAGCACATCATCTCCAAAGTCGTTAGCCACGTAGATGTCTAGATCCCTGTCATTGTCGTAATCCAGGGAAAGCACCCCCAAACCTCTTTCCTCTAAGTTCTTAAAACCCCGTTTATCTGAGAGATTGGTGAAAGTTCCGTCTCCGTTATTGCCATAAAACTGATCAGGATAAAACAGATAGCTAGTGACATAAAAATCGAGATCTCCATCTTTGTCATAGTCTCCCAAAGTAATACCATAGGTATCACCACGATCATCGCCCACCCGGCTCAAAGCAGTCACATCAGAAAAAGTTCCATCATTGTTGTTTTTGTACAGGGCATTTGGCTTCAGGAAATTGATGACAAAGAGATCGAGATCCCCATCGTTGTCGTAATCTGCGAAACAAGCACTCATATACCCTTTAATGCCAATTTTTTCCGTAACATCGGAAAAGGTCCCATCACCATTGTTTTTGCAGAACCGGGAGAACTTAAAACGGTAGGGAAGGTAGAGATCAAGATCCCCATCATTATCATAATCCGCCCAAGCTACGCCATGGGCAGAACTATCGAAAAGGTCGATTTCATATCTATCTAAACCAGCTGATTGAGTTACGTTAGTAAAGGCAGCAGAAACCTGATTCACGCTGACTAATGCAATCAAACCCAAAATACAGAGATAAGCTGATGACCAACCGTCTTTTAGAATCATTGAAACCTCCATGGCAAAACCGGTTCAGGCGGATATCGAATCAGTGAATAAGGCGAGTGAAACAAATGCCTATACTTGATGTTTCACCCGCTAATTCCAGACAGATAAAATCCTACTGAGGATAAGTTTTCATTTGTGACCAGATCGTTGTCAGTTTGCCCACAGGATCAACCGCTAAAGGGTTACGCCCACCATAAATCTCCAGTTCATCGATACGAGCTCCATCAGCACCTCGAATGTGTATACGAACCCATCGTGCTTCGGTTTCTTTAAACTTAATCTCTGTTGTTTCACGGATGGGGTCACCTTTGTGTTCATAGACCTTTGTCCAAGTGGCCGCATTTGACTTCTCAGCGGCTTTGGTAGTTGCAACCAAGATATCAAAGTCAGCTGGAGTACGATCCGCAAAGCCTTGCGAATGATCGCTACCCATAAATATCCGATTGACTGTCCCCACACTACCGATGTCAATTTGGCCCCATGACGGTAGAGCACCAATAATCCAACCGCGACAATTGTTGTAAAAACCATCATTAATGTACTTGTCGCAATGACGTTTGGGGCACCAACCTGCAATTGTATTTAGAACTTTAAAGCCTCCTTGTTCAAGCAAGGCAAGATTGGGTTCCCCATCCCGTACTGTCGGCACATACTCTGGTAGCGGTTTACCTCCATCATCACATTCATCTTTAGCTTTTTTTATGTCCTGTTCCTTAAATTTGTACCCACGCCATTCGCTTGGGCCTTTCTTTGGCTCGTGGAGTGCTAAAGCCAAAGGGCTAACTACCAATGTTACTATCAAGATAAGACAAATACGATAGCAAAAACATGTTGACTTAGTCATTTGTAATCCCCTTACTTCATCGAAATTGTTAGTAATCAAATTTAATCGATTATCCAACCAATACTTCAGGAACTAAAAGCAGATCCTGAAAAAATTTAAGTTTATGTTATTGCATAATAACAAAAAACTTCTTGCAAGGTAAATCAATGTCTTATAATTGTAAAGTCAACCAGCTGCTCGAGAAGTTACTTTCATCGATAGCAAGTTGTCAGGATGGTTTGACTCGCGCATACCGAATCATTTTAGAATCCCCTCTGGCCATTTACCTTTTGGTCTCCGTTACCAGCTAGCCATAATTTTGCATTTAGACAATAACCCACTCGTATAAAAGACTATCTACGAATAATCAACTGCTCGCCTTTCCCAGTCAATGAATAATCTGGTGGGTGATTTGCCAATGGGTTAAAGGATGATTGTAGTTGTTTTCTTGTGTCAGCTAACCAACCCAATTAGGTAGTATCAAAGGGAACCAATTTCCGAGACTGTATGATTGGAATTACAACCTACTCGAACATGAAAATCCTTGGGCTGCATCTACCAGTAGTAACCAGGTAGCAGATGGTATTGAGAATCAGCCATTGATCCCATCGGACCAGAGGGGCTCCTCGTAGGTCGGAACTTGGCAGATAGGGCTACAGACATTGCCATTGTCGATCTGTCAAATCGGTGTTACCATTCTTCTGTTCCATGGTTGACCCAGGCTTTTTCTCTCCATAAATGTCACATGCAACTTCTTACTATTTCAACTCCTTACTTTTCCCAAACAGGTTCTTATCCTCTACGTATTGATGAACTGTATGATGGTATCAATTTCTAACTCCCCATCCGAAAATTATCACCTATAACACTTTAATAGATTCTAATGGAAAGTAATTAAAGGGAAACGGAAAAGAAGAAGTTATCAATGCATTTAGAATCCCAGTCTTTTGTCAACTAAGTTCTGCAAGGGTTCTTTGTTAAAATACCGTCTTAAGTTCTGGCAAAAGAACTCAACTGTCCGACGAGGTCGATGTTGCGAACCGCCAGCGGCATGCGGCGTGATAATCACATTATCCAGTTCCCATAATGGACTTTCCTGAGAAAGCGGTTCAATCTCAGTGACATCTAAACCAGCGCCGGCAATTTTTCCCCGTTGCAGAACATCGATAAGTGCCAATTCGTCGACAATTGGTCCGCGAGCAACATTGATCAAATAAGCCGTAGGTTTCATTTGAGACAGATTTTCTGCATTTATCAAGCTGCGGGTCTCGTCTGTCAAAGGACAAGCAATCATTACTACATCCGATCTGTGCATCAAATCAGGTAGTTGCTCTATCGGCATCAGTTCGTCGACCACGTCCGGTTTATCTTTTCGATAGGCATCGACGGAAATAACGTACATATCAAAACCTTTGGCACGATTAGCCATATACTGCCCTATTCCGCCCATACCAACAATGCCAATGGTGAAACCACCAATCTCAATCATCGAGGATTTACTACCACCCCATATCTTCTGATCTTGATTACGAACAAAATGATGTATACCACGTGTTAAGCTAAGTAACAAAGCAAATCCTTGATCGGCCACGTGAGAACCGTATAGTCCCGCCGCATTGGTCAATAGGACTCCACTATCTCGGAGAGCAGGATACAGATGTCCATCCATTCCTGCACTGGAGGACTGAATCCACTTGAGACTAGGTAGAAATTGAAAGATCCTTTCGTGACAAAATCCATAGAAAATTTCTGCGTCGGCCCCCTCTTTCCTCAAGGCTTCTTCAGATTCTGGAAAGATCGCGGTATTACCATCCATGGCTTCCCGAATCATCTGTTGCAGATCCTCTGCTAGATGACCATAAACTACGATTTTCATTCCAACCCCTTTTATGTTTACTGATTATACGCTTAGTGTAACACCTATTTAACAACATTACGTCTTTGCTCATTAACTATAAAATCAAAATATATTGCTTAACGCCAATAAGGAATCACTACAATCATTCCCAATGGGATTCATTATACCTCTTCATATTTTAATAGCCTAAAAATACCTAGTTATGTCGATTTTGACTGGATCCAAGCAATTTATAGACACTCAATCTGAACACTCCCCGCACCAAAGTAAAATAACATAAGGTAGTTTCATGGTCAAACACGAAATTACCATCAACCACTACGGTGTTCACCAAGGTCAGTTCGTCATTTGGGATTGCGAATACGTCAATCACATCAGCTCATGTAACACCTACGATTCACGATATTTGCTGCCAACTCTGTTTTGGATGAAAATCGTTACCACACCCTGAATAATGAGATTCAAGTATGCTTGGACTGAAAGCATCTCATTTGCAGATTAAATTACTTAGAGTTTTCATCAGAAGGTAAGATAAATTCGACAACTATGGCATAAAAAAATGAGTTTGACCACCACCTGAACATAGAGTAAAAGTATTATGATTTGATTGGATTAGGACTAATGTTTTGAGTTGAAAATCCCAATTCCTTAATGCTATCATAGCGTATCTGATTTGTTGAGTGAATTAATCTGCTTAATTCATACACGTGTTATTCTGATTTTCTCTGCTGATTCAAATTAGTTTATTCAGAATTTCCATCTAGCTAAAACCGGAATTTATCGAGTAATTTGAAAGTAAGTCTCAAGACAATGCCAATAGGAGCAAAATTTAAATGATTGTTTTTCTTAGGCAAAAGGGTATTGCCCAAATTATGATAGGAGTAGTTACCATCCTCTTCCTTGGGGGTACGGTATTACTTATCGAAGGCAACTTCAACGTTCTAGATGCGTTATTCGGACGAACAGGTAATTTAGGAGAAGAAACCGTACTCAAAATTGGTGACACAGAAATTACGCGACGGAGTTTCGAGGACTTCGTTTCAAATGCCACCCGCTATCAGGAACAGCAGAACCAAAGTAGTTCACAACTTGACAGAGAAACAATAGAAAATCAGGTTATTGATCAACTTGTGATGAGGGAAGTGTTGCGCCAAAATATCAAGCTTGATGACGCGGTAGTAGAACGTCATATTCAAAATGATTCAAGTTGGCTATCGACGTACAATCTTTATGCAGGTCAGGGGGTTGGAGCCCTATACCGTGATGAGATTCGGATTCAGCTGAGCAATTCTAAGTTAAGGGAGAAGATTCAAGGTCTGGAATTGGTAACAAACTTGGAGGTCGAAAACGAGTACCGTCGCCAGAACCGAAAGGCAAAGCTAAAGTTTATTCAGTTCCGGAATTCCGATTATAACAATGCAACGGAAGTAGCCGATGAGGAGGCCAAAACATATTTCAACCAGAATGCCGAAAAATACCGGCAGAGAGATCAAATCAATCTGAAATTCCTTAAGATTTCCTCGCAGGATTTTGTCTCAGACGATGACGTTAGAACATATTATGATGACAACATAGACCGGTATTCAGAAATCACCTCGGTTAAAGCTAGCCATATCCTTAAAAAATTTCCGGATGACGCTGATGATAACAAGAAATCAGAAATCAAAAGAGAAGCGGAAGAACTACTAAAAACTGTCAAAAAAGCAATCGATGAAGACAGGGATTTCGCTGATCTGGCCAAAGAGCATTCCGAAGGGCCTTCAGGGCCGAATGGTGGCTCACTTGGTTATTTTGAACGTGGAAAAATGGTGCCGCCGTTTGAAAGCGCATGCTTTGATGAACTCGAAGTTGGTGAGGTAAGTGATTTGGTGGAATCAAAGTTTGGTTATCATATTATTAAACTTGAGGATAAAAAAAGCCAACCACAAACTTTCATCGAAGTAAAAAAAGATATCAAAGACAAACTAATCAAGATCAAAGGAAGTGTAGAGGCAAGACAGCTAGCAGAGGAACTCGAATTCGACGTTGATATGGATGGTTACAATGAAGCGGTTAAAAATGCGATATACGCTGAGTTAAAGCTAGTAGTAGAAGAAACAGGATTTTTTACCGAGGATGACAGCACAATCCCAAATATCGGATCAAAATGGACTTACGGCGACCTGTTGGACAAGGTTTTTGATGTGGAAGTCGACAGTGTTGATCTGATTGAAATAAAAAAGAGTACTGGAGACATTGAAACCTATTTCGTCGCTACAGTTACCGATAAGAAAATCGCCGGTATTCCTTCCTTCGAAGATGTTAAGGATAAAATCATTGATGATTTAAAAACTGAGAAAGCAAAACAACTGGCACTGGAAGATGCCCAAAAACTGTTTAATCAACTGACTGACGGTGAATCCCTTGAAGATCTAGCAGGTAAGTACACAGCTCCTGAAGGCGTATCACGGCAACAACTGGAGGTCAAAGAGAGCGGGTTATTTGCACTTTCCGCCACCAGCGATTATATCTCAAACATGGGATCCTCAAGCGAAGCCATGTTTAGCGCCTTTCAAATGGAGGCAAGCGAGATTCACAGTCCAATACAAGGAAATAGTGATTGTTTTATCATTCAGCTGACAGAGATTGAAGAACCGGAGATGGATAAGCTAGAAAATGAAGTCGCTGGACAAGCTAAAGTTCGAAAATCCCTGCTTCAATCTAAGAAGAGTACTACCTACAACAATTGGTATAATACCATGCGTCAACAAATCAAGGTTAAGGATGAGAGACTGTAAGAATTACGTCTAGCGAATCTGGTATAATTTCTCAGTTAAACTAGCTAGGGGCAACCCGACTACGTTGAAGTAACAACCTTCTATTCTTTCAACAAAAGCAGCAGCTTTCCCTTGAATCCCATAGGCACCTGCTTTGTCATTTGCTTCACCGCTTGCTACATACGCTTTTATTTCTTCACTTCGCAACTGACGAAAAAAAACTGAAGTTGTCTCAGACCATACAACTTCAGTTTTTCGATTGAGATCTATCAAAGCGACACCAGTAATTACGTGATGAAGGTTTCCGCTGAGTTTTTTCAGAAACTCAACCGCCTGCTGACAGCTGGAGGGTTTGCCAAATGCCTCCTGATCCATAACTACCGTAGTATCAGCGCCAATAATAAGCCCAGATTCTACCTGATCAACAACGGCCTTTGCTTTTTCATAAGCGATATGTTTCGTGGTGTCGACAGGTTGACTCCCAATGCTTGGTTCATTAATCTGACTTGGCAGAATCTGGAATTCCAGTCCAATTTGGCGTAGCAATTGCGCCCTGCGTGGCGAAGCAGAAGCAAGAACAATATTCGAAATTTTCCCACCCAAAATGTGACTTACCATTAATTTCTTAGTCAATCAGGCTTGAGCGGAGCTCATCCAGATCGATTCGTTCATGTCCTCGAGCGGAGGCGTTACACGCTTCCATAGTTAGCCATGTACCGAGTGATGTCTCCTGAATCCAATACCGATCTTTGCCTGTTGATATTGCTTGGGCAAACGCGTCAAATTGGATCCGATCGTCTTCAATGAGCCCCGGATGCAGATCTTGAAGTTCCAGGTCCTCAATACATTCGCCTTCTCGGAAAAGCTGAAGGTGACCGCTATCTCGACGAATGTCTCCGTTAGTACCGTGAAATGTCCAGCTGCCACTCCAACCAAATGGTGTTCTGGCATGCGAGGCCCGTGTGCCAGTATAACTGATACACGCACCATTTTCATATTCCAGTAGCGCTTGACCACCCGCAGTTCCCCAGACACCGGTTTGACCCAATTCATAATCTACCCGTCTATGTGCCCGAGCCATAACATACTTAGGTGTTCCCTTAGCAGCCACTAACTGGTCAAGTTGATGGCTGGTACCAGCATGAAAGAACAAGCCTTCTACGAACGCATCAGGCTGACGGGAGTGAGGTCCTGTGTGCAGATTTTGCCGGATCCAAAAGCGGCATTCGCCACCAAGCATTTCGCCAATTCCATTTTCTTCAAACAACCATTCACGCATTTTGGCAGCGGCTGGGTTCCACCGTTTATTCTGGCCTTGAACCAACACAAGCTTCGGATTTCTTTTGTGGGCTTCCATGATCTCACGAAACTCAGACTGATCTGTCACAATTGGCTTAACACAAAGCGTATGTAAGCCAAGACCAAGGCTTTCAACCACCAGCTCGACATGGGCAGTTGTTGATGCATAAATCAAACATGCCTGCGCTTTATGGTTCTGAGAAGCTTCAGTAATAGACGGATAAATCCGATCCGCAAGCCCATCAGGCACATCACCGTCCAGACTCTTGATACCCTCTCGTGCAGCATCTAGATCTATGTCTACACAAGCAGCAGGATATAGTCCATCACAATTGACCAACGCTTGTAACCTTCCATGCGCAAAATTTGTACATCCAACATGAATCACCGGAATCGCCACAATTCCCTCCTAGATTTGATTCAAGATCTTATTTTCTATCTGATTTTCAGCGTACTTAGTGCAATTAACATCAAAATGAGTGCGATAATCCAAAATCTGTTGACAACTTTTGTTTCCTTCCAACCAACCTGCTCGAAGTGGTGATGTAACGGAGCCATTTTAAAAATTCTCTTTCCGCGGATTCTGAATGAGCCAACTTGTAAAATAACCGACATTGCTTCGACGACAAATATCCCGCCAGCGATAACAAGCAAAATCTCTTGTTTAACCAACAGAGCAATAGTACCAATTACACCACCAAGTGCCAGTGAACCCGTATCTCCCATAAAAATTTGTGCGGGATGGCAATTGTACCATAGAAAACCAAGCCCAGAGCCAATAAGTGCCGAACAAAAGATCGTTGCCGCTTCCCCATTTTCCGGAAGATGTGCAATATCAAGGTAATCTGCCAACCTTTGATGGCTTGTCAAATAGCCAAGCACTCCAAAGGTTGCAGCCACAAAAATGACGCATCCGATTGCTAAACCATCCAGTCCATCTGTTAAGTTGACAGCGTTCGATGCCCCAACAATAACAATCGAGGCAAATGGTATGAACAGAATCCCGATATCCGGCCGAAAATTTTTGAAAAACGGAAATATAAGAGCAGTGTTAGAAGTTCCATTACTTGATAAACTATCAGTGTAATAAAGATAAATTGATATTGCCAGCGCACCGAGAGACTGTAACAGAATCTTCTGTTTTACACTGAGGCCAAAAGATTGCTGCCTTGTAATCTTCTGATAATCATCGATAAAACCAAGTAATCCAAACCAAGAAACGCTGAGGATTAGTACAATAATTGCAGGTTGATTCAGGCGTGCCCACAACAATACCGATATTAGCACTGACGCTAGAATCAGCATGCCTCCCATTGTAGGCGTACCAGCTTTGTCTTGGTGCGTTTCAGGACCATCATCACGAATAAACTGCTTAATCTCTAATTGCTGTAGTTTGCCAATAACAAACGGACCGAAAACGAGTGAAATAACAAGAGCAGTAATTGTGGCGTAAATTGCCCGAAAACTAATATAACGGAAGACATTAAATAGTGGGAAATATTCTCGCAAAGACTCAAAAAACAGGTAATAAATCATCTAAAAATCAGCAATCTTGATGAACAGTTGTTATATGTTATAATAAAAAATTGTAGCACAAATCTACAGGTTTTGAAACGATAAAGATAACTTGGTTCACAGTTTGACACCTTTGGCGAAACTAGCACAATACGAGACTATAATTTCCAATACAGTTGAAAACAATAAAGTTAAAACAAAATGAAGATAAGAATTACAATTATACTTTATTCTTTTTTTAAGCGGCATTTGTGTAAGCGCTCCGGTTTCTCCGATCTGGTCCGTTGATTTTAGTCCTGATGGCAAGTTGCTTGCTGTTGGCACCTATCAGTGGTTAGAAATTTGGGATTTGCAAACGCGACAAACTGTGAAGACCTTTGAAGATCACGCCGATGCGGTAAGATCGGTGATGTTTTTAAATGGAGGGGATCGTGTTGTTGCCGCTGGTGGATCGCCAAGCAGATTTGGTGAGTTGAAGTTTTGGTTATTGGACGATGACTCTGAACCATATCAAAATATTCAAATCCATGCAGACACGATTGAAGCCATCTCAGTTAGCCCATCTGGCGAAAAGATTGTAACCGCCAGTATGGACAAAACAGTAATACTAACGAACATTTCGTTCAATGGAGAAAAGCAAATCTTAACGCAGCATGTTGATCGGGTTTTAGCCGCAGACTTTCGTCACGATGGCAAATACTTTGCAACTGCTGGGGCAGACAAGACCATCAAGATCTGGTCTGCCGAAACATACCTTGTGGTAGTCAGCTTTGATCAAAATGATGGTGCAGTGAATACCGTCCGATTTGGTCCTGATAACCTAATCGTTTCCGGTTCAACGGATCATGTTGTTCGTTCTTGGCGGATCATCGAATCAGATCGTGGTATACGTGGGATACTGAACCGTGTTTATTATGAGCACAATGGTCCGGTTTACGCAGTTGACTGCGGGGTTTTTAATGGCCAAGTAATCATTGTTTCAGGAAGTGCTGATCACTCGGTTATTGTCTGGGATTTTCAATCGGGTAATAAACTCTTTGAATTCAATCAACCAGACGATGAAGTTTACGCAGTCAATCTCAGTATTGAAGGCCGTTTTCTCGTTAGTGGAGGACGTGATGGTATAATACGGATTTGGGATCTAACAGACGGTAAAATGATTGCAAATTTTCAGTCGGGTTCTTAGTTACTTTCTACTTGCGACTGTTAAAGCGTTCTGATATAATCAAGTCTGTCTATACGAAAGTACAGCAAGGTATATTTTTTAACCAATCAATGGTACATGGCTCTAATCTATCAACATGTTGGTGATACTTAATCTAGCGTGAATTTGTTTATTGTAAGGAATCACCATTTAATTTTGTTTGCAAAGAGTCTAAAGTCTACTCGATAAATGTTAGAACATCAATTTGTCCCAACTGCTGAAGATCAACGTTGTTTGCCTTCATACTATTTCCAAATCAAATCTGATACTTGAATGACATTTTCCATTCATTCGTAACCAAAAAGTTAAATTTGACAGTAGGAAAATAGATTGCATCTGAAGTTGGGGATTCCATGCGTTACTTCGTTTTTGCTGATGTTCACGCGAATCTTGAGGCCTTAAAAGCCATTTTATCTGTACTAAAGCAAGAAAGGGTTGATCAATCCCTTTTTTTGGGGGATCTTGTTGGGTATGGTGCACAACCGAATGAAACTATTGAATTATTGAGAACGATCAAATTGCACGTTGCGGTTTGTGGAAACCATGATCGGATTGTTGTTGATAACGCGCCGGTAATCGATTTCCAGACGCATGCACGCTACAGCATTTTATGGACTCGACAACAGGTTACGTCCGGCAACAAAGAATACTTAGGCACATTTAATAACGGATTGATGAAGATTGAAGACGGTATTGAGATTACGCACGGTAGCCCTCATAGCAAAGATTTTTACATCTTAAGCCGAAGAGATGTAAAAAGGGAATTTCGGAAATTCAAGAATTGGATTACTCTGTTTGCACGCACGCATATTGCGGTGATGCATTCGATCGACACTAAAGTTTCAACACTTTATCCAGAGAGTGATTTTTACTATCCTCTTTCAAAGAAAAAGCGGTACCTGATCAACCCTGGAGCAGTTGGTCAACCGCGAGACCTCGACTCACGTGCAAGTATCGCAATTCTTGATACCGATGAAAAAGTGATCTACTGGAAACGAATTGAGTACGATATTCGTAGCGCGCAGGACCAAATCCGTAAAGAAGGGCTTCCAAGTTGGCATGCTGATCGATTAGGCATTGGACGCTAGAATAAAGAGATCATACAGAAGGAAGAAGATGATTAAATCAACAACAATTATCACCGTTAGAAGAAATGGTGATGTTGCTATTGGTGGTGACGGGCAAGTAACGCTCGGTGATACTATCGTTAAACATGGAGCTAAAAAAATCCGAAAAATCTACGACGATCGTGTGCTGATTGGTTTTGCAGGGTCAGCTGCGGATGGACTTACACTATACGAAATGCTAGAAAATAAACTAGAGCAGCACAGGCATCTTCAAAGAGCAGCGCATGAACTTGCCAAGGAATGGCGGACAGATCGCATCCTCAGACGTATGGAGGCTTTGATGATCGCCGCTGATGCTGATACTTCCTATTTAATTTCCGGTAATGGGGATCTCATTATGCCAGATGATGGGGTTTTGGCAATCGGAGCCGGTGGGGATATTGCTCTAGCCTCAGCCAGATCTTTAATACAACATTCAGAATTGAGCGCAGTTGAAATTGTGTCCGAATCGCTCAAGATTGCAAGTGAAATTTGCATCTATACCAATAATCAGATTGAGATTGAAAAATTAACAAAATAACCCAAATCATAGGTGAATTGGAGGTTCGTGTAGGTTATGAGTAAACCTTCACCTTCTCAGAACAAGTTACTAGAAACACTTACACCCAAACAAATCGTTGAGGAATTAGATAAATATATTATCGGGCAGGACGAAGCCAAGCGTTCAGTGGCAATTGCACTTCGTAACCGAATACGTCGTCAAATGCTAGAGGACGACATGCAAGATGAAGTCGCTCCCAAAAACATCATTATGATCGGATCAACAGGTGTTGGAAAGACAGAGATTGCTCGGAGGTTAGCTCGGTTGGTCGATGCACCTTTTATAAAGGTCGAAGCCTCAAAGTACACAGAAGTTGGTTATGTTGGTCGTGATGTTGAATCAATGATCCGTGATCTTAGCGATCTATCAATTAACATGGTAAAAGCCGAACAGGCTGAAACAGTAAGAGAAAAGGCAATTGAACTGGTTGAAGAGCGTATACTGGATTTTCTGATACCACCGCCACCCGCACGCCCGGATAAAAAAGAGGAAGTTGAGGAGAAAACAGAAGATCAATCTGTAGAAACAGAAGATCAATCTGTAGAAGAGGATCAGAATGATGACGAAATTCAATTTGAAATCCAGATCGGTGATTTTCTGATAGAAGAAGAGAATCAAAACGAAAATGCCAGGCTGGATTCAGGTCAGCAGGAAATAAAGGCGAATCCAGAACACGAAAGGTATTCTCGAACGCGAGAGAAATTTCGTCGGATGCTGAAAGATGGCAAGTTCGAAGATAAACCGATCGAAATTGACGTAAAAAACCGAACGATGCCATTCATTGAGATCTTTTCTCCCAGTGGTATCGAAGAAATGGACATCAATTTTAAAGACGTCTTCGGAAGTATGATGCCGAAACAGACCAAAAAACGACTTGTGACTGTTACTGAAGCACGCGAGATCCTGATTCAAGAAGAAGCTGAAAAACTAATTGATATGGACAAAGTTGTCAGTGAAGCAATTGGCCGAGTCGAAAATTCAGGTATTGTTTTTCTGGATGAAATCGATAAGATTGCTGGTCGTGAATCTTCGTCAGCATCCGGTCCAGATGTTTCTCGTGAGGGAGTCCAGCGCGACATATTGCCGATTGTTGAAGGCTGCAATGTAATGACTAAACACGGAATGGTAAAGACGGACCATATCCTCTTTATTGCAGCAGGGGCATTTCACTCAGCAAAACCTTCGGACATGATTCCCGAGTTACAGGGGCGATTCCCAATTCGTGTTGAACTAAAAAGCCTAGACCAATCAGATCTGAAACGTATTCTAACCGAACCTAAAAACGCGTTGACAAAACAATATATCGCGATGATGCAAACAGAAGGGATTAAGATTGAAATGACGGATGATGCAATAAAGAGTATTTCTGAGTTAGCTTTTCAGGTCAATGAATCTATCGAGGATATTGGCGCACGTCGACTGCATACAATTATGGAAAAGCTCTTTGAGAACATCTCTTTTGAGGCACCCGATCTTGAGAGCCAAGAAATTACCATTTCGTCAGAATACGTAGACCAAGAGTTATCAGATATTGTCAAAGATCAGGATTTGAGCAAATACATTCTGTGATAAGAAATTTTGCTAAAAGTCAGGCAGGTTACTCAATGCTTACTTCAAGCGCAACTTGCGCGGCGAAACATTCAATGCTCAAATTGGATGCTTTGATAAACTGGCGGGTATTTTCTACTTTTGCGTCCACCTTCTCGTCGGTGTCAGTTGGATCATGATGAGTGAGAGCGAGTCGTTTTATCCCTGCCATCTTGGCAATATGAACTGCATACTCCGGGTAAGAATGCCCCCACCCTTCTCGTTGCTGATATAAGTCCAAGGTATAGGCAGTATCAAAAACAAGCAAATCAGCATCTTGACAAAAGGATGCTAATTTTTCATCCAGTTTCTTAGAAAATTTTTCTTTCCCATTTTCTTCAATATCCAACTGTTTTCCGTCGACTTGGTACGCTATTTTGCTATATGATAACATGTTGTTATATGGCTCATGGTCCCCGCCAAAGACAAAAGAACGCCCATTGCAATCTACACGGTAGGCGAATGCCATACTTGGATGGTTGACAAACATAGATGAAATTTCAATATCACCAATTCTAAGCGTCTCTTCAGATATTGGAATAAATTCGAGTTCTGCTTCCATGGCCGCAATTGGAATGGGAAAGTACCCTTTTTCCATTTGTCCAGAGAAGAGTTCTGGAAGCGTCATCGTTTCATGGTCGGCACCATAAATCATGATATGATTATTTGGAATAAAAGCAGGGACAAAAAACGGGAACCCTTGAATATGGTCCCAATGAGTGTGGGTTATAAACAGATGTGCTTTGATAGGCGCGCCTTGAGCCTCACCAAGCAGTTTCAGTCCCAATGGGCGGATGCCGGAACCTGCATCAAATATGATAGTTTCCGTACCAACTCTCATCTCTATGCAAGTTGTATCACCACCATAGCGAACTGTTTCTGGTCCTGGTGAAGGGATTGAACCACGTACTCCCCAAAAACGTACCTTCAAGAATCCTCTCCTCAACTAAAAAGATCAAAACAAGACTCATTCTAGAGTGTCAATTCCTCAGTCGAAACGACAGAATACCTAATTAATTACAATCAAGAATGCTTGCAATTAATTAGGTTGATGACCAAAGATGAAGTCAGTTAGCACTGAAAAACCTGGATTTGGTTCCATGAGGTGAAATTTTAACCTCAGCTTTTCTGCAACACTTGGGACACCAACCAACATAAGCGTCTCTTTTTCTATTGATATGAATTCGTGTATAAACTTTACAACAACTGAAAGTAACACCGAGGAAAGATCTATTCCGCTCTTCTTGTTTCTTTTTGCGTTGCATTGATCTAAATCATTAAAGTTCTACAAAATCAATATCAGCTAGCGATGTAATTACGCCAGACTGATAACCGCGATTTAATAATTCGTGGACACCCGCTCGACCTTTCTGTCCATAATCTAGCGTATAATCGTTTACATACATACTAACAAAACGATCCGCTAGAGTGGAATCGGATTCCATATCGCGCGCGTAAACCATTGCGTATTCCAATCCCTCTTGACGGTGGGACAGAGAATATTGAATGCTCTGTCTCAGCAAAGATGTGATTTTCTTAATCTTCTCCGGACCAAGGTCTCGACGAATTACGTTCGCTCCCAATGGTAAGGGCAGATCAGTTTCCTGATACCACCATTCTCCTAAGTCTATAACTTTGTGAAATCCCTGACTCTGATATGTCAATTGACCTTCATGAATGATTAGCCCAGCATCTGATTTCCCCTGTTTTACATGATCGAGAATCTGGTCGAACGGGACAACCTCAGGAATGAAATCTGGTTCAAACAACCGAAGCGTTAAATAGGCGGTTGTCATCGTACCAGGAATAGCTATTCTTTTGCCTGACAGATTATGCAGATCAATTGGAGATGTTGAGACCACGATCGGACCATATCGATCCCCAATACTTGCCCCACAGGGCATCAAGGCATAATCCTGTGACACGTAAGCGTAAGCATGTATGGAAATAGCGGTGACTTCGAGTTCCGAGTTCAACGCGCGTTTGTTCAACGATTCAATGTCTTCAATGACATGCACAACTTCGAACCCATCGGTCGGAATTAGTTTCTTCGCCAGCGCGTAAAACATAAAAGCGTCATCAGAATCCGGACTGTGTCCAATCCTGATCTGCTCCATAATCAATTGTCCTTTCTATTCAAGCTACCATACATATAGACGGATATTGTACTACAATATGTCGTAGTTAATCAAACGTTTTACATGTGCCACAACGGACTCAGATAGTCCGGAAAGATCATAACCACCTTCCAAAACGGATACGACACTTCCCCCACAAACTTGATCAGCAATTGACAAAAGAATACCAGTTAAGTTTCCAAATCCTTCTGCTGTGACATTGATGGTTGATAATGGGTCAAGTTGATGCGCATCAAAACCCGATGAAACCAACATAAAATCGGGATTAAATTCAATCAATTCGGGTGCCAATCTCTCTTCAAAGATGTGTATATAATCATTAATATCGCTATGAGAAGACACCGGACAGTTCAATGTCGTACCAGTTGCTGTTTCCAATCCGGTCTCATTGGCTAGACCAGATCCGGGGTAGAGCGGGTGCTGATGGATGGAAAAGAAAAAAACAGATGGATCCGCATAAAATATATCCTGAGTGCCGTTTCCATGATGAACATCCCAATCAACTACTGCAATCTTGTTCAGACCGTGTTCAGATTGGAGGTAGCGTGCCGCAATAGCCACGTTGTTAAACAAACAGAATCCCATTGCCCGATTTGGTGTAGCATGATGTCCCGGTGGACGTACAAGAGCAAAAGCATTATCAACGTCGCCGGCAATAACTCGGTCAACGGCACGTAACGCACCACCGGCAGCTAAAAGTGCGATATCGAAAGATTTTTTCGACACCGGAGTGTCGTAGTCAAGCGGCATTTTTCGTTGGCAGTATAATTTCACCCGATCAATATGGTCACGATCATGCACGTAGCAGAGTTGATCCAGTGTCGCTGGGGTTGCCTCAATATGATGAAGTTGATTCCAAAAATCCGATTGTTTCAGAGATTGCAAACAGGACCTAAGCCGGTCAGGCCGTTCAACATGTCCATGACCGGTATCATGCTCAAGGTAATTTTCATCATAAACAAGCCCCGTCCTTCTTCTTGAAGATTCCATTTACTTACCAATAATTTTGAGTACTTGCTGAAATTAGCAGCAACGTACCTGTTTTTGCCGTTTTCATGACCTTAGTTCTCTTTGATGGTAATTGATTGATTCAACGCAACCTCTGTTAAGCTTGTTACCAGACCACTCGGCCAATTTATATCGATTTGACGAATCTGTCTATCATTACCAAGGCCAAAGATTATTGACAATTCGCTTTGCGAGCAATAACTTGATCCGCTTCTCAATGTGCGTACTTGGGAACCTGACTCAGTTGTGACTATGATTTTTGATCCGATCCCGTCACGGTTTGATTTCTCTCCGACCAGTTTAATCTTGATCCAGTTATGTGATGCTTGTCTATCATTGCGGAAAAGTCGTGGGCGACCATTGCAGTTGGTAACTATAAGATCCCAATCGCCGTCATTATCAATGTCACCGTAAGCCGCGCCACGACCAACAATTGGTTCCATTAACTCAGCGTTTTGATTGGCTACATCAACAAACTTAGCATTACCGATGTTACGAAAAAGATGGGGAGACTGTTTATAGGTAACTTCACTCTGTACGCGGTTAATGTCGTTTTCAAGATGACCATTGGCAGTAAAAATATCCAGTTTCCCATCAAGGTCAAAATCGAAAAAGAAACACCCAAAAGTTAATGTTAAAAGACTGACCATGCCAATATTGGCAACTGGAGCATCATCGATAAAAAAATCCCCTTCATTATGATAAAGGTTAATCATTTCATTTGAAAAATTTCCAATTATCAGACTCTCAGTACCACTGCCATCATAGTCACCGGCATCAACGCCCATCGCTCCTGTGGCTTTGCCATCTTCGTTATAAGCAATGCCAGCCAGCATTCCCTGTTCAATGAAGGTACCATCACCATTGTTTCGATAGAGTTTATTTGGTTGTGTATCATTGGCTTCAAAAACATCAACCAATCCATCACCATCATAATCAAAAGTACAGACACCAAGTGATTTACTGGTTGGGTCGGCGATTCTTGCAATCTTAGATACATCGCTAAATGTCCCGTCCCCCCTGTTCCTGAAAAGCTTGCTCGGTTGTCCCCGGTAGGATTCTGGAGTGCAGTAGGATTTACTAGTCCCATCAAGTGTACAAAACAAATCGGTTTCAACTGACCATTCGACATAGTTAGCCACGTAGAGATCCAAGTACCCGTCTTTATCATAATCAAACCAGGCACAACTAGTACCAAAATATGGATTACTGATATTTGATTTTTCAGTCACATCAACAAATGTACCATCACCCTGATTTTGGAAAAGCCGATCCATACCAAGACAAGTCAAATAAAAATCTTGATGCCCATCATTATCATAATCAGCAACCGAAATTCCCATCCCATAGAGTTTTATATCTAATTTAGCTAACTGCGTCTGATCTGTAAAACTCCCATCACCATCGTTCCGATAGAGTGCCATAGTCTGATTGTTTCCAGTCGGATGTCCAGGCCAATCCTTACAATTAACCAAAATTATATCCTGCCATCCATCCTTATTGTAATCAATGAACGCAGATCCAGATCCCATTGTTTCAGGTAAATACTTCTGTCCAAAGGCACCGTTGTTGTGCTTAAATTCTATTCCAGCTTGCTTTGTAATGTTGACATAATCTGGTATTGCTAAAGGCGAAATCACCATAGCTAGCACACAGATAAATAAAAAAACAAGGAACTGATTCATACTCGAATTCATCTTCTAACACTTATGAAAAAAAAGCGAATACAGACGACCATATTTAATAAAAACCAAACTTCCAGTCCATGTTGCTTTATATTAGACAACTTATCCTTAAGACAAACGGGAGAAAGTAACATATTTTAAAATATGGTAACAAGTGTTTTTCACCAAGTATCCCGTCTTGATTTCATTAGGTTCTAGAAGTGTAGCTACTATTTTTTGTCAATTTGCTGAATGGCTTTATTAGCCCCTTGACGGATCAGATATATCGGAGATTTAAGATTATTACGCAGTGCAGGTAGAGCTTGAATAGCTACTTCTCCTTGTCTGCCCAAACAAACAGCAGCCAAATAAGCATTCATAGGAAAAGGATCTTTTAGACCTCTAATGAGACCTTCAGCCGCCTTCATTCCTATCGCTTCTAGTGTTAGCAAAGCATGCGCTCGAATAAAGGGATCTGTATTTTGCAGTAACCGGCCGACTGCAGGCATCGCTGATATAGCCTGTACCCCCATGGATCGAATGGCCCGAATTGCCGGTATGCGTACGTCAGGAAAGTCAAGCATTAATACCAACGCTTCCAGTGCCTCCTCCGTTCCAAAGTTCCGTAGAGCTAAGGCACAGGCAGCAGATCTCTTTGATTCAACAGCCCCGTTTTCGATTGCTTGAATACAGGTGGTGATACTTTCATCTTCATAATCTGTACCTTCCAACCCACTAACAGGAAAGGATCTTGAGCCAAGCATCTGCGCGGTACTATCTTCCTCGCAGACATACTCCAACTGAGAGATGTACTGTAGGGTTTTCTGTCTGATCTGGTAATAGTCATGAGGGAATAGGTCAGGGCTAGGATTTAGCCAATCTAAATCCCAAACTGTGACGTGGTTAAACAACTTGCCATCAATCGCAGATTGAACGATTCTCTCTCTCAGCTCTGTCAACCATTTTTCCGCTTCGTTTCTAATCGGAGAGTTTAAAGACGCGACTGTTATTCTTGACTCCAGTAATTGCAAATAACGATAATCGTCGATCCCTTCTCGTCGGCCTTCGTAACCCACACCAGGAATTGGTCCATTTTGACTGGGTATAACTAAGCCTAAAATTTGCTCTTTGGATGGTCGATGCTGGTCGGATAACCAGACAGGATGGGGTTGACCAACCTCACCATGTTGATAACAGTAAACCAGATTCCCGTTTAATCTCAACCCCCAAGTATACAGTCCGGCAAAGTAGCGATGTGCTAATGGATTGGTAATACGGAGATCGTGGAGATAAGTCCAGACCTCTGCCCCTTGCCTTTCAGCTTCAGCAACCATCTCCGGAGTTATTCTGCCACCATATACAATCCAAACATCATGCAGATGTCCCCAAGCCAGAACGGCAGATCCGCCCATGGCCGCAACGCCGCGACAATTTCCCAGTTTCTTGAACTGTTTAACATGTTCAATTTCTTCCTTGGAAAAAGTTTCATCGGGCCAAACTGGAGGTTCATCCCGCTGATACAACAATATCTCTGGATATTTTTTGTCAATAACTATTCGACGCAGGGTATCAGCAACAAAAGCCTTCCTGTTACTACTACCCTCAGATACAGTCCAAATAGGAATATCTAGGCTGATTAACCCCACTTGTTTATAAATTTCAAGTTGTTCTTCGATGAATCTGATGGGATCTATCAAACCATCATCTGTAAAATCGGATTCATCCATCAGCGTCAACCAGGGATGATACCATGATGGTGGTTTGGCACGTCCAGACTGTTGGTAGCTATCAGTGCCAAACCCGGGAAAGAATGAAGTGATTTGTACCGTATTGTGACCATGTTTGGCCATGTCCAGAGCATACATTTCTTGATATTTTCTGCCGCGATAAGGAACCTCAATTTCCACTGGCACATCACATCCAGCAATACGGTCGATTCTGTAATAGCATCCAAAGGCCGCATCTGGGCGAGGCAAAATGAGAGAATGCACTGTTAGATGCAGAGAAAATGTCCTTGGTTTTTCGCCTTCAACTGAGATGGTTGTCGGTATTTCATACTGCCCTGGTTGTACAGTAGCATCCGGATGGAATGTAATCCAGAAAGCAGCGGAACGACCCGGTTCGATTTTATTTATTCTATTTTTAGGTATCAGGTATACAGGCATGGCGGGTCGCCTTCCTTCATAGACCTGACCTTGGTCAAGTTGTCTTGAACGAGCAGTTTCCAAATAATACAAACACCCTATCTCATACTGTATGTTACTGTGGATTGTCAGGCTAACGTTTCTCAAAGGATATTTACGTTGTGACGGGACATAAATGCCTACCTGTATCGGTTCATACTCGTTCTGAGCTACCCCCACAGTAAATGAGCTTTCTATTTCAGCCCGATGGGGCACATAATCAGCAAAACAAGGTTGCATATAATCACGTGCATAAACAATAAAGGGAGTATCCTGCTGCTGGTTTAATTTATCTTCCCGATTAACCTCTGGAGCGATAATATCCGAACCGACAAACATACTGTATACAAGATAAGTAGCAACATAAAAAAAGAGCTTTGACACATACATTTACAAACTTTTCCAACAATTATAAGTTAGGATTAAAGTCCCTATCAAGACTCAACTTGCTTGCTTATGATCAACACAACCATCTCAATCCCAAATTTCGCCAGGTCATGGAAGATCTATAGTCGAACTCCAATTTATTACAATATATCATACTCTGATACATTAAGAAAGACCGATCAATTAGTGTAAACAGTCTAGATAGACAACCATAACTAAATAAGATTAGGAACATCTTTTTATCGCTAAAATTCTCCTGATCTTAAATTGTTGTCTCTCATCATATGCAGATAACAAATAGTGGGTGCCAGACTAATTGTCACTCAAATTAAATTTCTACACTCATAGTTAAATTTCCCTGCAAGATTTGCTAATTCTCACTTTCATGTAATTATAAGATGTCGAGACTCACGTTTTAATGAATAAACCCTAGCAGTAACTTCAATCTGTCTAAGGGTGAATAATAACATGAACGATGATAGTGCTCCACCCAGATGGGAGGAGCACCTTAGCGCAAAACCAAGAATGAACATTGGGATTGCCGTTCTTCTTTCCATAATCACCTGTGGTATTTATGGACTTGTTTGGCAATACAAACAGATGAAAGTCCTGAATTTTTGGTTAAACAGACGTGAATATACTTTCGGTATGTGGTTCTTACTGAGCATTATAACGTGCGGTATTTACGGAGTATATAACGAGTACAAAATGGCACGAGGCATCGTCGAAATTCAAGAACAGAATAACCTAATGGTTAACAATGTTGCCACGATATGCCTGATCCTGACACTAATTGGTTTAAGCATCGTGTCAATGGCGATTCAGCAAGCCGAAATCAACAGGTTCTATGTTAAAACAGACACTTAATCCCATGCTGTTGGCTAAAATGTTTCTAATGTTGCTTGTTCTTGCAGGCATATATATTCGACTTTCAGGTCAGGCATTTGAGACAGTCCATTTCTTGCCCTGCGTTTTTAAGAGTGTGACAAGCATACCATGTCCCGGGTGTGGTATGACGCGTGCCTGCTTGGCAATTTTCCAAGGAGAGTTTTCAACCGCTTGGCGATATCATCCTTTTTCATTTCTGTTATTTGGATTAGCGATTCTGAGCGCGTTTCTACCAGAATATACTCAGAAAATATGGGAGGCTGTTTCTTTGGTCAAACAGAGAATTATCGCTTCCATCCTCATTCTACTTTGTCTCGGTCTCTGGTTGGTTCATCTGAAACAGAGTTTTTGGTAGTGCTAAATATAGCAGAGTTTTTTGGTTTGTTGTCTCTTTCTCACTTCCTATCGGTTGAGACGGCAGAAAACGCTCATTGAAAAAAGGAGTCAGCATGGAACATTCGCTTTCCATTACAGTTGGCACCAGCGGTGCTGAGATCAATGGCCAAGATAATCGTGCCATTCAGGCTGGGGTCGATTATCTAGCAGCACTGGGTGGTGGAACGCTGAAGATCCTGCCCGGTCAATATCAACTCGACAATGCCATCTACTTGAGAAACAATATCCGCATTCAGGGCAGCGGCACCGAAACAGTACTGATCAAGAATCCTTCTGTCCAGACAACTCTGGTTGCTGATGCAGATTGGTACGAAGATCATGTGACGCTAGTCAACAGCGACGGTTTTGAGGTGGGGTATGGTGTCTGCCTGAAAGCCGAGGCGCCCAATCATAATGGATATAACGTCATTAAGCGAACACTGGTAGCCAGACAGGAAAATCGGTTTTGGCTTGATGAACCACTGGAGAAGAATTTCTGGACCGACCATCAAGCTCAGATCGCCACGCTGTTTCCCATCCTAACTGGCGAACATATTCACAATCTGGAAATCTGCGACCTTGTTCTCGATGGAAACAGGTCTCAAAACCAGCATCTGGATGGGAACTATGCCGGCTGTATTTTCCTGCAAAACTGTCAAAGCATTCATATCAAAAATGTCGAAACGCGGAATTATAATGGCGATGGTATCTCCTGGCAGATTTGCCATGATGTGACTGTGACCAATTGTCTCAGCAGGAACAACGCTGATCTGGGGTTACATCCCGGTTCAGGTTCGCTGCGACCAATCATTCGCCAAAATCACCTAGAAGGTAACCGAATCGGGCTCTTTTTCTGTTGGGGTGTTAAGCATAGTATGGTCGAAAAGAATCGGATCTTCAACAACCTCCAGTTCGGCGTTTCTATCGGTCATCGGGACACTGACAATATTATCCGAAAAAACCGGATCGAAGGAAACGGTGAAGTGGGGGTCATCTTTCGCAACGAGCCGAATGAAGAACGCTGTCCTCACCGCAATCTACTGGGAGACAACCAAATTATTAATAGCGGAAAAATCGGTATTGATATCCAAGGTGAAACTCGTTCCATCATGTTGCTGAAGAATCAGATCATTGAAACACGAGAACCAGCTGAACGTATCGGACTCCAAATTGGTCAAAAGGTTACCGAACTGGTTCTCGAAAAAAACACTTTTTCGGGACTAGCAGTAGAGACAAAAGATCTGCGAGCTTAACCTGCGTCTGATCAGCCTAATATAATGTGTCACACTGGAGAGCTAATGAAGTCTCGCTGGTTTAATCTCATTCGAGACGTTCGTAGACGATTAATACTGCTCCCGGCTGTTCCGTAATAGAAACTAGTAGTCCCTTCTCCATAAAATCTTGGCCGATCGTTTCCGTTGAGCCAGCGACATCCATATTTATTACAGAGTGTCAGTAGTTCCTAGCAACCGATCCTGATAATGTCGGACGTAAGCAACAATGGTGGCATACTCCATCAGCATATGCCGAAGAGACGAAAGTTCCTTGGATTCTTCAGAAATTATTCCCTTATTAGTTTGTTATGGGTGTAATCAGGCCAATGGAAATCACTTTAGATGGTGAATCATTCTCCAGTACGTAACTGATCCTGATAAGGAGTTAAATCTATTCCCGGATACCACTCACCCAATAGATTAAGTGTTTCAGCCGTATAATACGGATGTCCTGGTTTAGGCCAACCAAACAAAGAACGAACCCTTGGAGTAGTATTTTTCCAAAAAGGAACGGAGAATTCCTGTTCACGCCACAAGTTTGATAACTTTATCCATTGGCTGGTATCCGCTCTGCAGAACGAAAACGTCGAGTATCCTCTTTGCCTTCGTTTGTTTTCGAACGGAATCGCAGCATGTACACCGAAAGAACTATTGAATCGAACGCTTCCCACCTTGCCTGTAGCAGGAACAGGCAAGGCAAATTCAGGAACTTTTCGAATATCCTTAATTTCTCCGCGACCAACCCAATTCCCATCACGAATAAGTTTAGGTAACAAATCCATAATTTGACGATGGCTGCCAGGGATAATTTTCATTGGGGCACAATCCTCAGGTACGTCATGGAGATAAATACTGGAGTTCACGTAATTATACAGACCCGTTTCTCTATGCGGTGGTAAAAAAGTGTTTGTCGCATTGTCAATGTGGTATCCTTGCCATGAATGCTCGGCATGCCTTTTGTCGGTTGGTCCAGATCGTAGAAACAGATGCCCATTACAGTAACTCAAGTCTTGTGTCCCCAAACATTGTTCATACATATCAAGCCAATCATCATTCTCAATCAGCCGATCTAAGGCTTCAATTCCAGTTGGAAACTGAGGACGGCCATATTGTGTCGCACCATAATGAGAGACCGCCCCTGTTGTTTTGGGTTCAACAGGTTTAGCTATACCATTTTTATCGGACCTGGCGAGATACTCCTTAAAACTTTCACCATAAAAGATTTTTTCCATTTCTATAAAGGCCGCTTCGACATCTTTTTTGTCAAAGACATCATCTACAATAATAAAACCATCTCGGTAAAACTGATCCAGTTGTTCTTTGGTTAAAGGCATGGTAATTACTCCTTAATCAGACTATGGATTCAAAATTACTGTATGTGTTCAATGACATTCACATAATAAATTGACAAACTTTTACTATATATTTTAACAGTTTTTTTAGCTTGTTATCTACTTCAATTGTAGAGAAGCAAGTTTGGTACAAGTATTGTCAATACGATGAAAATCCATATGATTTAGATCCCAAATTCATTAAAGATAGTAAATACTTCATACACTTTCACCTCAACAGTATTGTATCTTTTGGTTGAGTATGTTAATCAGCAATCAGTGAAGTCAAAGGGAGGAATCTTAAATGTTACAGACAACTGGTAAAGAAGCTGTTGTTCGTTCTTTGTCAACATATAATTGCGCTATTCTTGATCATTCTTATCAATATTTATCTTCCTCTCATTAAATGTATTTAATAAAAAATATCGGATGAACACAATCATACAAAATTTAAGAGGGAAGTTCATTAGAAGACCTCAAGTTCTGACCGAGTTGGTCCTAATAATTTTGGTGATAACCTGGATAACCAACATAATTAACACTCGGCCCATGATACACAATGAAACTGAATCCTTTCTGGTGTTTTACGGGAATCCATCTACTGAAGGATTTTGGGGTGAGATTAAAAAGTTCTTTGATCCAAGACACACTGACTGGAACAACTATCAGGCGAGAGAATTGGGTTATGTCTTTGAGTACATTGATGCTCAAATGGTGCTACTGGCAAATAGAATCACTATCTTTTCATACGGCTTTCGCAGTATTACCCAAATAACATTTACTATTCTAACTGGAATTATGCTCTATTTCATTACTAGGGAGTTTTTGGCTGAATTTAATCCGAAGTCTTGTTTGGTATTGGCTATGCTCTTTCCTCTTTCAACGCAGATGCTCGCCATGCAGAAAGTTTACTTTCGATGTGGTAAGACCGTTACCGCGTTCTGGGCTTCACTTTGGATACTATATTTCATCAGATGTCTCAAAGCATCTGCTAAGCCGCAAAATATAGCCCTATATATCCTATTACCTCTAGGTATCTTTTTATCATTTATCACAGATAAGCAAGGAGTCCTTATCGGCTTGTGGTTAATCGGCTTGAGTCTTTTAATGGCAATTATTCGCCTGTCATACAAACAAGCCCACTGGCGCATTCTATTATTTGCCTTATCCTTCACGTTAGCTTTCTGTTTCTATCTTTATTGGGATTACAGCTTATGTCCCTACATCATCAAGTCCGTTAGGGGAAACTACCCTGACCGTGGTTGGTCTTCCTTAAGTTTTTTTCTGCAACTGGATCTTTCTTCATACATTGGAGGTATGTGGACTGGACTAAAATTGGTGGTGCTACAGATTCAGATGGTCTTTGGGAACATCTTGGACGGTAACTTGCTGTCATGGATGATTACATTAGTTTCATACATTCTATTAGTTCTATTATGCATCAAGAAAGTAGCCGATAGTTCCTCTAGTACCAATAGAAATTCTAGACAGGATTTAACGGGTATGATTGCGTTAGTGACAATACTTGTGACCGGACTAGCTTTCTGTGTGTTCATGACTATGCTTCTTTTTTTGCGTCATAATCCACTTGCCTGGCCTGACATTTGGAGAGGAGGATACTATTATCAAAGCGTGACGCTTATTCTGATTGTTGGATTTGTGATTGTTCTGTCACTTCTCAGTCGCCGTAACCAATCTAAATCATTCGAGAGTTACACAGTATGTGCTGTTTTCCTAATATGTATGGCGAACAACTTTAGCGCGGAAAAAACAAGGCATATCGCTTGGACTGGACACTTGAAGGAACAACATGATTTGAACCTTAAATTTGACAGAGAAATACAGTCAAAACGTATAACCAAGGAATCATCTACTCTCATCAGATATATTTTTTCTCCCGCTAGTGAGCGTCATTCCTTATACAAAGAAAGAAAAAGAGTTGGAGACGGTATCCAACTGAAAATTTTGAAAAACAACCAACAAATCTGGCCAAGAGAGGATTGGGAGTTTGTATCCAAGTACTGTCTAAAAGAAGAACTCTTTCGGACAGTTCACGAGAATCGCAAAAAATTGATAGCATTGTCTACAGCTTTACAGCTTTCGTTTTTGGTCCCTTATCATGGTTCGTAATTTTCAAGAGACATCTTATATCCGCATATGAATTATATAGCTTAGCATACGCCGTTTACGCTACTGGGTTTTGCCGTATCAGGTGCAGTCGCATGGCATTTTATTTTCGGATTGTTTGAAATTTTACGCGATGGACTGTTCGGACGAACGGATATCTCCTGAAGATTTACCAGTGCATCTGACACAACCAAACAGCAGATGATCGGAGATTAAAGTCAAGTTTCATTAAATAGCGAAACCATTGGTTCGTATTTCAGGTGCTATAGGGCTAGAGGTAGACATAATTCAGCTAATTATTACCAGAACTAATTAAATTGGCAAAAAGTCGATAGGCTCCAGTGACACCCGCAGGCAGTTGACGGTAAAAAGCATAAGCCGTGTAGGTGTAAGTGCCTATCCCATAGTCAGCCACTAGCAGACCACCATTTTGTGGATCTTGATCTTTGTCACGGCACAGCAACAACGGTTTGTAGCCAGAATCCCATTCCGTCATGAACTTGGAACCGCGTTCCTCAACCCACCCGTTAAAATCAGTGGACGTAATCTGATTTGGACTTTTGAAAATCGGGTGATTGGGTTCCAGAATCGTGACCTCAGCATCTTCTTCCGATACTTCCTCCGGTCGTCGACCCATTTTATACGGATAAGGCCCATATGGTGCCGCGTCAAACTCCGGTGTCTGATACTGCACCACAAGATTCCCACCATGGTGGACATAATCAAGCAATCGACGATTATAGGCCTTCAGATCTGTCCGGACTGCGTAAGCGCGGATACCAATGACAATTGTATTAAACGAACTCAAATCACCGGATGCCAGATCCTCGCTGCCGAGCATCTGGACTTTGATACCGATTTGTTCTAATGCCTGCGGCACTTTGTCACCGACGCCCATGATATAACCGATCTTCAAACCCAGCTCGACTTTGACATCAACTGTGTGTAACTCCATGGATGCGGGTCGATAAAGGTAACGCGGTTCCAGATCGCGATGATCAATCACTTGATACCCTTCAGTGTACTGTTTCCCGTTGTATTCAGCCATGGCTCGCACAGTATAATCGACGTCGACTTCAAGATTTTGGGACACCGAAATCTGAAAGGGGAAAGTCTGAATTTCGCCTTCATGTGTGAAACGGAGACGATGTTCGTTAGGTGTCACCGTCCAGTTTTCTGGGATCTGAAGATGAACTTTTCCTTCAGCAATCCCTTTGACATTGTTTAGAACTTCAACCCGTGCCGTAAAAGTCTGTTGCCCTGTTTCAACCGAAATCACTCCGATAGAGGGAGAAACTGTTAGACTGAAAGCAGGGGCTACCATCAATAACCGACGGCGTTCACCCCAAGGCTGGATCATTTGCACCGTTTGGGCGGGTTGGGTTATTTTGAATTCAACCCCTTCAATCCGATAGGTTAACACACCAACGACTTCCGGAGGTTGAAAAGGCAGATGAGCAAACTCTGGTCGATCGACCGTGTAAACGTCGTCATGGTATTCCGATTGGCGAGACCAATAAGGTCGAGAATAATTAGCCTCCTCAGGCACACGTACCTCAAAACGCGCTCGGGCTTCACCATTATGACTCAGCGCGGGCAGATCTTGCTGAAGGGCGCGAACTACCCAATGCTTTGGCATATGAAGGGTTGCTTGGATCGGTTCAATCCTTAACGGACTCGGATTAACCACCTTAGTGGTCAGCGCAAACACCTGACCTGGAATCGCGACATTGAACGTTTCTGGTGAGCGAAAAAAGCTGGGAGCACCGTCTTCGGCTGGCGGTGGGTCAACTAGTACTTCTATCGAAAGGCCCAATGCTTTGTTAGCGGCATCCATGAACTCTTGCTCTTTGTTTTTCAACAGAAAGTACAGGTGGTTTTTATTAAATTCCTGAAGTTCCGTAACGTCAACGGTTGCGACCAATTCCCGTGTCTGCCGCAACCCCCCTACCAAATAAGGCAAAACAACCCATGGTTGCCGATGCGAACAGGCAGCTAAGGCATCTTCGATAGACCTCTGAAGTTTGACCAGCATTGCATTCAGATCAGCGTTCTGTTCGGTAAAACGGCTCATTCCCATAATAGTTGTATCAATACCATCGAAAGGATTCTTTTCTAATTTATCTTCGGGCAAAACAGTATCGACCAGTTGAAGTGAAGAAAACCAACTGCCTCTGGAAGCCTGCCGTTGTCCAGCTCCTTGTGATCGCTGGTAACTCAACCCCTTACGCGCAATTTCATGGTAAGACTGTCCGAGTAGCGGATCATATGCTCCCGTATCGATCCGCAGCAGGTTGGATGGTTCGGTATCGTTGTTCCTCCGTCGAGATCGTGCGGTGTACAATTTCTTTGCTTGCCAAGGCTGCAACCCAGCACGAATCTGTTCAGGAAATTGAGTCGGATCAGCAGCCATACCAAATGCCTCTCGGGTAATCACTCCGGAGGTTTGATGCTGACCATGACCATCTCCTGGATTACCAGCGTACTTCGCAATAATCACTTCAGGCCGATAAGTTCGGATCAATCGCACTGTATCTTCAAGTAAAAGGCGATGATCCCATTTTTCTATCGATTCATCCAATCGCTTGGAGTAACCAAAGTCGACTGTCTTACCAAAGAAGAGATCAACATCATAATACCGAGCAGCTGCCAGTAGCTCTTCTGTTCGCAGGATACCAAGTGCATCGAACAACTCCGGCCCGATGAGGTTGGCTCCACCTTCACCTCTAGTGAGCGAAAATAATCCGGTACGAATACCCTGACCTCGACTTAGCCAGGTTAGCAAAGCGCCATCCTCATCATCCGGATGCGCAGTGGTGTGAAGTGCTGTTGCTGTAGTGTTCAAACGTTTGAGCGATTGCCAGACCTCTGCGGCATTTTGGCCTTCAACAGGATTAATTGCAATAGTGAAAAGTGTACCGATCAAAATTAACACAGGAATCGAACCTCCATTAAATATGCTGTTAGGCTATGGCTGAATACTGGGTAACCTACGAAACAAGTCCTTTACTAAAACCAAAATTGTTTTCATCCGGAAACATCCCAAAAAATTATTCATACCACAACATACTATGAGTGTAAATTCAACTGAACAAAATCGCGCTGGTAACGCTCAAAAAGAGGCAAACCAAAATCAAATGAACGTTAATCAGAAACCGTAAACAGTTGATCAAAGAAAAAGATACCAGATTTATACTTTGATGTAAACTAATTACAATCAAACTGAAATAGCCCAAGTCACTGACACACAAAAATCCACAGTAGTATTAAAGCATTGCTTGAAATTAGGCTCTATGCTAGAATAGTTTCGTCTTAATAGAACCCAACAAGGTATTCAGTTTAGGTATTTATAACTCTTTGAACACAGATTACTTCGCTTTGAGCAAGAATATCTCATTTTAAGATTCATATCCCAAGTTTAGGCAACACTTTAGAGAGGAATCATTGTGAACATACAGGAAGAACTTTCCTCGCAGGACTATAGGAAAATCGACCGAGATCATGTTTGGCATCCACTTTTTCAGCACCAAAATCTGGAACAGGTTGACCTTGCCATATTTGAAGAAGCAAAAGGCACAACAATTACTGACACAGACGGACGTCAGTATCTAGATGCCTACTCAGGACTTTGGAATGTCAACGTCGGTTATGGTCGAGAGGAGATTGCGGATGCCGTTTACCAACAGATCCGAAAATTACCGTATTACCCACATTCACAGATCAATATGCCTGCAACACTGTTAGCCAAACAATTAGCAGACTTGTTACCGGGAAATCTAGATCACGTTTATTTCAGTAATAGTGGTTCGGAAGCTAACGAAACAGCTATCAAGATCGCACGTCAGTATGGACGACAAATGTATCCGGAACAAAACCGTTATAAGATTATTAGCCGTTATCGTGGATATCACGGATTCACTTACGGTTCCATGTCGGCTACAGGCCAGTCTCCGCGAAGAACGGCGTTTGAACCGCTTGTCCCAGGTTTTAAGCACGTTCATCCAACTTGCGTTGATGAAATTGTACGTACCATTCGTTGGGAGGGCGCTGAAACGGTCATCGCCATTATAGCAGAACCAATTATCGGAGGTGGTGGTGTAATTGTTCCACCCGATGATTATTTTTCAAAGCTGCGTGAAATTTGTGATCAACACAATCTGTTATTAATAATTGATGAAGTAATAACTGGTTTTGGCAGAACAGGAACTATGTTTGCCTGTGAACACTGGGATATACAACCTGATATTATTACGTTAGCTAAGGGATTGACAAGCGGTTATCTGCCACTCTCTGCTTGTGTGGCGACAACAGAAGTGTTTAATGCTTTTTTGGGGGATCCTGGCGACAAACAAGAGTTTGGTCAAGTCTGCACCTATGCCGGCCATCCTGTTACCTGCGCGGCAGGTCTGGCAAACCTGAAAATCCTGACAGAAGAACGGCTGTGGGAAAATGCGACAAAGGTTGGAACCCATCTACTAGAAAGACTAAAACTGTTACAAGATTTTCCCATTGTCAGCGAAGTTCGAGGCAAAGGTTTAATGATTGGAGTCGAATTAATTAATGCAGACAAAACCAACCTGGACACAATGAAAACCAGCACAATTGTTAGCCAGATGAAAGAGCGTGGTATTTTAATCGGTAAGATCAGTCATGCCGCTGATGAACCAGAGAATATTATTTTTATCGCCCCTCCGCTGATTCTAACTCTGGATGAAGCAGATCAAATCGTTGAAACCTTAAAGGACATTCTAACAAGTATTGATTGTTAGATCTATCTGTTTTGTGGAAGAGACAAGTTCTCAATCGAGCTTGACCTGATATTCCTCTGCCGTCACCCGAATTTGTTCCCACGTTTCCTCTTCGATAAAGATCCCATTTCGGCAGCGCCGATCTCTCTCGCGAAATCCACGTTCGCCAGGTAGATAGATCTCTTCCGATTCAGACGATCTTTTGGCAGACTTAACGTACCTGATAAAGCGGTCAACTTCTTGGCTGAAAGTTGAAAAATCCGTAAAGCTATCAATTTTGATGATAATGACAAAAAAACCATTACCAATTCTGGATGCTCCTTCTTGGCTGCAACCTGCCTCTCCTAACGCACCTGACAAAATATCAACAATAAAACTGAGACCGAACCCTTTATGGGCAGCAATGCCTCCCAAAGGCAACAGTGCACCTGGCGGAGGCCCATAAAAATCATCGACGTTGGTTGTTGGATTGCCTTCTGCATCGATAATCCATCCTTCAGGTGCTGACTCTTCTCGGTTCTTTTTTATCCGGACTTTGCCTGATGCCACCACGCTGGTTGACATATCCAAAAGAATTGGTTCTCGACCTAAGACTGGGATAGCATAAACAATCGGGTTGGTTGAAAGTCTGGCTTCAATTCCACCGTGTGGGACAACACACTGACCTGCACCATGATCATTAACTGATATGATACTGATCATATTTTGCTCTGTTGCAACTATACCATAACCTCCCAATCGACCGACTTCATTGCAATTACGTACAGCTACCGAACTAATGTCGGTTTGTCCAGCTTTTTGAACCGCCAATTCCATCGCATGTGTTGCTATCACGGGGCCTAACCCCCAGTTTCCATTCAATACTGCTATAGATGGAGACTCCCGCTCAGTTTCTACTTTTGCATCTAGCTGGATTGAGGAATCTGTTATGCCCTGAATATATTTGGGTAAATGGATGATCCCATGAGAATCGTGCCCGACCAGATTGGCATCGACCATCGACTTAGTTACAATCTCAGCCTCTGTATTTGATACTCCAACGCTCTTCAGCATTTTCAAGCAGGTCTGAGTTAGTTCCGTCTCTGTAAAGATCGGCACATGAGTCTCCTTCAGTTTCTATTGATGGATTAAAAGGTTCTTTAATTATTCTCTAGATAGGAAATTTTCTTAAAGATAATCAGGTGTTGACGAGGCAAAGCATCAATTGTTTCCACCCACTCCAAAGGATGGGGTGTGGCTTCTTTTAACACCTGCAGTTCGGTCATCTTGTGTAGACGTTTAATAGGCACACTGGGGTCCTCTGCACGGTATTCGACGAAAGCGACTCGTCCACCGACCTTTAACGCGCGACAGATTCCCTGCACCATTTCATACGGGTGTGAAAACTCGTGGTAGACATCAACCATAATGACAAGATCTATCGAGTTCGGTGGCAATTTGGGATTGATGATGGTACCAAGCGTTGCCTTAACATTTGTAAACCCTCGATCCGTCATGTTCTTAACGAACAAATCAAGCATCTCCTGTTGAATGTCAACCCCATAGACTAAACCGTCAGATGATAATTTTCTGGCCATACGCCAAGCAATGTATCCAGTTCCAACTCCCATATCGGCGACGACATCTTGTGGTTTTATATTTAGTGACTCGATCAGTATATCAGGTCGCTCCTCCAACTCGCGTTCAGGACGTTCTAACCAGTTAGCGCCTTGATGTCCCATGACATGCGAGATTTCACGACCAAAGTAAAATTTACCGATCCCATCAGCACTAGGTGGTGTTAGCTGCAAATAGTAAGCAGTTGATTCAATTGGGTTGCCACTATTAATCTCACCTATCAGGGGATTTGCATGAATAAGAAAAAAAAGCCAAACGAACCTAATTTTGTCAAAATAGGATTTATTAATTTTCATCTGATACTTCCTTAGATGTTTTTGAGAAAACAGGATATAAATTATACCTGACTCAATTTTCAATATTAAGTTTTTCTGTTTTTTTTGATTTTGCGAAAACAGTACATATAATATTATGCTACAATTTGATTGGAGATCCTAAATTGAGACTCATCAAACCTCGATAACCAGTCGGGTTTTTTTGCGTTAAAAGGAGAGTTATGTGATGAAAAGATATTACAGTATGCCTCGCTTTGTTTGTATCTGCGTCCTTATGGGCTCTAGAACCGGATGATAAAGCGATAGTTGGTGTTTGGCTCCTCGATGGCGATTACGAGGATTCATCCGGAAACGACAATAAGGGAAAAGAAACTGGAGACTTTAAATTCGAAAAGGGTAAGTTTGGTAAGGCTGTCTTTGCTAAAGGAGGTGGCAGCATTGACGTCAAAGATTCGGATAGCTTACTCAGCGTCAAGAAGGAAATGACAATTGCCGCTTGGTTTCGGGTTGACGCTGATTCTGACACGGGCCCGAGGAAAAATGGCGCTTATCTGCTGGAAGATCAATCCAGTAGTGAACCGGTGAAACACGGATTTTCATTTAGAATTTGGACTACGCAGGGAATCACTCCCGGTTTCTACGGACAAACCGAGTTAGAACAAAAGAAATGGTATCACGTCGCTGGAACTTATGATGGTAAAAACGTGGAAATGTATGTTGACGGCAAACCTGAAAGCAAAGAAGGTGCCTTAGATGCTGGCGGTGCTGACTGGAAACCGCAGTGGGGTGGAGATATTCATCCCGGTTCAACTTTGCAACTTAAGTTCGGTTCAGAACCATTCACTGGTGGCATAGATGAGATTGTCATTTGTAATCGTGCTTTAGATGCCGACGAAATCGGTCAATTGCTAAACGGTTGGGAGGATGCCTTTGCTGTCGAACCCCAGTCAAAACCAGCCACAACATGGAGCCGAATAAAGTCTAGGAAATAATCAGGATTTCTTTTGAAACTTCAATCTCAGGTTAAATATTGAAGTTTAATAATTACTCGTAAGTAGCTACATCAAAAATGCGGTCAAGCAATATTCATCAGTTGCTTGACCGTTTTTTATTCTTAGAAAACGTTAGTGGTAGCTTGGACAAGATTAAACAGCCACTAACTAAAATTGTATTATGTCGCCTCATATAACATTGATTATATAAGGCTTAAATTTCCCTTTGTTTCGGTAGATTTAAATTCACTTATTAAGTAACGAACTCAACAACCATAACTGAGTTAATCAAACCTTATTCACTTGAGGAATTTGTTCCGGTGCAATGTTGTGACGTTCGGTCCATTCTCTTATTGGCCACTCAATGCCATCCGGAGCTGGACGGCTCGTTGTATCCATTTGTGCGCCTAAAAGCTGTCTGGTGATATCGTCCATCTTTGTTAACAAATATTCTGCCGGCTGTTGCTGACCATCATAATATCGTAGATAATAGTCGGGTTTAATCCAACGGTAGTGGTAGCCATAAATGACTGATCTGGCGATTGAATCGGTAAAATTAAGTGCTGGTGCGTGGTAGGTACGGCTTTCAAAAAGGAAAGCATCGCCGGCTTTCAAAAACGGCTCATCAAATTCAGGCGGGTCCGTTTGATCGGCGGGAATAACTAACGGCTGAGTCAAATTATTGCTTTCCGCTACAAGCAAAGTCGATCCCGAATTCGGTTCCATACAATCTGTCAGACAGTAACCAACCTTTAAGCCAACACGGGGCAGATGATCATGCCCCAAATCTAAATGTACCCCAACGTCACGATGCCAATTCCTCTCAGAAACAAGCGTTTTATCTTGTGGATGTTTATAAATTAGAGAGGTATTTGTCATATGAATATTCGTACCTAGCAATTGAACGATCAAAGACACCGTACTTGAGTTCGCCACCAGAGATAAGAACGCCTCTTCTTGGACTAACCCATGACGTTTATGCGCGTAAAAACCTTCGTATTCAAACGACGCCATTAATCGGTCACCGGATTCAGTTAGAAGTGCAACGGTCTGTGCATCAATGGCTTGCGGTACAATCAAATATCCATTCCCGTCAAAATCCTGACGCTGTTTTTCGGTTAGCCGGACAAAATCCATAAGATCTCCCTAGATCGATACTAAAAGTTATTTGTTGATCTACCACGACTAAACATAAATACGCATCTGTTGCTCACCCAACAGAATACCATATTCTTTTGCCCATTCAGTTAACGGTAAATTCCCATTAATGTTTTTACCGAGAAGTTGCGTTCCGATGTCGTCGACTTTATCAAATACTTCATCTGCTGTTTGATAAACCAGATCTCCCCACCAGCGATAGGCGTAGTTGGCCATCAGCACCTTAGCAACACTGTCAGTAAAATTCACTGCGGGAGTGTGATAGATCAAAGTACTGAATAAGTAAGCATCACCAGGACGTAAGGAAAGCTCTATCACTTTACCGGGATAAATATCCGCTTCTGGTTGTTGAGAATCCCGTTTATCAAAATGTAGTGGTTCTATCAGCCGATGACTACCTGAAACCAGCAGAGTGATACCAGAGTTTGGTTGACTGAAGTCAGTTAGGCAGTAAGTAACTCTGATAGCAACCGTATTCCGGATCGGGTGGTTTGGAGCGAAATTATTGAGATCTCGATGCCAATTTCGAAAAGATCTACCATCCCCGTCAGGATAAACGGGAGTAGATGAAGCCGGCTGAGGATACTTATAAATCAGGTTCCCGCCACTTAATCGAATATCCGACGAAAGTAGCTGAACTACTAATGGTACTGTATTCGAATTGGTAACGACTTGAAGCAAAATTTCATTTTGGGTAAGATCAAAATAACGGTTAAAATAGTAGTTTATTGGTTTAGGATCTCCATGTAAACGGCAGAGTTCAAATTCCATGAACCGATCACCCATTTCGACGATTCTCTCAATTGCATCCTGATCCATGGCTTGCGGTACAACCAGATATCCATTTTCGTCAAAGTGATGAAGTTGTTCATCGGTTAGCCGAATAAATTCCACAATAACACTCCTCTAATTTTGGTCTATCCCTACTACTAGAATCACACTTTCTAACCAACAAAAGAATCCGCAATCCTGCATCAATTAGCAGATGTTAGCAAAATAAAATCAAGTTTTTTCTGCATCATCCTAAAGTTTCTGTTCCCTCTTGCCGATAAGTAATCAAGCATCATTATATCTGCATCTTATTGTAGGCAGCAAGTCCTAAAGGAAAATAGCATCTTGCATGCATCCAATTAACCAAAAAAACATTATACGGAGATGATTTGTTATGAGAACCACTGGTCTAGAAAACAGTGTTACTTCATTCGCTTTATCCACTCATCAAGCAAATAATGAACAATATCAACGTAGGGCTGATGAAGCCGAAAACTTTGTCAACGAAAGCCAAGCGACAGAAGCGACACCACCTGAAGATGAGAGACCTGAGCAGGTTCCCCCTCAAGAGCAATCCGCTTCTCAAGAAGCAAATTCTCAACAGGAAGTAGATTCTCAGCAAGAAGAAACTCCACCTCAACCAGAAGAAGAACCTAACACTCAACATGAAGAGTCTCAGTCTCGAGACTTGGGCGACAATCTGGATGTAAGAGCCTGATCTTACCAAATTAATTCAGTCACAAAAGCTGCTGAAAAACTTATTTACTTATCAGATATCTAGGTGGCATAATAAATAAAACAACTTTGAGAATTCAGGTGAAAGTTCAGACACGCAAAGCGCTTACTATTATCATCAATCAGGAAAAAGATAGAGAGAAAACTGTTGTGACAACCAACGGGTGTTTCGATTTGATGCACGTCGGACATCTACGGTATTTACAGGCAGCAAAGAATTTAGGGGACCTGTTGGTTGTCGGGGTAAACAGCGATAATTCAGTTCGAGAACTGAAAGGTGAAAGACGACCTCTTATTCCGGAAGATGAACGCGCTGAGATGCTAGCTGGATTGGATTGTGTTGACTATGTTGTCATATTCCCAGAACTTGATCCAATCAGCCTATTGTCAGAACTTAAACCTGATATTCACGTCAAAGGCGGCGACTACACAATTGAACAAGTCATTGAACGCCAAGTTGTTGAAGAAAACGGAGGACGAGTCATCGTTGGTTTAAACATCGAAGGGAAATCCACTACCAATGTGATCCAGACCATTCTCCATCGATTCTAAAACACGCAGAAACGGGTTAAAATGCTTCACGACCGGTGTGATGGATTAAACTTGTTTTGTTACCACCGGCAGAGAACTTCAAGTTAAAATAAATTTCTCGAAACTTCACATTCTGTCCCGTCAACCATTCCAAACATACTTCCGCCACACAACATCAAGATAATCTTCATAAATCTGAAAGACATCTTGCTTGGTTCCAGGATAATATCAAATTTTGTACCGAACTCAGCCATTTTCTTTGAATAACGGAAGATTGAAGCTCAAAAACACGATGCTTCAGTTGGTCGATTTGTTCGTCCTTTTGTTGGGTAGTGTCTTTGATTCCTTGGGTTTCTTTTTGCAATGCATCCAAACTACGCATGTCTGTTCCATTGATCTTAATAGTATCCGACAGTATCCTAACAATTGGTTGAGTTCAGACGCCCACAGTTCTTGAGGGCTTTGTATCCTTCTCATTCGATGTTCTGTTAAATTCTTTCCACGCTTGGAAAATCATTCTGGCCTAGCAGTTTTCACGGTTACTTCCAGCCAGCGCATCTACCATTCCAGCGAAATTTTAGAGTCCCAGTGATTATCATGAATGCCAGGGCCAATCAAGCACTCGGGCCAAGTAGGGGTAGATTTACACCAAGATGTATATCACCGTAGCCCAAGTCTTAATTTCGACATACCGATGCTGACTATGTAATTGCCACACCGTCTAGCCAACAAGTTCCATCAAGGCAATTAAAGACGATGGAGCAATAGTGGTAATTCCTCCATTCTCAAATGACAAGTATCTACAGGCAAGAGCACCCGGTTGAATACTTGATCAATAAGGCCAAACCTTATCGACGGATATCCAGTCGATTCCGGAAGTCAGCTTAGTGTTACCTCGGTTTTCTGCATCTCGTCAGTTCTCTTATCTAGCGATGTTGAAACATCAACAGAACTTGGTATCTTTAAGATATTTAAAAGAGTAAACTTGAAATAAAAAAGCGGCCTAGATCACACCACCCCCAATTTAAAAGTGCATGCTGCTTGGATACTAGTTCACAACAGACACTAGAAAAAATTTAAAGTCCATGTTAGAATGGAAATGCTTACTGGCCGTTCTGATGCACAATTTAAATCTCAGTTAAATCTGTTGAACCAATTTCAATCAGCTCAATAAAGGCATATTTTGTGAATTAGGCCAAGGTGGAGTTGACTTTCCCACATACTGTAAACTGTTTGACTAATTATGATTATGACGTCTGAATTGTTGTTGAACAAAACATTTTAGCCAGCATGAAAAGTTCGCAGGAAATCGAGGGTCAAACCGTGATTAACAAAAAAGTATTGGACTTTGGCTAACTAGATTTTCAGATACAAGAGTATGGAAAATAAAATTGTCGCGGTTCTTCTTGATTGTGGAGACACACTTGTCGATGAAGGAACAGAGATTAAGAACTCAGCTGGGGCAACTTTAGAAGCTGAACTGATCCCTGGCGCGACGGAAATGGTTCACAAAGTTAAACGTTGCGGATATCGTGTTGCTCTGGTAGCTGACGGTCCTTCCGCCACCTTTCAAAACGTTCTCACGCAACACAACCTACACCATTTGTTTGACGCTTTTGCCATATCAGACGAAGTTGGTGTAGATAAACCCGATCAACGTATGTTTGTTCATGCTATGAACCAACTTGGTATCAGTCGTACCAATTACAACCGTGTGTTAATGGTTGGCAACAATTTAGAACGTGATATTAGAGGAGCAAATGCTCTAGGAATTATCTCTGTATGGCTCCATTGGTCACCGCGTCGATCGAAAATCCCGGCCGACGATTTGGAAGTACCACAACACACGATTGAACAGCCTCTAGATCTAATTCCTCTCATTGAATCCCTAGAAAACCAGTTTCAACTACAACAGCGAATTGAAATTGTCTGCCATCGTGGAGCGAATGAATATGCTCCCGAAAACACTTTTGCTGCTGCAGAGATCTGTGTCGGATGGGGGGTGGACTACCTTGAAGTCGATGTTAATACCAGTAGAGATGGGGTGTTATATAATTTCCACGGCCCAGAACTTGAGTTAACAACAAACGGTAAAGGAAAGATTGACCGTCTGTTGTCCAGCGAGGTTGACCAATTGGATGCTGGCAGTTGGTTTAATCCAAAATTTTCACATCAAAGGGTCCCACGACTTGAAAAGCTTCTAGAATGGATCAAGGGCAAAGCAAAAGTCTTTTTCGATGTAAAGGCTGCTGATCCCAAGAAACTGATTGACCTTGTTTACAGCTTTGGGATTGAGAATGAATGCTTTTTCTGGTCGAGCGATGATGAATGGTTGAAGACAATGCATCAACTTGATCCAAGCCTGCCAATAAAGATTAATGTTAAAACTGTTGACGAAGTGATTGATGCTCACAAAACTTACGGTGCGAGTATCGTTGAGGTTTCCCTCGACAATACCACCCAAGATTTAGTTAAAGTTTGTCAACACTATAGCATTAAAATCATGATCTATCATCAGCAAAAGGACGCAAAGGCATTTTATGACATTCTGGAGTGGGGTGTTGAAATGGTGAATCTCAATCACGCTGATGCATTCACAAAAATTGCTCAAGTATTTTACGATGAAAGACATTAAGGTTGGTCTAATTGGTGCTGGACGAATCGGTAAACTCCACGCTGATAATCTAACTTATCACATCCCAAACGTCGAATTAGTTGCAATTGCTGACATCAATTTGGAATTAGTGAAGAAAGTGGCTGAAAATCTTAATATCCCCAATTGTTTTGACGATTACCATCAGATTATTGATCATCCGGAGATAGATGCAGTCATCATTTGCTCACCAACGAATACGCACACACAGATCATTCAGCAAGCATCCAATGTTGGCAAACATGTTTTTTGTGAAAAACCAATTGATTTTGACTTGGATCGAACGCGACAAACCTTGGAATGTGTAAAGAACACTGGCGTAAAATTCCAAGTCGGTTTCAATAGGCGTTTTGATTCCAATTTCCAGGCCCTACGAGGTAGGATTTTAGAAGGAGAAATTGGTGATCTGCATATTTTGAGAATCACTAGTCGAGATCCAGCCCCACCTCCAATATCGTATATCGAGACGTCAGGCGGGATCTTTCTTGACATGATGATTCATGATTTTGATATGGCACGTTATCTTGTTAGGAGTGAAGTGGTTGAGGTATACGCAGCAGGCGGGGTGATGATTGACGAAGCCATTGGTAATGCCGGAGATATTGATACAGCGATCGTCACGCTAAAATTTGCCAATGGTGTAGTTGGCTCTATTGATAACAGCCGTCAAGCAGTTTACGGTTATGATCAACGCGTCGAGATCTTTGGATCTAATGGTATGATTCAGGCAAAAAACGTTGAAACAGACACCTGCGTTTTAAGTAATGCTAAAGGCTCGCATCAACCGCCACTACCGTATTTTTTCCTGGATCGTTATAAATCCTCATATGCGGCAGAAATGATTGAGTTTCTGCACTGTATCTCAAATGACGCCATCCCGTCAGTGGTTGGTAACGATGGCCTGGAAGCAATACAAATCGCATTAGCAGCTAAGGAATCCTATTTAAAAAACAAGCCGATAAAAATTTAAAATTCCGTATAAAAAGCAGGAAAGGAAATATGACGAGTAATAATTCACAAATCCCTCAACGCATACTGATGGGGCCAGGCCCAAGCAACGTTCATCCGCGTGTGCTTGAAGCAATGAGCCATTCTATGATTGGACATTTAGACCCTATCTTCCTTGAAATAATGGATGAGAACATGAAATTGTTGCGTCAGGTTTTTGGAACTAAAAACAGATTAACGCTTCCAATTTCTGCAACTGGAAGCGCGGGCATGGAAGCAACCTTATGCAACCTAATTGAACCGGACGACGATGTCCTTGTTTGTGTCAATGGCGTCTTTGGAATGAGAATGTCTGACATTGTTGACAGGTACGGAGGCAACCTGCATACTGTTGACGCACCTTGGGGACGCATTATTGATCCACAAGATGTAGCTGATAAGCTCAAGGATATAGTAAAACCAAAATTAATTGCCATCGTGCACGTTGAGACTTCAACCGGCATTTTGCAACCGCTTGTGGAAATTGCGGAATTGGCTAAAGCACATGATGCCTTGTTAGTTGTTGACTGTGTAACTTCTCTTTGTGGCACACCAGTTAATCTTGATGAACTTGGTATTGATGCCGCTTATAGTGGCACGCAAAAGTGTATGAGTTGCCCACCCGGACTTTCACCGGTGAGCTTTAGCAAACGAGCCATCAACGCAATTCATAATCGCAGCACAAAAGTAACGAGTTGGTACTTGGATATGGGAATGATTTCCAAATATTGGGGAGACGATCGAGTTTATCATCACACAGCACCTATTTCTATGAATTATGCGCTTAACGAATCCCTAAAAATAGTTTGCGAAGAAGGACTTGATACGCGATATAGAAGGCATAGCCTTCATTCTCAAGCTTTGGCAGATGGACTCAGCGCGCTCGGTATTGAACGGATTGCTCAAGAAGGATTTCGTGCACCGATGTTAACCTCCGTTTCGGTTCCCGATGATGTTGATGAAGCGAAAGTACGAAACCAGTTGCTTCACACCTATAACATCGAAATTGGAGCGGGGCTAGGAACACTCAAGGGTAAAGCGTGGCGTATTGGCTTGATGGGAGAAACCTGCCGTCGGGAAAATGTCATCGGTTTACTCACTGCACTGGGAGAGATACTACCGGAAAGGTCGGCTGCTGAAGCAGTACAAACTGCTGAAAATGTTTACAACACCAGTAAATGACGTGTTCGATGACAAAGCGACGAATTCACCGCTTTGTCACTTCACTCCAGATTTTCACGAAATGCTTTTTTATCGCTTTACTCGGAATTTTCGGGCGAAATACATCTATGGCTCTTTTGGGTGTCTCTGGTGAGACAATATCAGCACCTAGGTTTTTTAGGCGTTGTATAGCCAAACGGCCAGAATAAGAATCTGGAGCTATTTTAACAGCTTTTTGGTAGTCCTCAATAGCTTCTCCATCTTGATCAACTGAATGATAACAATTCCCACGGAAATAATAGGCATTCGCATAATTGGGATTAATCTGAATAGCCTTCGAATAATCTTCAATGGCATAGTCGCAATTTCCTAGGTCTTGTTGGCATTTTCCACGTAGCACATAGGCTTGTACATCATCTGGTGCATAGCTAATGGCAGCGCTTGCATCAGCTATTGCCAGAGGTAATTCGCCAATCTTCCGATGGATGTTCCCGCGGAGAATGTACGCATCTGCATAATCTGCTTTAATCCGTACTGCCGCGGAAAAATCACGGCTTGCGTTTTGGTAATCCTTAAGGTTATAGTAGATTGTACCGCGCAACAAGTAAGCCTGAGGACTATTGGGTGACATGTGAATTGCTCTTGTCAAATCGGCAATTGCTGCATTATAATCACCAATTTCCTTGTATGCCTGAGCCCGGTTAAAATAGTGATTCGGATTTTTTGGCTTGGCTTCGATCTGCTCAGTACATTCCCTGATAACCTGTTGCTGGTATAACATCTTTATCGCATTTTTTATAATAAAATTACTTACACCTAGCGGGGTCAGAACCGCAATTAAGATTAGCAGATTCATCCCTAAAAGTCAATGGTTTTCACATATTGCTTGTGTTATTGCCTCCTGATGAAGCTAACAATTATTATCACCTTTTCTCATGATATTTGGAAGAGTTTACTTGCCTTGTAAAATGCTATTCCTAATTACAATCCATTTATGGTCAATGCCTGCATCTGAAATCATACATGAAAAAGATAATTCTCTGATGGTGCTTGTGCCCAATGGAAAATTCATGATGGGATCAACCAAAGACATAGCCGATCCAGATGAAACGCCGATCCATATTATTAAACTTGATGCATTCTATATTGACAAGTTTGAAGTTACTAATGTGCAGTATGCTCTTTTCCTATCGGAAACAAGACATGCTACACCCCGTTTCTGGAACGATCCTGATCTAAATCGGCCCGATCAACCTGTTGTTGGGGTAAGTTTTGAGGGAGCATCTCGCTATGCAAATTGGGCAGGCAAACGGTTGCCTACCGAAGCGGAGTGGGAGTTTTCCGCTCGTGGAACTAATGAGAACCAATATCCTTGGGGAAATCAATTTGAGGCTGAAATTAGTGGCAGGGTTAATCATGCAAATGTTGCAGGTGACACTGACGGATTCGATAAAACCGCTCCTATCGGAAGTTTTCCCACAGGTATAAGCCAATTCGGAGTACATGATCTTGCTGGTAACGCCTTAGAGTGGGTCTCTGATTGGTACGATGAGAACTACTACGCAAACAGTCCAGTTGAAAACCCAGAGAACAAAAATCCCAGTAATTTCCTCGGCCGGGTTTTACGTGGTGGATCATGGAGGAAGCCTCCGCTAAAGGTAAGAAGTACAATGAGATACACTTTGTTACCCAATCTCAGTGACAACACAATTGGGTTCCGCTGCGCAATAACGGCCTCCCAACAGGCGTCACACGATAATTTGCCGTGGGACCTGAATAAAGATAGAATTGTTGATATTCTCGATTTGGTAATTGTCGCCATTTACTTTGAAATGGTTAACGCACCAAACGGTGATGTAAACAAAGATGGAGTTGTTGATATTCTAGACCTCGTGGCTGTAGCGAATCACTTTGGTGATCGGATTGATTAACTGCTTCAGTACTATTCAGAAAATCTGGATTTCTTTACCAACCCGATTTTAGATCTATCTTCCAGGTCTAGGCTTTTACCTTTCCCATAAGAAAAGCACGATGAAAAATCGTTCTGGATAATTTATCAGCCTTGTCAATGCATAATAACAAATGTGTCCTCATTATTTGCATCGACACAGTTTAAATGTCTGAAACTATGACTTTTTCATTGTTCGAATCAAGCCGGAATAGTATAATGGAGACAGCCATGGAATCTGCTCAGACACCTATTTCACCTGACCAATCACTTCGTAACCGGATGCGTGAATTCTATGAAACCTCCGAAGCCTACAAAGGATTACTAAATCAGCACAATCACGCTTATTTAAAATCTTATGTTGATCTCGTTGACCTGCACACTCCACCAGATGAATATACGCTTGATCTAGGGTGTGGTAATGGAATTTCATCTAAAATGCTGCATGATCGGGGTAGAAACGTTGTTGGTGTTGATATTTCACCACTCTTTCTAAAAGAAACGAAAAAGTGGGAGAACGACAGTCTAAAGTATCGTGTAGGTGATGCTTTGAACCTTGATTTTGAATCTGGACAGTTTGGTGTTGTTTGTTCAAACGAGTTAATCGAGCATACACCTGATGTGGAGACGACTCTCCTTGAAATGATTCGTGTTACCCGAAAAGGTGGGAGGATCGTAGTTGCAGGACCTAACTTGTGTTCACCTATCATGCCGCTGCTTGATTTTGTGCAGATGGTCTTCGGAGGAAACGGCAGACCAATTTGGGCAGAAACAAAGCAGCAGGCCCTCCAAAACGCGCTAAAAAACACAAATCTCTATTTCACAAAACGTTTTGGACAACTACCACAATTTCTGTATCGTGAGCCAGACCTTGAAGACCAAATCATCGGAGGCGATGCTGATAGTACTTATATTGCCAGCCCGATTGATCTGGAAAAGTTTTTTCGGCAACATAGCCTACGTATAAAAAAACTTTGTGTTGGTTTTGGATTTAAAGGTAAAATAATGGCGACCTTTTTTCCAAGAACCAGCTTGTATATTAGTATGGTCGCTGAAAAATGAACATTCGACCTGCTGATTTTGTGCTGGAAATCGGCAGCGGACACAATCCAAAAGCGAGATCAGATGTTCTATGCGACAAATTCATTGATGATGACCATCAGCGTGGTGGAGGGATTGTCGCAGATCGAAGTATGATTGAGGCAGATGGACAACATTTGCCTTTTGCTGACAGATCATTTGACTATGTGATTTGTTCACATGTACTTGAGCATGTTGAAAACCCAAAGTTAATGATCTCCGAGCTAGAACGGGTTGCATCGCGTGGCTATATCGAAGTGCCGTCGGAGATTTCAGAGCGTCTTTACGGATGGTCTTACCACCTATGGATTTTCAATCTAATCGATGGCAAACTGTTAATTCAAAAGAAGGTAGATCTAAATCAATTTGGTCAACTGTTCCACACGCTGGTAACACAGGATAAAAACTTCTTGCATTTCCACAAGAAATACCATCCAATATTTCTAGTACATTATGAATGGGAACAAAAAATTGACTGTGAATTTCGTGACTCGAACGCACCAGCATTGGATTTCAACTCGTCCGAGATTATCAACAGAATGCTGATGGATGTACAAAATGTACCATGGTTGGAGAAATGGCAGCCCATCATCAAAGATCTAATTCCAAGGAAAATGGTTTCCAGCTTAAAAACAATGATAGCAAAACAACGACGTCAGCCGTCTAAAACTCTACGTGATATTGTCGTTTGTCCCAGTTGTAAAGAAGAAGTCAAATGGGAAGACAAAATTATCTATTGCAGCCACTGTGATACCGATTATCCCATCGTTGGTGGTATTCCAAGACTGATACTGGAAACTTAAGGTGAAATAACCCGATGCCTAGTGAAGAAAAAGTTAGAAAAGTTGACGAAACTGCGAAGCCTTTTACAGACGAGTTGCATCAAGAAATGACCTCTAGTCAAAGTCAACTTGAATCTCATCAATCGCAGATTTCTTCTGAATCTTTAGATTCGAATTTAGTTTCAGACATCCGCATTATTGAGGTAGAAGAAACATCACCACATAGTTGGGATGATGCTACACGCCGCGCGCTGAAAACAACAACACAGCATTTTCCATCGATTAACGAAATGGAAGTCGTTCGTCAAACGGCCGCAGTTGAAAACGGCACAATCAAAGAATATAGATCAACTGTTCAATTGCATTACCAGATTAAACATGATCTGGTTTCAAACACTGTAGTAAAGCAACCCTCAACAGCAAACGCCGACGAGTTATCTGATCAACGTGAAATAATAGGAACAACCGTACAGCAAGATATTGCTAAACATTATCAAGACGTTCAGAAACTTGACAGGAAAAGATGAATTCTTTTAACAAAGCATAAGATCGAAAAAGATACTACCCAAAAAACTTCAGGGAGGGATGATGCCACGAGTTAAAGTTTACACAACTGACTTTTGTTCATATTGCGATGTTGCAAAGCGAATTCTAGAAAGCAAGAAAATCGAGTACGAAGAGATAAATATCCATGGCGATTCCGAGATGCGTGATCATATTGAAGAACTTACGGGTAGACGTGATGTCCCACAAATTTTCATTGACGATCAGCATATAGGCGATGATGATAATTTAACCGAGTTAGCCAGGTCAGGAGAATTGGACAAGTTGTTAAAGGAAGAAGATAATGATGTAGCAAAAAATGGCAACACAATCGAAGAACGGAATGTAATTATCATAGGCGGTGGCACGGCTGGATACGCCGCAGGAGTCTACACATCGCGAGCCATGCTGGAACCGCTTCTGTTGGTAGGTGACGCACTTGGTGGCCAACTTTCACTGACACTTGATCTGGAAAATTACCCAGGGTATTTCGGTCATCAAGCAGGTGAGTTCGTAAATGGGCTTAAGGAACAAGCAGAAAGGTTTGGAACAGAAACTCGATTTGAATATGCTACTGAAGTTGACTTCAACAGTCATCCATTTTCTGTCAAGACTTATGACAATCAGTATTCGGCGAAAACAATCGTAATATGCACCGGAGCCTCACCGCGTACTCTTGATATTCCTGGTGAAAAGGAATATGGGGGACGAGGTGTTTCTTATTGCGCCACTTGCGACGGTTTTTTCTTTCAAGATCAGAGGTTGATTGTTGTCGGTGGTGGTGATGCAGCGTTGGAAGAGGGAATTTTCCTGACAAAATACGCCTCGGAGGTTATCATCGTTCATCGCCGTGACCAGCTACGTGCTAGCCAAATCATGCAGGAAAGGGCTTTTAAGAATGATAAAATTAAATTCATCTGGGATACTGTTGTCGACGAGATCCAAGGTGAGGAGCAAAAAGTAACCGGAACGCTACTGAGAAACATAAAAACCGATGAAAAGGAGATGTTTCCGATTGACGGGGTATTCATTTTCGTCGGCCATATACCAAATACCGAATTATTCAAAAGGGTTATTGACCTAAACGACCAAGGGTACATCCTTGTTGATGAAAAGCAACAGACAAACATTGAAGGCGTTTTCGCCGCTGGCGATGTTCATGATCATGTGTTTCGGCAAGCGATCACAGCTGCCGGCGCGGGAGCCGCTGCCGGCATTATGGCAGAAAAATTCGTTGCTGAACTTGAAAATAGAGCCTACCCAGGGTAGGTAACAATAGCGAGGTAGAATATGGGACTCGATTGGAAACCACGTCATCGCGATATAGTAATAGGCAATATTCCGTGGCTTGCACGGATTACCGATAAGGCGCGTGCAAAAATTGAAGGTACACTTGGGGATTATGTCTACCCCTGACCAGCTGATCAAAAGTTCCTGGAGGAACTTAAGATGAAAGCTGATAAATTCACTGAAATCGTGCAGGATAATCCATCGGACGAAGACATGATCACTGCAATCAGATCCCTCAGAGATTAGGAGGAAGAGTTATTCTTTCTATCATATTTATTTCTGGAGATAAAAGATATTGGATCTAACAGATTGCCGCGCTGAAATCGATGAAATCGATAAACAGATCCTGTCATTATTGCACGAGCGTTCGAAGTTAGCAATAAAAGTTGGGAAACTGAAGGAAGAAACCGGAAAAACTAGTGTTTATGCGCCGCATCGTGAAAAACAAATTATAGATCGACTGAAATCGATAAACTGCGATCAGTTCCCAGAAAAACCTCTAGCAAAGATTTTCACCGAGATTATTTCCGCCTGTAGATCGCTAGAAAAAAAAATACAAGTTGCCTACCTTGGCCCGATTGGCAGTCACGGCCATACAGCCAGTTTAGAACACTTTGGATTATCAGCTGAATTCATACCGATTGTTCCTCAAACGGATATTTTTGCTGAAGTAGAATCGCACCGTGCAGACTATGGTGTTGTGGCTATTGAAAATTCCACCTACGGTACTGTTCGAGATGTTCTGGAAATGTTTTTGCACTCCCCACTCCATATTTGCTCTGAGCGGTTACTTCCAATTAGGCATCATTTACTTGCTCAGTCAGACCTGAAGAACATCTCGAAAATCTATTCACATCCCCAATCTTTTGCACAATGCAGGCGATGGTTACATCAGAACCTGTCTAACATCGAACAAATCGAGGTTGCAAGCACATCTGTTGCCGCTGAGATTGCCAGTAAAGAACCCGCATCTGCTGCAATCGCCAGCAACTTGGCCAGTGAGATTTATGATGTCCCTATTGTTGCAAATTCAATTATGGATAATCCAAACAACATCACCAGATTCTTGGTTATTGGAAACCAATCCGCGCAAAAATTAGGGAATGATCGTACATCAATTCTTTTCGGCATAAATGATGAAGTAGGTGCGTTATGCCAAATCCTCAACATTTTGGAATCAAATCAAATCAATATGAGCAAAATAGATTCGTTTCCATCACAACACAAACCGTGGGAATATGTCTTTTTTGCTGATCTTGATGCGCATACAGAGGATCCAAACGTACAAATCGCTCTTAAGGAAATAACTGATCGATGCCTGTTTCTCAAGGTTTTAGGTGCATATCCACGAGGAACTTAGGTGAATACATATTCTGAGCATTAATGCCTATCGCCAAAGCATCCGCCTGCTTGAGAAGAACCATTTACAAAATTAAGCATTGTGTGGGGTTCCCTCACTAACCAATTCAACGCTATCTCCGCAACGCGGGATCACATCGGCGTGTCACGTAATCTAGATGCGAAACTGCATCTGAATCCCCCAATGACTAACCTCAAAGTTGGGCTTGTCTGCATACCAATACTTTTATAGGATTCCCTGTCTTTCATTTTCACATCAGTTCTCATGAAGACGTCAGTGGCAAAGGAACGGCAACTTTGGGCCTTTTTTGACGTTTCCCATAGGTTCGTGGTACTATTTCAATCATCGTAAGTCCAGAAGCATGTCGCATTTTCTTAGACTGTAGAATCATATAGGAAACAGATATGGTTGCTAGAAAAACCATCCAGAATTTTTGTGCCATGGTGATATATGCCATAGTTTCTGTTCTCGTTATGCCGTCAACCGCTTTCTCCATTGCGGAGGTTTCAGTAATCACAAGCAATTGGAGAACAGTTAACAGTTGAGGTTAAGATCACCGGAGGTGAAGGCGTTGCGGGATCTCAGTTCATTCTATCCTATGACACAACTGCTCTAGAATATGTCAGCATAAAAATTGGCGATTATTTGCCATTCGATGTTTTTGAAGTTCCACCCGAAGCATCTGATGGGGTTATTCGCTATGCGGTCGCTGCACCGCGTGGCAAGCTTTCCGAAAAAGCAGATGGAATTCTGGCAACTGCAACTTTTAAGGTACTTGATAAGAAGAAATCGACAATTAAACTGACTCAGGTCAAGCTTGCTGACGGCAATGCAGAGGAGTCCGCTTCCAGATTAAAAAGGTTAGCGAATCAGATGAACCAGCCCCAAAGATACGTCTGAGCCAAAAGATTCGGTAGACCCAACAACTTCAGACCCAACGACTCCCAAACCAAAAGAAGACCCACTGGCTTTGGCAAAAAAGTGGCACTTCGACTCTTACGATGTTCCGGTATCAAGGTAAAGATTGATGCCGATATTGATATACTTAAACCTAAACCATAACAGTAATGGTCAAGATTTTGCTTATCTTTAAGTACTAGACATAATGAAATGATACGGCAATTCATAAAGATATGTTCTCTGCTTCTGCAACGCCTCGAATATATGTTGCTGCTTCTCGGTATTCCTCTTCGCTGTGAAGGTGTTCCATCATTAAAGGGGTATCATGGTCCAGTTTACTAAGTTCTCGAAGGTAAATAGTATAATCCAGACGCCCTTTTCCAGGTTGAACTTCATCCAAGTGGGTAGTTAGCTGATCATGCAAGAGAATGTCTTTAGCATGACACGATTTGATATAAGGGCCAAGCTTGGCAAAACATTCCTTAATAAGACTACCGTTATTGAAATACCGTTGCGGACTGCAAATTAAGTTTACAGGGTCGAGGTGTGCCGCGCATCCCTTTCGATCAATGGCTTTTAATAACTCGACATAACTATCAGTGGAATCAGGATACATCCAGGGCATAGTCTCCAGACAATAAAAGCTACGTTGAGGATTTACTGTATCAATAATGTCTCGTACGGTCTCAACAATCAAATCGAAGGTATCTGTGGTGAGATCTGAGGAATCCGGACCATCCCATTTTTCTCCTCGTGATCCGGCAATGTTTACCGCACACTTAGCACCAATTTCATCAGCTAGTTGTAAAGATCTCTTACATTTTTCAACAGCTTCCCGTCGAATCTGTTGATTTGGACTAATCGGGTTACTCCAAGCACCTACTTCCGCAATAACGATATCAGCTTTCTTAGCAGCTCGACGGTATGCTTGAATCTCATGGTCCTCAGCATCGTAGCCAATTGGACAATAAGAAGCACGGTAACCATGATCTTTCACTGTTTCTACCCATTCTTCAGGGCTATTAGTTACACCAAATAAAGGTCCTCCTAAGCGCATTACAACTCCTGTTTATTTCATTGGTTATTATGATTGGAACAAGACAACAGTGTTTACTTAAATTCATTATTGTCATCTCCTCATCTCTATTATACACTGTAGGGCAATCCTGTAAGTTTGTGGATCTTTACTTTACTCAAAAAGTAGTGTCGGTTTCTAACGTATCTCTCAGAAAAATCGGCGTAAAATCAGTTCATTATCACACAGGAATTTTAACCAAGGGACATGATTCGAAAATACACATCCTCTGATCTGGAAATTCTGCGAGAGATCACCATTATCTGTTTTGAAAGAGTATCAATCGATAAAAATATCGAAGATGAATATGGTCTTATTAATGCTGTTGACTGGAAAACTCGCAAGGCTAAGCATATTGATGCTGATGTGGAAATCAATCCTGACGGGGTGTTTATTGCTGAGGTTGACAATCAGGTGGTTGGTTATATTACAACACGGGTTAATCAAATCACAAAAATCGGGGAAATACCAAATTTGGCGGTACATCCGAAATTCCAGCATCAGGGATTAGGCAAGCAGTTAATTCAAGCCTCGCTAGACTACTTTCGACAGGAAGGGATGCATATGGCAAAGATTGAAACCCTTGAACAGAATCCGGTCGGAACAACATTTTACCCTAAAATGGGGTTCATTGAAATTGCACGTCAGATTCATTATGTTCAATCACTTAATCCTGAAGTGTCTGACCAGGATCAACCAAGTGATTAAGAATAAACCTGGAAAATAGGGTTTGATCTGGTAACTATCAGAAACTCATGCTATAGACAATGGAGACGGGTACGACTGGATGACTGCAATTTTGTTTCTGTCTTTATCCAGCTATGATTAGGTAGCTTAACCATTCCTGATGTGGATTCAGAATCTTGTAAGTCATACCTATGGGGATGTGAATCATGTCACCTTCAGTAATCTTCTGTTTTTCACCGTTGCTTTGGAGTATGCCACGATTTTCTAAAACATAGTAAACCTGTTCTGTATCGCCATAACACCGTTCAATTGTTTCGTTATCTGGCTGCACGGCTTCGCGATCGATGAAGTGCATTCCTCGTAAACAGTTGATTTCCTCTTCGCTTTTGTATCCTAGTTGGCGCCACCGGATGGCACCGGCACCGTCCCCTTGTGGAGGAACCTGATTCCAATTGCGAATGGTGAATTTACCACCGTTACCCTCAACATTCATGCTGATTACATGGTGTTCCAGCCAAACTTCATTCATGTCATTGAACATCTGGTGATGGATGCCTGAGGGCAGATAGATCGCATCACCAAATTTTACAGGATAGCGCTTGTTGTCAAATAGCACTTCCCCACTGCCACTGAGGATGTAGTAAACCTGTTCCATATTCTCGTGCTTGTGATGATCTGAAGTCTTACGTCCCTGAAGAGCATGTCGCGCAAAACCACCCAGCTGTTCCAGGCGATCGCGGTCATCTTCACTTCTTGACTCTCGAGTGCGTAATCCCCCCCAGTGTACAGCGCTGAGATGGGCAATTTTAGGCTGGACATCCCGCCAGTTTCTTATGTAAGCCATTCTTTAGTCCTTGGTTAATACGATATAGAAATATAGTTGAATTCATATTTTATTTTATCATATTACAAAGACGAAGCAATCGTCTGTAGCGCTCTTTCGGCAGTCGTACTCTTTTTTTATGCCTTAATTTCGACGTGTATTCGTGTGAGATAGACACCCGAAGCTTTTTGATTTTCGGAAGAAGTTAGTGGTCTTGGGATCTCCTAAGCGTTATCATTCTAACCCAAGGGATGTGGTAATGTTGCATGGTATTGACTTATTATGTCACAATTATTCTGCAGTTTTCGTTGGGTATTTCTTTCTAGATTTTGGATTGATGAGGCAAGGTTGCCTGATGGAGCGCACTAAACATTAAGGAGTATGATATGAAGAATTGTATTCAGCGGGTCTACGGTGGAAGACGAAAAGATATAACTCGCTTCTATAAATGGATCTTGGCATGCCTGATATTTTCCTCCCTTATAGTTTTTTGTAATGATTCATTGGCAGTTAATATAAAGAGCTTGGTTGCACTCTGGTTGTTTGATGAGGGTAGTGGACAGGTTGTGACTGACGAGACAGGTAATGGGCATAAAGGCACAATTCAAAATCCCAAGTGGGTTGCGGGTAAATTCGGTACTTCGCTTGAATTTCAGGGGCAAGCGGGTGATCCCAATTACGTTATTATCCGTCACCATGCAGATTTTGATTTTGGGCAGGACGATTTTACTATCGGTCTTTGGATCGACTCCAAAAAGGCCGACGCCTATATCATTGCCAAGCGAAGATTGGAACCGGCCAACTGGTGGAATCTAAATTCTGCTATAGATCGTCCCGGAAATTTCTTTGGTTTTGAATATGCGGGAGGTGGGGCTGGATTAGCTGCTGATTTCGGTGCAATTGACGGTAAGGTTGAGATAGTTAATAGCGGTTGGCATCATGTTGCTGCTGTAAAAGCTGGGGATAATTTGCAACTCTACGTTGATGGCGTTTTAGATGTTCAAAAAGATGGTATGAAAAAGAATGCTAAATGGAGTGTTGACAATAAAGATCCGATTCAGATTGGCGGTTGGGGAAAGTTTGAAAATCTTGTTGGTTCTGTTGACGAAATGTTTATTGCTAAAGATGCATTTACAGTGGATGATTTGAAAAAAATCATGAATGGCTGGAAAAGAGCACAACCAGTATTTTCTTCAGAAAAGCTGTCATCAATTTGGGGAAAGATTAAGAAAGAAAATAATTAATTATGCCGAATTTAGGTTTATCTCTAAGTTTGGCTTAATCAATTGTTGAGGTTGAGGGATCACATAGTTTAATTAGTGATTAGCATTGTTTATGTCAATCAATGATTTAGGTTTTACCGAAGGGGATTCTGAGTGCTGGTCGTTCTTCTGGGCACTGACCATTCGGCTATCCGGCGCATCCGAGATAAAGTAGATTACCTTACCCAATAGGTAGATCAACGAAATGGCCTGAAGAACGATCTCTGCAGGAATCATGTGCGCCAAACTTGTCCGAGACGCTAATGATCGTAGAAACTTTGACAGCTAAATTGGGAATTGGAATGATTTGGAAGTTGGTTAGCGAAAATTGCTGAGCATCGAAAAGGGTTGGCAATTCGTTCTACCGGAAACCACAATTACCGATATGCTAAAATCGGAGCACTCCTCCTACCGCTGTGATTAACAATGATCTCGGTTGGTAAGAAGTAGGCATAAATTTGTTACTTCTTAATCATGAAATTGATTGAAAAATGGCATACTTTAATTGCCCAAAGCGTAACCAGTGTTATTCTGGCCACTTGCAAGATTTGCATTAAGAGATGTGATTGAAGTGTGAAGTTGAAAATGATTGACATTTATTGACTGTGTAGGCTAAGCTTCGGATTGGTTGAATGTGAAATTAAACTTGTCTGATGAGAAAAAAGTTGTGAAAACTAAGCCATGAATTTATGGGTGGGAGAAAGATCGTGAAGCATTCGAAATATTATAGTTTAGTGAATACTTTTATTGTGTTCACGTCCATATTTTTAGCATTTTCCATTTTAATTACATTGTCAGTTAATGCTGGGCCGTGGCGAAGTAAAACTCATGACAAATACGAGGCTTATACAGTTGAAGGAAGTATACTGGACATTAAAATTGATGGTAAATTTAATGATTGGGATCTTGGGATTCTGGAGGGACCGCGTGCGGTTGTTGGTACCAATGGTAAGCCTTTCAAAGGAGTCAAAAATGTAACTGGACAAAACGCCCCTGGGCCAGAGAAGGAGTTTGAGGTATGGGCTGGTGGTAAATGGAATGGGAAAAAAGATCACGAAACCGGCATAATATTCCTTTGGGAGCCAGATGCATTTTATATTGGCCTTATCGTCACTGACGATGAGCATGAAAACAAAGCTAACGATGGCTGGAATGGGGATTCAACACAATTGGCTTTTGAAATGACAGGGAAACGAACCGCCGATCAAGGCAAGTTTTACTTGTTTAACTGGGCCCTACCTCACAAATCAGTGTTGTGTGGGCACAATGGGTTAGCTAAGGGGGATGATTGTATAATGCATTATCAAAAAACCCCTGGAAACGATAAAGTTGATCTGGCTATTATGCGCAATAAGGCAAAAGGAATGACCTATTATGAAGCCAGATTTTCTGCAGATGAACTTGGTGTCGGTGTATTTAAGGCTGGCATGAAATTTGGTGCCAGTATTTGCGTGAATGATGGTGACGACGACACACCGGGTCAGACGGGATGGAGTGGCTGGTATCCGCATTCAGTCGTCTTTACCAAGCAATCGGAGAAGACTGGATTGGTAGTTTTATCTGAGAAGCCATACGCAGTCGGTGCGAAAGGTAAGCTAGCAACAAAATGGGCTGCTGTCAGGGCCAAATAGAATTTAATAAACCTAGCATACAATTCAGCGTAATAAGAGCCTTTCACTCAAACAACATTAAGCAGAGTGAAGGGCTCTTTTTGCCCTATCTGTCAAGTAAGTTTAAAAACCCTCAATCAGCCGAACCAGACACCATAACCGCGAAAGATTTCACTTCCAACTGTACCTAGAATCCCCCACAGGATCCCTGCTGTGAAGAAGTGACCGAGTGCAACGCCCAGGAAACCGGGTATAAGTTTGCGGTAAAGCCCAAACCCTCCCAACCGAGTGATTAGCAGTTTAAATATCCAAGCAGCAAGAAAGGCGCCCCACAATGGATCTCCATAGGCTGTTACCATAGCGAATCCGAGAGGGTGTAGTGGGAATTGAAGAAAGTTTCGCCGGAAAGTTGCCAGCAGGGTGGTAAATATAAAGCCGAAACCAACTGCACCCGTTCGAGCGTAATCGGGCGAGTTTTTGGATACTTGATACCCTCTCAAAATGTTGTATTCCTGCTGAATCAATGACGCACCACGTGTGCCTCCCCGAATCCCATCGCCACCTTCAAGGATGTTGGCACCATATTCGTAGAAAGCTGTAATGTGCGTCCAGTATCCGCCTGACAGACCAACCACAAGTGCCAACATGATAGCAATAGCCATAGCACGACGATTCATTTTCACGTCATCGCAAAGCTTAATGGCTTCTAACTGATATGCCATAAAAGCGGGAAAATAACCTCGTGAGAGGAAAGTTAAGCTGGCAAAAACACTTAAATTCTGAAAGCTACTGTTGTGAATAAACGCTTTTGGTCCAAATGCGTTGAGCATCACACGCTTATGTTCACCATAGGGAAAGAGCCAAATCATTGGTGCCCCTGCTTCAGCACGGATTTTTGTGTAGACTAAAGCAAAAGCCAAGATTAGACCAAAGAAGAGAAGAACTGTGGTAACTGTCATTCCTGCTGCCACACACCAAATACAAATAAAGGCCAAACCGCTGATAGCACCAAAGAAAGCAACACGGAACGAAAGAGGTTCATTACTGTCATCGATTGACGGCGAACCAAATGCTTTGAATACCACATTCTTGATTTGTCGCTTTCCAACCCAGAAGAAGGCAACTGTTAGTGCCAGAAATGCGCCGCTACTTTGGTCATGTACATACGGAAATCCTGGCAGGTTATAGCCTAGTGCGGAGGTAACAACAGCCTCAAATTTTAAAACGAAATAAAGAAACCAAACAGAAAAATTGACATCCAAAGGCATTAGGTAGGCGAGTCCAAAGATTGCGGGACGAAATTGAAAGGAAATCGGTCGAACAGCGCTCCAAGGTCGTTCAGTGAATAGAACGCCAAGATTGAAACTTCTACCTGGCGAAGGGAGTGATGGATAAAAAGCATGAACGATATTTAACAGGTTGTAGAAGAAAGCGAGTCCGAAGCCGATCCACATGTATTGATTGCGGAAGAACGGGGAAACCAGTAGTTTGGAGTTTTCTTCTCTGGCGATTTCGAGTCCAAATCGCGCGATGGGAAAAACAAGTCGTTCTTGGTCTACCCATTGTCGACGAAAAATGACAACCAGACAAAGCATAGTCCAGAAAAGTGCGATGAACATCAATGTCCAAAAGAATAGCGGTACTGTCCAATCTCCCCACGGCACCAATGTACCTTGACCTATACCTTCGTATGAGTCAATAATTGTCTGTTTATTGGTAATAACAAACCAATCAGGTAAATATTGGTTAAAAAGAGCATATTCATTTTCTAGGGAAGCATAGTAAAACGGTGCCGTGAGTACGGGTAAAAAATACCGTACCATGCCAATCGATGACATGGAGATTGCAATAGCAACCGTACTGTAAATAACGATGATTTCGGCTTGTGAAAGTGAAAGGAAGTTGGCAAAACGACGGAGTAGTGGATTGACAGCGACAAGGCAGATTAAAGCCGCTACGGCGGGAATAGGCGGTACTGACTCACCAATCTGAGTTGAATGGGTAATTAAACCAGTGTGTGTTAGCCAGTAATTTCCAATCCAAATGAAAATCAGTGACAAAACAGTGGCGCGAATTGTCAAACCTGATACGAGTTTTTCCGGAAATTGTTTGATTGGCATTAGAATGATTGCGGCTGGAGAGACATCACAATTATAATAGCATTAATTAGCCCTTAATTTAAATCGGTTAAGACATGCTAGGACAAGAAGTATGAAGATTAAGTGGGTTGCAAATTCAACAGGGTTCACTAAGGCTCGGGATGCTGGGTCAATTGCTGGAATTGCCATTAAATGCTGAGCAGAATAGGCTGCAGATGGTTTACGGTAGCGAAAGGAAGTCTTTAAGAATCGTTTCCTATAGTGCTCGAAGTAATGGAAGCTATTCACATCTATCAGTTCTTCCTGTATACTTTAAAGGCTGATAAACAGCGCAGAAGTCATAATGTCAAAACTTAGCTTGATTTAAAAATGATGAGAAGGAATTTTAAAAGTCTTGTTGCAATATATTTGGCGAGCATAATAGCCTGCTTCCTAATTTATGTCCCCTCAGCCGTAACCTGCCAGATACCTGTCTTTCGATATGCGTTGGAAAGGTGGAGTCCAGATCTTTTTTCAGTGTTGATATTGTATCATAACCCATTATCCGCAGAACATCTTGGCTTAGTCGACCGACTGAAACAAGCTGCTTTAGAGGTAGAAAGACCTGCGAATATTGAAGTTCAACTGTTTGATTTAAACGAAGACCCTCAATATTCCAAGGAACTTCTGGCGGATGGATATTCTATAGATCAATATCCCCTGATGGTTGTGCGTTATCCTCAATGGGTGAAAACGCACCGCTTGGCATGGGTGGGGACTCTGAGTGGAGAATCTGTTGAGGCTTTAATTGATTCACCTGCAAGACAAACAATTGTCGAGCGAATCGGTGAAGGGGAGTCGGCCGTGTGGGTACTGATTGAAAGCGGCAACCAATCGAAAGATGATGCGGCGGCAAGTCGTCTTCAAGAAAACTTGGATCTTCTACAACAGAAATTGCAACTACCGAGCCGTGAGGTGATTGAAAGTGACGAAGCCTTTCAGCCGGAAACACAGGTTGAGTTGCGTTTAGCTTTCTCTATCTTGCGTCTCAAGCGCAGTGATCCTGCTGAGGCAATCTTTGCTTCGCTACTGATTAACAGCGAACCGGATCTTCATCAATTTAATGAGCCGATTGCGATTCCTGTTTTTGGTCAAGGACGATCTCATTTTGCGCTAGTCGGCAAAGGAATCAATACTCAAACTATTACTGATAGTTGTCAATTCTTGACTGGAGCATGTTCATGTCAAGTAAAAGAACAGAATCCCGGGTCAGATCTAGTTTTTACAGCAAACTGGCGTCAGATCATTACAGGAACCGCTATCCGGCTGCAACCTCTACCCGACTTGATGAGCATGGCAACATTGGCTGACAGTGTGGAATCGAAAGGTTTTTCGGAAAGTCCAGTTGAGCAGCAGGCTTTGTATTTGCCCCCTACAGCCGAAACACCTGTGGTCGAAAATCAACCTCTGAACGTGGGGTTCCTAATTCCTACTGCCATTGTTGTCATCGTCAGCTTATTGGGTGTGATAGGCGTATCATTTGCTATCAAATCCCGTCGTGATGTTTGATTACAATTAGTTGTTTGTGCGTATGATCAATACTTGGCACCTCATCCTTAGTGAGATATGCCACCGCAAGTTTCATTTTGGGTTTGCGGTGCTAGGTGTAATGACTGCGGTTGCTTGCAGTACAAGTGTCATCGTGTTACTTGCCATGCATAACATGCAAACTGAGCAGATCCTACAGGCTAGAAGACAAGTTGTTCAAAAACGTACCGAAGAACTTGAGGATCAGATGCGCAAAATCGGTAAAGGAATGGGGTTCAACATTTTGATTTTGCCGGAAGACCAAAACCTGAACGAGCTTTATTCTAACAATTATGCTTCAAAGTTTATGCCAGAGTCGTATGCTTCAAAGTTGGCCGAGAGCGAAATTGTGACCATCAACCATTTGTTGCCGACGGTTGAACAGCGGATCCGTTGGCCTGAACGCAACAACCGGATAGTATTTCTGGTTGGGATCCGTGGTCAGGTGCCAATTATGCATCGGCAACCGCAAAAACCGATTGCGCAGAAAGTACCGCTGGGGCAAATCGTACTTGGCAGTGAAATTGCTATGGTCGAGAACCTTAAAGTTGGTGATAAGGTTACTCTGAAGGGAGAGAAATTCACTGTCTCACAAGTACATAATCCGCGTGGGAACAAAGATGACATTACAATCTGGATCCACTTGGCAACCGCACAGCGAATGTTAAAAAAGGAAGGCTTGATTAACGCGATATGGGCGATCGAATGCGGATGCGCACTGGCGGATTTACCCAAGGTTACTCAGGAAATTGCGGTGTATTTACCTGATACTCAGGTAATTGAAAAGTTCACCAAGGCACAAGCTCGAGCAAACATGCGGATGGAGGCGGCCAAATTAGCTGAACAAACCCTAAAACAAGAAAAAATACATCGGAAACATCTGGGAAACAGGCGTCGAGTTCTAGCAGCGAGTGTCATCTCTGCTTCAGTTGTCGCCGGTGGCATTTGGATCGCGTTTCTATCATTGATCAATGTGTGGGATCGAAGATCGGAGATCGGTATCTTGCGTGCAGTTGGGGTTGGATCCGGTCAGATTATTAAATTATTTCTCTTTAAGTCGATCATTGTCGGGCTCTTAGGGTCGATGCTCGGCTGTTTAATCGGTTTTTTGGGTGTCATGGAGATTAATGCGTTTGCTGTCAAATCGGGTTCGCTATCATCTACGCAAATCTTTTCTTGGAGGTTAGTGCTGCTCATAGTGGTGTGTGTGCCAGCGCTGGCGGCAGTTGCGGGTTGGTTGCCGGCCTTCATGGCTGCGGGGCAGGACCCAGCTGAAACCTTGCGTGAGGACTAAGAGATGCTTCAATTGGATCGTGTGGAGAAAACCTATACTTACAAGGGACAACAGATCTTTGCCTTGCGTCAGGTTACGTTGCAGTTGGATCACGGAAATTTCGTAGCGGTATGCGGCCCAAGTGGATGTGGGAAATCTACCATGTTATTTGCAGCTGGAGGGTTACTACGGCCTGATGATGGCATTGTTAGGATTGATGAGACGAATCTATACGTGATTTCCGCTGATCAACGTGCGCAGTATCGTGCCATAGAGATTGGTTTTGTTTTTCAACAGTTTCACTTAGTACCATATCTGAATGTGCTTGACAACGTCCTAGCTGCTTCATTAGCACTTGAGGGTATTAACCGACAAATGAAAGTAAATCTTCGTGACCGCGCACTGGAATTAATTGAACGGTTCGGGTTAGCAGACCGGTTATCACATGTGCCTTCAAAACTTTCTACAGGGGAGCGGCAACGTACAGCCCTAGCACGGGCTTTACTCAACCATCCGCGTTTGCTGTTAGCTGATGAACCGACTGGTAACTTGGATGACGAAAATACGGAGGTGGTATGTCAGCATCTTGCTGAATATGCTGACAATGGTGGAATGGTGCTACTGGCAACGCACGATCAGCGGGTTGCATCTTATGCAGACAATATAGTTCAAATGAGCGATGGAACTATTTTTGCTGACATATAGCATATAGCACTTGTACATATGGTTAAAATATGGAGAATCATAGAAGAAACTTGGTTTCGGTCTTTGCTGCATGTGTGTCACTAACCATTATTTTGGCCTGTTCTGAAGACACAGATAAGGAGAGCGTTGATTGGCCACAGTGGCGTTATAGTGCTGGGCGACTACCGTCTTCACCCAGCAAACTACCGTCCAAGTTGCACTTAAAATGGGTGCGTCAGTTCGATTTACCTCAACCCGCTTGGCCTAAAGGACAAACAAAACTACAGTTTGATCTATCATACGAACCTGTGGTTATGGGTAAGCAAGTCTTTGTTCCCTCGATGGTGAATGACAGCGTCACTGCTTACCAGACGGAAACAGGCCGAGAACACTGGAGGTTCTTTGCCGACGCGCCGGTCCGCTTTGCTCCAATTGCTCGAAACGGAAAAGTCTATTTTGTTAGTGATGATGGCTACCTTTATTGTTTAGATGCTGATGATGGAGTCTTATTATGGAAGTTTCGGGGCGGACCTACAGACAGGAAAGTTTTGGGAAATGGTCGTTTAGTCAACGAGAATCCGGCACGAGGTGGTCCAGTTTTCTACGATGGTAAGATCTATTTTGCGTCTGGTATTTATCCTTTTGTCGGTACCTACCTGCATGCGCTTGAGGCTGAGACAGGCAACGTTGTTTGGACAAACAGTGGAAGCAATTCCATTTACGTCCTGCAAGCGCACTCAGCTCCTTCTTTCGCCGGCATATCTCCACAGGGATACTTGGTTGCCACCCCAAAGCACCTGTTTGTCTCAGGAGGTCGAACAGTTCCAGCCTGCTACGATCGACTGACAGGGGAATTTCTGTACTACAATCCAAATAATAAACTTGGTGGGTACGAAGTCGCTGCTTTAGGAGAGGTGTATATAAACAGCAACTCCATTTTCAATTCGGCGAATGGTACTGAGATTATCCGCCAAAAAGATGGATCGCTGGTTACAGCAGATCGACTTTATCATGTAGGTGATGATGAAGTTTCGGTTTATGAATTTCCTGGTTATTATCAAGAATCTATCGACAGAAAGGGAGCAAAGACTACACACTACACCTATAAATTACTCAGTTCTCAACCAGTTTCATCCAAACCGGGCAGATTATACATAAAAGCCGGGGATGACCTGGTGACAATTGACAAAAAAGGAAATATAATTACCATTGATGTCAGAGATCTAAATCGCATCGAAAGCACAGTAAAGGGAAAGATAGAAGGGACACCTTGGAGCGTTCTAGCTGCAGATAACAAACTTTTCGTCAGCACCATAGAAGGTAAAATCTATTGTTTTGGGGAGAGCTACAGTACAGCAAAACGTTATAAGCCGAGGATCAAACAGCTTGAACATGATCAAGTTTGGTCGAAAGTTGCTGCGGACATCTTAGCGAAATTAGAGGTCAAGGACGGCTATTGTGTTTCACTCGGTCTTGGTAGTGGATACTTGGTGCAAGAACTGATTCATCAATCACAGTTTCACCTTGTGGTGATTGATCGAAACCCTTATGACATTGAAAATTTTCGCCAACGTATGAACATAGCAGGAGTATATGGACATCGCTTGACTGCGGTCGTTGGAGATCCGTTTGACTATTCTTTACCTCCATATCTGGCTAGACTTGTGGTATCGGAAGATGTCTTTGCTGCTGGTTTTGACTTCATCAAACATGATCCTAATAAGCTGTATCAACCAATCCGTCCTTATGGTGGTATCGCTTGGCTGGGTGCTGGAAAGGATAAAAATTCGCTTATAAAATGGATCGGTAATTCTGGCCTCCCAAAGGCGGAATACCAGGATCTCGAAAATTTTGTCGTACTCCGACGTGTCGGCGCTTTGCCAAATTCTGCGGACTGGACACACAACTATTCGGATCCATCAAATAGCATCTTTTCAGCTGATCAGATAAAAGCGCCTCTCGGACTGCTGTGGTTCGGCTCTCAACAGATAAATCTGGATGTTCTCCCCCGGCACGCACACGGTCCGAAGCCACATGTTGTTGGTGGACGATTGATTATCCAAGGTGTGAATGTCTTGAGTGCTCGCGACGTCTACACTGGAAAAACACTATGGAAAAAAGAACTCAATAATTTAAATACTTTTGGTATGTATTATGACAGCAGTTACACCCGAAGTGAAGGAATCAGACAAGATCATATTCCGGGAGCCAACGAATTTGGATCAAATATTGTATCCCTTGAGGATCGCATCTATCTGGCCAGTGGTCCTACTTGTCACGTGATAGATACGGATACTGGAAAGACCTTAGATCAATTCCAGCTGCCTTCTGCTGATGGTCGGAATTCTCCTAATTGGGGGTATATCTCAGTTACTGGTGATTTACTGATTGCGACATCCTCACCAATTGGAATTGGTAGTGTCAATGCGCCGATAGTGAACGTGGTAGCATACAGCCCGGATGGTAAGCGAATCATAACCGCCAACGAAAAAATAGCTACGATCTGGGATGCCAATAGTAACCGAGAGCTTTTTGTGCTGAAGGGGCACTCAAAATACGTAACTTCAGTGGCATGGAGTTCGGATAGCAAGCAAGTCGCAACTGCCAGCGAAGACAAAACTGCTAGAGTCTGGGATACTGATAGTGGTCAAGAGCTATTCGTGCTAGAAGGCCATACCGAAGCAGTTAACTCAGTGGTATGGAGTCCAGATGGTAAACGAATCGTAACAACTAGTGAAGACAGAACGGCTAAGGTTTGGGATGCTCAAACCTCGGGTTCGTATAACGCAAAGGAACTATTTAACCTTGTTGGTAACATAAATGGGGACAGTGCTGTTGCTTATACGATAGATGGTAAATGGATTGTAACAGGCGCGGAAACGGTTGAAACGTATCTTCCGAGACAAGCGGTCGCATATAATCCTAACAGTGAGCAGCTAGCCATGGCATTCGGAGACCGAACCATAAAGATTTTAGATGCTAGTGACGGCCAAGAATTGTTTTCATGTGTTGGACACTCAGGTGATATTGCCTCGGTCGCATGGAGTCCGAATGGCAAATTACTAGCTTCAGCTAGCAGAGATAAGACAGCCAAGGTCTGGGATGCTCAAACCGAAAGTGCCAGTAGAGGTCAAGTTCTCTTTTCGCTTGCTGGTCATACTGGTAACCTAACCTCGGTCGCATGGAGTCCAGATGGTACAAAAATCGTAACGGCTAGCAGAGATAAGACAGCCAAGGTCTGGGATGCTCAAACCGAAAGTGCCAGTAGAGGTCAAGTTCTCTTTTCGTTTGATGTTCATATAGATGAGCTAACTTCGGTTGCGTGGAGTCCAGATGGTGAAAGAATCATAACAGCTAGCCTCGACAAAACTACTAGATGCTGGGATGCTGACGATGGTAGAGAACTGTTTAACCTAACTGGACAGATCAAGGATATCGCAGACAATACGCTTTTTTCTTCGGCCAGCAGAACATTGCTGGTGTTGAATCGTTATTCGGGCAAAATTCTATGGTCGAAGCAGGCTAAACATGGTTTCAGACACAATGCGATTGCGCTTGGAAACAACAAAATTTTTTGTCTGGATAAAATGTCTAAGCAAAAAACGGACTGGCTGAAACGCCGAGGAATCGTCAACCCAGAAATTCCAATCCTCTATGCTTGCGATCTTAAAACGGGGAAAACGATTTGGTCAAACGCAGACGGCATATTCGGTACTTGGTTAAGTTATTCATTGGAACATGACGTGGTAATCGAAGCAACTAGACCTTCAGGTGACAGTGCGGAAGATGAATACGAACCTAGTTATTTCGGAAAGATTACTGCTTATCGTGGTTCGGATGGGAAAGTACTGTGGTTTCATGACCAGAAAGAGGGAGCCTATTATGGTCCCGTGATTCTATACCGTGATATGGTTATTACACAATCGGGAGGTGGCAGCAACTCTGGGTATCCGATAACAAAAGCCCTCAACATTTTTACTGGAGAACATGTTACACGGACGCATCCTTTAACCAAAGAGACAATTCCTTGGCAGTGGCTCCGTTTTAAAGGGTGTAATTCTGCCATTGCTAGTGCAAACTTGATGGCTTTCCGCTCCGGATCAGCATCCTTCATTGACCTGACGAAGGGACAAGGAACTTCAAGTCTGGGTGGATTCCGAGCAGGTTGTACCTCGAATTTGATACCGGCTAATGGTGTGTTAAGCGCACCAGACTACACACGCACCTGTACCTGTAGTTATCAGAATCAGGCTTCATTGGCTATGATTCACACACCTGAAGGTGAGGCTTGGAGCTTTGATTACTATCCCAACGTGGGTAAAGCTACACCTATAATGCATGTGGGACTCAATTTAGGTGCACCAGGGAATCGGTTCGGGGAAAATGGTGTCTTATGGATGGAATATCCGAGTATTGGCGGTGTTTCACCCGATATTCCGGTTCGAACGGTGAGTCAGAATCCAAAATGGTTTCATCACCATCAATCGAAAGTAGAAGGTGAATTCAACTGGATAACAGCTTCTGGAATAGAAGGTATCCATGAAGTCTGGATACGTCTGTTTATTCAGCCAGGGAGCATTGATCAGCCTGTTAGTTTGAACGAACAGGGTATTCCCGCGGGGTCCCACACCCAAAAAACCACGCTTGGTCTCATCCTCAAAGAGCAAGGATTCCTGAAGAACCGGAGCCGATGGAAGATCTGGTCCGAAGATGAAATTCTGGGGAGTTTTCAAGAACCTCGAGTCTACAAGGTGAGTTTGTTTTTTGCCGAAACAACTAGTCTTGATGTCGGTGAACGCGTATTTGATGTTTATCTTCAAGACAAGCTAGTTTTGAAAAATTTTGATATTGTGCGAGAAAGCGGAAATCAAAATTCCAGCGTGGTTAAGACCTTCAAAAATATTCAAATCAAGAGCGATCTTAAAATTATGTTTTCACCTGTAAAAGGTCAACCGGTTCTATGCGGCGTCGAGATTATATCGGATGAATTAGATAAATTGTCGATGTAAGCCAGATCGGTGGTAGGAGATAGTGATGGGGCGTCGTGAATTCTTTGTCAAAAACGGATACTGGGTCGAACCAAACCCACTTTTTTCAGATGATGAACTGGTGGCGTATCGGCAATCAATGTCGAACATTATGGATCATAAATACGAATCGGGGCGTGAACCGATGCTAGGGAGAAATTGGCCGGAACAGACCGATTCAAATGGGCTTGTGCAAATTAACAACGCGTGGTGGGCTGGTGGTGTTATCCGTCAACTTGCACTGAATTCCCGTTTGGGAAAGATTGCGGTCGAACTTCTGCAGGTGAATGGTGTCTGTATGTGGCACGATCAGCTATTATACAAACCACCACGGTCAAAGAACGTGCCAGATGGAGGCAATGTTGGCTGGCACCAAGATTGGAACTACTGGCGAGTATGTGACGAACCGGATATGATAACTGCTTGGGTGGCTTTGGATGATGTCATTGTAGAAAACGGCGCCATGATGGTTGTTTCTGGGAGTCACAGATGGAAACAGGCAATAAAACCCTCAGATCGTACTTTAGACATGGAGTACACACTTAGTCAAGTCACGATACCAAAAGGTGAGAAACTGGACATTGTCTACTGTGAACTGAAAGCGGGTTGTGTCAGCTTTCACCACGCGATTACCCTTCATGGATCGGGACCCAATCTGACCCAAAAACCTCGGATCGGTTTGGCCATCCATATGGTTGCGGATCATGTTCGATACACCAAAACAAATGGAGCTTCTCATAGCAATCTGAAGGTCTGCCCACGAGAAGAAGGTGCTTTTTTCCGCGGTGAGCAACATCCTGTGATCTGGCAGAGAATACCTTATGCACAGTGAATTATTAAGGTAAGGGCAGGAATTGGGATCAACACGAACTCAATTATGGCACGAACTGCCTGACTTTACTTTGGACGGAAGCGTTGGTTAGTACTTTGCAAAACTTCTGGATTGACAATTGCGTCTGGAATGTTTCCTGTCAGCACGTTCAACACACCCTTAGCCGCCGAAATTTGCAAATCGTTAATCGATTCCTCTGACCAAAACGCCGCGTGTGGCGTAATAATGACATTATCCAAATCGAGCAGAGAGAAGTTATCGGCTGGAGGTTCTTCCGGCAACACATCTAGGCCAGCTCCAGCAATCCAATTCTCCTGTAGTGCCTGAAAGAGTGCGTCATGATTCACAATACCACCGCGAGCAGTATTGATCAAATAAGCAGTTGATTTCATTTTGCTAAGTGCATCAGCGTCAATCAGGTTATTCGTTTCAGGCACAAGCGGACAATGAATAGTGATAAAATCTGCTTCTGTCAGTAGTTCTTCAAAGTCGACATTTTTGACACCATAAGTCTTTGCGACTTTATCCGTCAGACTCGGCGAATAGGCTAAGATTTCCATACCGAATCCTTTTGCTTTTGGCACAATAAGCTTCCCAATTTTCCCAAACCCGACAATACCAAGCTTTTGTCCGCGAATACGATACATCTGCGGTCCGATATTGCGATCCCAACTTCTATTCTTAACCTCGTTATTGAGTCTTGGTATTTTTCGCGCCATCGCTAAAACCAAGGCCATAGCATGGTCAGATACTTCTTCAAGACAATAGGTCGGCACATTAAATACAACCATACCCAAACTGGTAGCGGTTGCCACATCAATGTTGTCTAATCCGATTCCATAGCGACCAATAACCCGACATTTTTCAGCAGCTTTTACTACATCGGTTGTTACTTTTGCCCAATTTGTCAAGATACCATCAACATCAGGAGCGTATTTCAAGAACTCGATTTCTGTGCCGGTTTTGGCAACAATTAGCTCCGCACCAATAGCTGACAATACCTCGCGTTCCGGCTCAAGCGTTGCCCAAGCGTAATCAGTAATTAAGATTTTGTGTTTCGACTGGCTCATGTTATTTCTTCATGAAATGGGCGTATTACAACCACCGTAATACGCTCAAAGTTAGCTGTTAATTGTATTGAGATCTACTCTGCAAACTGAGCATCGAAAGCAATGTTAGATGTGGGGAAGTCCACTTTGCGAACAAATTCACAAGCTTCTGTTGCACCATGTTCACGGTCCATACGGCCATCTTCCCATTCAACTGAAAGAGGTCCATTGTAGCCGATATCGTTTAGTGCCACAATAATATCTTCAAACTGAATATCACCATGTCCGAGAGACCGAAAATCCCAGTAGCGACGCGGATCAGTAAAATCGGTATGACCACCAAAAACACCCACTGTGCCATCACCATGCCCCCACCAAACGTCCTTCATATGCACGTGATAAATTCGATCGACGAAAACACGAATAAACTTGACATAATCGACACCCTGATAGCCGAGATGCGATGGATCATAGTTAAAGCCAAATCGTATATGACCATTAACAGCATCAATCGCCCGCTCGGATGACGCAATGTCGAAGGCGATTTCGGTGGGATGCACCTCAAGGCCAAAGTTGACATTGACTTCGTCAAAGGCATCTAGAATAGGAGTAAAACGTCCGCCAAAATCTTCGAATCCCTTGTTCCAGTAATCCTGGCTCGTTGGTGGGAAAGCATAAAGAGAATGCCAGATACTTGAGCCGGTGAAGCCATTGACGACTGCGGGGAATTCTTCCCCTTCGGGTCGAGCATCAATGAACAGCCGACAGGCCTTGGCTGCGTCGATCATCTTTTGCGCTGCACGCTGACGAACGCCTTCTGGATCTCCATCGCCCCAAACGTCTGCGGGTAAAATTTCCTTGTGCCGATCATCAATGTTGTCACAAATTGCCTGACCAACTAAGTGATTGGATACCGAATAGGCTGTAAGTCCATGTTTGTCAAGAGTATCCCATCTTGTCTTGATATAACCATCATCGGATAGGGCTTTGTCAATTTCAAAGTGATCTCCCCAGCAGGCTAGTTCAATACCATCGTAACCGAAGCTGCTGGCTCTCTCGCAGGCTGTATCAAAATCCAAATCTGCCCACTGACCAGTGAATAGGGTTACAGGTCTTGCCATTTTGTCTTCTCCTCTTCTTAAATTGTATTAATGAAATTTATTGCGGTGGTGTATAACTTGCGTCAATCCAAGCACGTGCGTTTCCGCTCTCGACAGCTTTATGAATGAAATGCACACCAATGGCACCGTCCTGAACCGTCGGAAAATCGGTGTCAAATTCACCGAGATCTTGGTCGGCAATCTTAGCTGCCATAGTACGTGTCGCATTGACGTATATGTTAGCGAAGGCCTCGATAAATGCTTCCGGATGACCGAAAGGAATCCGTGAATTGTGGACAGCAATCTCTGCCAAGTAGTCATTTCCACGTTTATATACTTGCTCTGGACCATCCGGATATTTGACAGACAAGTAATTTGGATTTTCTTGTCGCCACCTGAGAGAAGCCTTGGTACCGTAAATACGGATGTTAATATCGTTTTCCTCACCGACTGAAATCTGTGAAGCATAAAGGATTCCACGCGCCCCACCTTTGTAGTGAACCAGAAGGTTTCCATCATCCTCAAGCTGACGGCCAGGGACAAAGGTTGTTAGATCCGCACAAATTTCTTCAATCTCTAGCTCGGTAATATAACGCGCTAGGTTTTCTGCATGTGATCCGATATCAGCAATACACGACGATACACCTGCCTGATTCGGATCCGTCCGCCAGACCGCTTGTTTGGCTCCTTCGGCTTCTAGTAGGGTGGCTAACCAACCCTGCGGATATTCGACAACAACCTTCCGAATATCACCCAGTTCTCCATTCCTAACAAGCTCACGTGCTTGTTTAACCATTGGATAACCAGTGTAATTATGAGTTAAGGCAAAAACGGTATCATGTTTTGATACAAGTTTACAGAGTGACTCTGCATCTTCTACAGTATTTGTCATAGGCTTATCGCAGACCACATGGAACCCAGCTTCAATGAAAGCCTTTGCTACCTGGAAATGGACGTGGTTAGGCGTGACGATTGATACAAAATCGATTCGTTCTCCTTCCAAAAGACGGCTTTCCTGCTCCGCCATCTCCTGATACGAGTTATATACTCGACTCGAATCTAAAAGAAGTTCTTCGCCTTGCTGACGAGATTTTTCTGGATCAGACGAGAATGCTCCCGCAACCAACTCAATTTCCCCATCAAGTGCCGCAGCCTTCCGATGTACGGCACCAATAAAAGCCCCAGGTCCGCCACCAACCATACCGTAGCGGATTCTCCTTCCAAGTACCATTCTTTAGCTTTCTCCGCAACTACATATTTACAGATTACTTCCATCTGGTAATGGCTGATTATAGCATGACACATCTCTATTGTCAATCAAGCAGCATATGGATTTATTTTGGGCGATTAAGATATGTTTTTACGTCCAATTTTAATTGACAAACACTGGTTAGATATGTATTATTGCTGAGAAATTGGCCTTCGGATACGGCATCCGTCATGGCGCTAAAATTGTTAATGATTTTGCTGGTTTTTCGAGTTGAAAATGGCAAAGAAAATCTCTTTCTTCCTCTTCTTGGTATTTGTCCTAATAACCTTTGTACCTGCGAATATTATTTTTTCCGATGATAAACAGGATCAATCTTTTGCGGATGCATTGACCTTGATTGACGATGGGAATTACGCTGATGCGCTGCAGATATTAATTAAGATTGAGGATAATAGTCCTGAGATGAAACATGTTATTGCCAACTGCTACGTCAGAGAAGAGGTATGGGAGGAGGCAGCCAAATATTACAAGCAAGCCATATCCACTGAGTACGCATTAAGCGATTACTCAACATACCATCTTGCCAGATGTTATCAAATTCTTGAAGATTATGAAAAATCTGTTAAATATTATCAAAGGCTTGTTAATCATTATCCAAACAGCCCTCATTTTTCCGAGGCAAGATTTCAGATTGCCGTGGTCCATTGGGAACAGAAGCATTATCAGAAATCTATCCAATTTTTTGCTGATTTAGCAAACGAAAAGGGAGGTAGCTATATTAGAGAGGCGACCTTCAAGATGGCAAGGATTTATGAAGATCTTCAAGACTGGCAAAAAGCCAAAGCTCTTTACGATAAACTAATCTCAAGGAATACATCTGACCAAATAGCGTTTGCGTCATTAAATCGCTTGGAAAAAAGCGTTCTAAAATCTGCTGAGCTAAGAGTTGCTCGCAAACAGCTGATGGATCAAGGAGGGGTTCTGTACAACAACTTACGGCTGACAGGCGCTCTGAAGAAATACCGTAAAGTGGTTAAGGGCTATCAAGATGAGCTCACTACGCAAGCCTTTTATCAAATTGGAAAAACCTACTTCCGTCAGCGTAAATATAGTCGTGCAATTACGGAGTTTCAGAAAATAAAGGATTATATGGCTGGACCTGGATATTTCACCAGCGCACTTTACCAAATCGGCCGTTGCCATCGACGGTTAAATCAGCACCAAACTGCTAGAAAGCACTTCAATTCGTTCGCAAGGAAATACCATTGGAGTAAGTTTGCTGATGACGCACTTTACCACCAGGCACGTCTGTACGAAGTCGATTCTGATGCAAAAACAGCTGTCAAATTATACCAAAAGATGATTGGGCTATATCGATATAGTGAATTGGTTCCTCGTGCCTATTGGCGAATCGGCTGGATACGGTTTAAGGCCAAACAATATGGTGACAGCATCACCATTTTTCAGAAACTCGTTAGTCTTTTTCCAAACAGTGGATGGGCACTTGCTGCGGATTACTGGATTGCCAAAGTTCATGAGAAACAAAAAAATTGGGGAAAAGCGAAACACAACTACCAAAAAATCCGCGAATCCGATAAGTGGTACTACGGCAATTTGGCAGGCCATCGGATCGAAAGTAGAACTAACATCAATTCAGTTCCCAACCAGAGAGCTTCTGAAAAAAAGGATTGGGAAAACATTGGCATGGACAAAACAACACGTGTTGAAAGGCTAATGTACCTCAGGCTTTATGTAGACGCTGTCACTGAATTAAAAACGGTTATAAAAATCAAGAAATCAAATCGGCGGGACGATTACTATAATCTGATTGTTTGTTATCAGAGACTGGAAGACTTCAAGAAGGCACACTATTATGCTGAGATCCTTTCAAAGTTCTGGGAACCTCAAAGTAGGGATAAAATACCAGAGGGACTCCTCCGAATGCTTTACCCTCTCCACTACAAAGATCAGATCGCAGAATATGCAGCAGAGTACAAAATTGATCCCTTCTTTGTTGCTTCCATGATTCGAGAGGAAAGTCGTTACAACCCATCGATTATTTCACCTGCTGGCGCTTGTGGGTTGATGCAGATTATGCCTCAAACAGGCAGGTATATTGCTAAACAGATCAAAATGAGACCATTTCACCGAGAAATGCTTTTTCTGCCTGCAGTGAACATCCGGTTAGGAACATGGTATATGAAAAACCTGATGGATCAATTCGAAAACAGTATGGAGTTGGCTTCAGGCGCGTATAATGGAGGTGTCAACCGAATAAAAAGGTGGCAAAAAGAGATGAAAGCAACGGACATAGAAGAATTCATCGAGGATATTCCGATTGACGAAACCCGGCGACACATTAAGAAGGTTATTGATAGCTATTATACTTATAAGGAACTCTATTCAGAGTTTGACTCGCAGCCTGATCAGAAATCGTAAACAATTACTGATAACCTTTTATGCTTAGTAACGTTAGGTGAAGTGGAAGTTACTTGACAGATCTACAGAAATGCAGGCAAATTTGAAAATCTAGAAGTTTAACGCCTAGGGGGAAAACCAATGTCGGTTCGTGAGGAAGCCGTCAAGTTATACAATGAGGGGCTGAATTTTGCCAAGCAGGAGCGGTATACTGAGGCCATTCAGCCGCTCCTGAAATCTGTGGAGATCGATCCGAATTACGTAAACGCCTACAGTCTTCTTGGTAAGATTCATATTCAGGATGGTGATGTCAAAAGGGCAAGAGAATACTGGCTTAAGGCTCTCAAAATCGACCCATATAACGCGACCGCGTCTGCTTGCCTAGAGGCTTCCTATCCGAAGCCTCTGTTGGGTGGGGTTCGAAGTATTGCTCGGTTGGCCACTTTTCTGATAGTCGTCGCATTAATTATTTATGTCTTATTTCAATTAAAGACGTTGGCAAATAAGACTGAAGTGATTGTAAATAAGACTGAAGTGATTGAAGGTAAAACCAAAGAAATTGAACAAGTTATTGAAGAGAAATCCGCACAGGTCATTGAAAGTCAGGTAGCTGTTACAGGTCAACAGAATGCCACAACGAACGTGACAGCGCCAAAAGTGGCTGATCAGGCCATCGAAGGATTGGATAAAGGATCAGAACAGATTGCACCTAAATTTGCTGCCGAATCCACACCGGCAGAACGGAAGTCAGATGTACCGAATACAAAAGAAGACCTGGTTGAAAAATACAACCAAGCACAGGAATTAAGGGCGAATGGGAAGTACACAGAAGCTTTAGCGGCTTTCAGTATCCTTACGCAAACGAGTGTTTCTCATCGTTATATTATAGGCAACTCATATTTTTGGATAGGAATTTGTTACAAAACTTTGGGACAACCAGCAGAAGCTCTGGAATCCTTAAAGAAAGTTACGGCCCAAAACAGCTATAAAGCGGTAGAAACAAAAAACGAGATAAAGGCGCTTCAACGGAAGCTGAAAAAATAATCAGTCAGTAATCTACGAATTTTCTCTCGCCTTAAAATATCCCACATCCACGCAGAAAACTTAGTGCTTACTTTCAGAGAACCATTCTATCTGTGGCATATCAGTCTGGGGTGGTGGTGGCCAGTGATGACCACGTTGACTTGATAATCCCTTGTTAGGTCCGGGAACAAATTCTTTGTCAGGCAAACCAACGAGTTGTCCATTCCGAACCCAAGTTTCATCCCCGCCATACAGTTGATCAATCAGTAGATCCATTAGTTGTTTCAGGGTGGCGGCGTGTTTTGGATCTGTCGCCAGATTGTCTAATTCATTAGGATCGGCTTGTAGATCAAAAAGCTGGCTGCAATTTCCAACTGGGTAGTAAATCAGCTTGTAACGGCCATCATGAATCATACGCGTTGCATGATTATCTTCACCGACCTCTGCATAGAACCAGTCCCGTTTCTGATTGCCAACCATTGAAAGCCCTTCAACTGTTTCAGGAATATCGATATTTGCCATATCCAGCAGGGTCGGCATCACATCCTGCCAACCGACCAAACGGTCGTCAACCCGATTATAACCGATTTGTTTGTCACTAGATCCGCCGACCAAAATCATTGGAATATTAGCTGAGTATTCGTAGAAGAGACGTTTGGCCCACATGTTATGATTGCCGAGCATATCGCCGTGATCCGAGGTAAAACATATAATCGTATTATTGAGCAAACCTTCTTCGCGGAGGGTGCCAATGACGATACGCAGTTGATGGTCGATATGGGTACAAAGTGCGTAGAAAGCTCGGCGAATAGCAAGTGATTGATCGGTGTTTATCTTGGCACCGCGGTTATAGTTAGCTCGCAAACTATAAGTTGCATCTTCTGAACTGGCAGTCCACTTACCAAGGTAGGGTGTATTAATAGAGATATGTTGGTAAAGGTCTAGATACGTTTGTAAGGGAACGAGAGGTGGATGCGGATGACGGTAGGAAAGGTACCAGAAAGCGGGTTGCGTTGGATCACGACGCTTGATTGTCCTGGCCATTTGCTGTGTTGCCCAGTTGGTGGCGTGCGTTTCTTCTGGAAGATGCCAAGCACGACTACTATACTGATTGTTACTCATACCGTGATCGAATTGGCGTCCAGCGTATCCCTGATCACCAAGGAACAATTCATAGTCGTCAACAACGCCATATTGCAATCGCCCCTCTTCATCCAGAATAACATCATCAAAACCGATGCGGTCACGTTGTGGATAGACATGCAACTTGCCAACGGCATAAGTTTGGTAACCTGCCTCGCAAAAAGTCTGTGCCATAGTTGGGAAATTGGGCATAGGTAAAGTATCCTTAAAAACGCGATCGCCATGAATTCGTGGTGTGACACCAGTCATAAGGGTACGACGGGCAGGGATGCAGACTGGACACTCAGCATAGGCATTGGTGAATCGAACTCCACTACGGGCCAGTTCGTCCAGAGTTGGCGTTTGAATAACGGGGTGTCCGGTAACTCCTAAAAGAGCAGCCGGCCAGTGGTCGGTGCTGACCAACAGCACATTCGGTTGAGTTGACAAGTTCACTCCTGTTTTTCGAGGTTATGACTTAAGTCAGGATAGCAGATTTCATCAGTTTCGTCAACTCAAGACATAATAATGATCTTGGCTAGAAGATCTCTAATGTTGAAAAGCCGGGTGTATTCCTAACTATGCTTGACAAGAAGTGTTAGGCTGGATATAGTAGGAACTTAATCCGAAAATCTGAAATAGGAAACGAATAGACCGAGAGTCATTTTACCTGTTTCGCCTTGAAACCAAAATTGAGCGTTTCCTTGCATTCGAAAGGGCTTATGAATGAGAAAACAAATGAATGACACTCAGTACAACATACCCTTTGCAACAGAGGAAAGGCAGCGAATTGTCGATCAGTTCAACCGTGACGGGTACTATTTTCTTGGTCAGGTTTTAACTTATCATGAGGTATCTACGCTCAAATCAGTGATAGAGCGAAAGTACAACGACCCACGTATGCACGAGAAAGAAGGCGATCACATTCGCGGGATTAGCCTGATGCGGATGTACGAGTACGACCACGCCTTTCGCGACTTGATTGTGCATGAACCGTTTGCCAGCTTAGCGGAGGACATTTTAGGTCAGGATTGCCACATGATGTCCCAAAATTCACTGCGTTACCCCCCGGGGCAAGCAGGTGGGTGGCATATTGATGACCGACTCCACTTTCCGTTGCCGGACAATGTTCCTTGTCACGATCCTCGCATTCCACTTCCCTGTTTTGTCATCAATGTGTTGGTTCCCTTGATTGATGTTGAAACTCTCGAAGATGGCCCGACACAGGTCGTTCCCAGTAGCCACTATTCAGGTAGAAAGCCTCCGTCTGAAGACAATCCAACGTTTAACGGTCAGGAACCTATAAGTCTATTCACCAAGGCAGGTGGTGCCTATATGTTCAACAGCCAGATTTGGCACCGTGGAACACCTAGTTGCACAGACCAACATCGCCTGATCGCAGCCGTTACTTATAGTCAACGGATCATCGCTCAACGACTTTATCCCTTCATTGATTACAAGATGCCTGAACACGTCCTTGACGGGGCGGATCAACGGTTACAGAGGCTATTGGGTAGGCATGAGAAAGGCGCGTTTGGTTAGATCGCTACCAGTAGCGCAACCACTGTTCTCGTACAGACTCAAACATGACAGACTGAGTGTCGTTTTGAATCTATCTCATTCAGCCTATTGTGTGATGCAATAGAATTTAAATCATGAACATTGATTGTGTCAGTCGAACTTTAGTTAGAAAGATAGCCATATGCCGGTATCATCCCACCCGCTTTCAGGAGATGAAATTGCTTTCTGGAGATCAATCAGAAAACAGTTTTACTTGAAAGACAATGTAACCTATTTGCAAGGTGGCACTGTTGGGCCGTCCCCTCGACCAGTGATAGAGCATGTCATCTCACTGCTACAAGAACTCGAATCCGACCCCCTCAATAACCAAGGGGGATCCCTCTTAAATCCAATTGTAGAGGAGAGCAGGCGCAAACTGGCACTGTTCGTTGGGACTGATCCACAGCGCATTGCCCTAGTCATCAACACGACCATGGGCATGAATATCCCTGTTCATGGTTTGTCACTCGAACATGGTAAAGAGATCCTGATGAGCGATCAGGAGTACGGATCGGTCATCAGGATGTGGGAATATATAGCACGGGAAAAGGGATTGGAGATCCGAACGGTTTCCTTGCCGACGCCACCTGAAAACCCTGATCAGGTGGTAGGCGCTTTTGCTCAGGGTATCAGTAGTAGGACGCAGATCATGGTTTTCAGCCACGTTTACTGCAGTAGTGGGTTAGTAACGCCAGTAAAAGCGTTGTGTCGTCTAGCTCACGATTACGGTGCCTTGGCTATCGTAGATGGTGCGCACGCGGTTGGTATGGTGCCGGTTGATATTACAGATTTTGAATGTGATTTTTATACTAGTAGTTGTCACAAGTGGTTGTTAGCGCCCAAGGGGGTCGGCATGGCCTATATTCCTGAATCGCTTGAGAGTATGCGACCAGCTACACTTGGGTTTGGTCTCAACCAACATGGCGGTGCGGCTCGTTTCGACGTTTCGGGCACCAGGGACTCGACCCACTTCGCCGGTTTGGGCACGGCCATCGACTTTCAAGAGGGGATTGGTTGGACAGAAAAAATTCGCCCCTATTGTCTGGGTTTAGCTGCCTACCTAAAATCACAAGTTCTGGAAAAGATTAGTACTGCCAACCTGACTATCCCCGTTGACACTGAACAGTCGGGTTTCATGACCACTTTTACCATTCCGGGCATCGATCATGGCAAGGTCGCCAGTTACTTATGGCAAGATTACCAGATTGAGTCGGCCAGCGTTCAGGCTGGGAGCACGCCAGTTTTGCGTATCTCAACCCACTTCTATAACAGTTACGATGATATCGATAAATTTGTATCAGCCTTGGTGAACATTCTGAATACTCGGCCTGACATAAAAGACTAGGTTGATCTCTCAATAAATTTGAGAATGCATGCCAAGATGTGCGTGCGTGCAGATCTAATTTGGTATTCGAGTTGTCGTCGGTCTGATCATTAGACTTCTTGCATAACTTAGGATTTGAGATCCAATTTCAAATTGTAGGCAGAAGCAACGAGATTAAAGCGTAGGACGAAATGCCGGCGGCGGTTCCAATAACGTCGGAACAGAATACCAAATACTTTTAGTTTGCCAATCATGTGTTCACCGTAGATACGATACTGAGACGATTTTGTATTGGCTGCCTGCTGGCTTGTCGTCAAAGGCTGATGTTTGGATTTCTTCTTTGGTAGCAGGCTATTGGCATGCAAATTTAGTTAAGCTTTGGTAACCTGAATCAACTAGGCAACGAATTTGGCTATTAATTGCTATTTGGCTGTCTTTGAATAACTGAAAGTCACGTTTCCTTCCACAACTGAAAACAATGATAATGATTTGCAACGTTTGTTGGTTAATGACTACTTGTGCTTGCAGCGTATGCCCTTTTTTCTTTCCGTTGTATATAGTTAGTAATTCTGTAGTCCAAAGCAGTGCTGTTGAATTCTACTATCGGTCAACTGGCAGAACGCGGATATGCGTAAAAATAACTGATGGACCGATTGCATCTCCAATAATGCCGTATCTTGACAGAAGCATATAAGAGTCTAAGCCAACTTTTTACGCAGCTAGGAATTCTGGTGTGGGTTGGCACTCCACAGCATTGAGCAAAACTGGCATGAAAACATATCATCTTTAAAAATAAGGAATAGATTCACATGGTCAACATTGATGAAAAACCGATTCGCATCGGCGTTTTGGGTGCGGGGCGGGGAAGATCATATATGGGGATGGCAGAAGTCGTTGGATTTGAACTGGTGGCTATTTGTGATACTTGGGAAGAAAGACTGAGTCAATTAGGTAAGGAACTCAATGTTGCGACCTACAGCGACTACGATAAGTTCTTGGAACACGACACTGATGCAGTCGTGCTATGCAACTATTTTCACCAACACGCACCATTTGCAGTAAAAGCCCTTGACGCTGGCAAACATGTAATGAGTGAGTGTGCAGCTTGTCATACCTTAGCCGAGGGCGTAGCTTTGGCCCGATCCGTTGAGCGAAGTGGTAAGATCTACATGTTCGTTGAGAACTATCCGTATATGGTTTTTAATCAAGAGATGCGTCGATTATATCAGGAAGATCGCGTCGGTGAATTCAAGTATGGCGAAGGAGAATATGTCCATCCGGATCCAGCTGAAGTGAAACTGGCGCGGAGTTGCGGCTCGCATCATTGGCGTAACTGGATTCCTGCTACCTACTATTGTACTCATTCAATCGCGCCAGTAATGTTTATTACAGATACTCGACCAACCAAGGTCAATGGGTTCGTTGTTCCCTATGATTTTGGAGATCCAACACAGACTATGAGCGCCAAACGCCATGATACTTGCGCAGTCATCATCTGTCGTATGAACAACGATGCAGTCATGAAATCACTACATGGCACGTTGCGTGGACATGGTAATTATGTTCGGATTCATGGAAACAAAGGGGTTATGGAAAATTGTCGACATGGCGATAAAAGCCGTTTACGCATCTGGCGCGAACCATGGGAAAAAGACGAAGATGAGCTAGTGGAGACAGTCTATAAACCTGAGTTTCCTACTTACCATAATCAAGCCGCCAAAACTGGCCACGGTGGAGGGGATTTCTTTACTAGTTATCATTTTGCACAAGCCATCCGGACTGAGATACAACCGTATCTAGATGTTTACCGTGGTATTGACATGAGTATTGTTGGTATTCTGGCCTGGCGTTCTGCCCTCGATGATTCTGCCCCAATCGAAGTGCCGGATTTCCGTGACGAATTGGTGCGAAAGCAATATGAAAACGACACCTGGTCGCCAGATCCAATGAGTAAGGGAAATAGTCAACCGCCATGCAGCATTCTCGGTGATATTGAACCATCAGTTGCAGCTAAAGATCTAGCCAAAAAGGTGTGGGCCAAACAAGGCTATTTTGGCGAATAGTTGGATTCCACACACCTACATTCCATAATTGAAATAGTGGCAGTATAGAAGATAACCCGACTTCGGTATCAATTTTATTCCAAATTTTCCGTGCATTTGGTACGGTCGCCAATTGTCATGATACCACCGCAAAGATTTCCTTGGCAATGGTTAGCCACGATTAGGTTTTGATTGCTCTCACCCTTTTCTTCAATTCCATAGCCTTGAGTGGAAATCTCTTGATCATCGAGACATCGGTTGGCGTTTACTGTCATACCAGTTACATCACAAAGTCCGATACCGCTATATTTGCCTGCTTCTTCCTGAGAATTGTTTAAACAAATATTACTGCTGATAGTATTGTTTTTACCACCAGAGGCCTCAATACCATGACGGGCATTATCAACGCAGGTATTATTAGCAACCAAGTTATATTGATCCCCTCCATCTCCAAGTCCGCCGATACCATATCGACCATTACCATGGAATGTACTATTACTGACAACTGAATGACGTACGTGCATGCAGAAGTATAAACCGTCACGCCCGTTTTCTCGACCAATATTGTTTATCCAAAGGCTGTGTTTTACAGAGGTTCCCGGATGGAACCCGTGGCCCAAACAACCCTGACTAAGACAATTAGTGACTATAGTTCCTGATCCTCCTTGTACACTAACCCCGTCTGCAGGCCAATGGCGGACAACACAATCCCTAATACGAGCATCAATTGTCCGCACAAAGTGGATAGCAGAAATGGTAAAGTCAGCAAAAACACTTTGATCGAACCTCTCTCCACCATCAACAGAAAGAGACTGTAATCCACAATCGTGAACTTCCCAAGCCACAAACGCTGAAAATGCGTGAGCGACGGTTCCATTTCTCTCACGCAAACATGGCCGATTCGTGTTGATTGGCTGATCAAGATGGAGCATGTTGTCATCAATTCCACGGATCACAGCGTGGGTGGCATGCCACCCACGCTGTGTGGTATCAAAGATGCTGATCTCCATCCCGGGATTAAATGCTTTTGCAGACTCGACCTGAACAGCAACATCTCCATCATTGGCTTCCTGGGCTAACGGAGAAGAGACCTCTGCCGTACGTGTGATCCGACTGGCATTCCCTGAACCACGAATTAACACATTGTTTCGCAACCGAACATGACGTTGCAAGGTATAAATTCCTGGAGGCACCTCAACAACACCACCACTTTCAGGCAGAGCATCAATGGCTTCCTGTAATCCGCTGGTAAAAGAGGGAACATTGCTAAAGTTTAAAACGTTCTGCGTTGGATTCTTCATAATCCTTAATACTCCTTAGCCAATGACCAAACGACCTTTGTTAGTTTAAAGATGAAAACGCAGTTAGTGAAAGAAAGTGGAACAGGGCAAACCACCAGTGATTCTGTTTGCTATTTACTAATGTCAGTTTAGGAGATTCCAATCAAATACGGCAGAGAGATATTCATCCTTTTTTGAAGTGAGGCCAGTATAAATCTCCTGACAATCTCGGGGTGAGCCAAGATGGGTGAGCAACGGTTCAACGATAATCTTATCCTCCATGATCCAGTTGACTATCTGGCGATAATTCTCCACAATATTATGCCGGCATCGACTGACTTCGTGTGGTGGCCACTTCCACTCAAGTGATCCTATTAAACGGATTGCTTCCAAATGAATCCTCAAGAGTATCGGTGTGACATCAAAGACAGCTTTTGCCCGTGGACTTCCAAGAAGGATGGTTTCACCATAGCTACGGGTTAGCATCACCGCTTCAGCAATCAGTTGGCTGATACCGATCGCTTCTACTGCAATGTGTACGCCTTTACCGCTCGTCCAATCCATGACGTATTCTTTCAAATTTGTTTCATTCGGATTGACGATTTTCCTAATTCCACAAGCCTCCGCTTTTTCGATCCGAAGAGGGCTCAGTTCCGATGCAACCACCTCCGCACCAGCTAGTTGGAAAAGCTGTGCAGCGAAATTTCCAACCAAACCTAGTCCAATAATTAAAACAGTATCTCCAGGTTGTACGGTTGAAGACCTGATAGCACTAATGCTGACTCCTGCCATACGTGCAAAGACAATTTTTTCGCCAGCAGTGTTTCTGGACACCGGCAAGGCAAAACGTACCGCATCGGCTTTTACTGATGAGGCGTGGTCGGAAAAGCTTAATACTCGGTCTCCTTTTTTGCACATTGTTACGCCAGATCCGATTTCCAAAACTTCACCCAGATGACCATATCCTGTATTTTGGGGGTACATGCTTGGATTGTGGGCAAACGGCATTTCTTGAATCAGCCCGGTGAAACCTGCACCTTCAGTACCAGCACTGATGATGGAATATTCCGATTGGACTAACGCCTGGTGTGGCGCTAAGATCTCGTCTATCTCGCATTCCAACAGTTCAGCCTTGTATGGTTCGGTAAAGACAATTTGCTTTGTCCTCAATGTTTTCTCCTTTATTTCATATCACAAGATTTGGGGGTTCTTCAGTTTTTTATCAAGATGATTTATGTGCAATGCGGCTACCCTCAAAATATTGGTTTCGGTACATTATCTTGCCGCAACCTACAAAAGGCGTATTGGATCTTTGACAATCAGCAAATCGCGAAAATATTGAATCGCTCCGATTGCAGCTTTTTTGAATAAATTTTGCTCAACTATTGGTATTTTAATTTGCTCCACTTAACGGTTAGTTTGCTCTGTAGATTCACAACTAATCCACCAGGACCACCTTTGCCAACCACTTTAATGTTATCAAAAAGTGATTCAGCGTTGTAGGTAGCCAAACCAATGCCTCCCCATTCCAGTAGGTTGTCCTTATCAGTATACTCTTTTTGCAATTTTCCGTTTAGATACATTTTGAAAGTAGCTCCATTTACTTCAAGACGAATGTCGTTCCATTTTCCTTTTTTGAGAATTACAGTCCCTGGATCTTCGTCTACGGCGGCTCCAGCACCTCCATTGGCTTCCCAAATCTTGCTATAGTTGCCACCATGACCATCAATGCCGATTAACCAGTAGTGAAAAATTTACCAGAGGTCCAAGCTGCTCCACCATCGCCTGCCACTTGAACCTTCCATAGAACTCCAGCATAATTATTGGGAGAAACAGGATTGACTTGTACTTCGAAAACGTAGTCCGGCCAGTCATGATCGTCTACTGCGTAGAAGCTATATTGGTTGCGTGCAATATTGCTCTGATGATATGTGGCATCTTTTATGCCCCACTTTGTTCCCTTAACCGGACTCCAACCTTTTGGTATTTTCTCAAAAGTTTCTTCGTAGCCATAGGCAAATTGATAAAATAGGCAAACCAAAATGGTAAAAACGAGCATAGAGGTTATAGATATTGATCACATTGATATACTTTTCTCCTGAAATTTTGATTTGAAATGTTGGTTATCATCATACAGCTAACTAAATTTATCAAATGGAAACAGCCTATTTCCGCATCTATTCAATCGAAATCTACGCGTCTGTTTACAACTGTCTAATGGATTCCCATTTAATGTCGTTTTTCGGCTTTCTGCCAGCCTAACTGTAAATCGTTTTTCAACAATAATTATGATGCCAAGATTACGTTGAACTTTGGCATAATTCGGCTGGATTTCGATAGTTTTATCATACGCTGACCCATCCTAATTTCCTCTGTTCATGTAGCGTATTATCTAAATTGCAGTATATTCCAGCAGAATCAGGTTTAATCAGCACGGCCTGATGAAGAGCTTGAATGGCTCCCTCGAATTTCTCCCATTTCCGTAACACAAGACCCAGATTATTGAAAAGTGAGGATTGGTTTAAATTGATCTCTATAGCTTAAGTGATTAAGGTGTGTTGTAGCCTTATACTTTTCGACTTGATAATCAATAAAACTCAGAAGATGGACCACCTCTGCATTTTGGGAATTGTGTGTTAGATTTGCTGGTATATTTCTTCTGCTTGTTGTAACTTGGTTTCAATATTAATAGCGTACACTCCTTATTTTCGGGCTTGGATTTCCATGGTATAATCTGTCCAAGCTTTATCATCAAAGTATATGCCTGAGTTTTGACCTCCAACAGCTTTTAACTCCAATTTGCCGTCAACGATTTTGGCTGCCGTCTGTGATCCTAGTTCTCAGTCAGCGATGTCCTTTTTGTTATCAAATTCGGTGTGAAGTGCAACGGCAGGGTAACAAATGAATAACCCAAAACTGAGAGATAGAATCAAACAGCAAAAAAACAGTTAATTTTCATAAAGGGGATCCTTACTAACTAAGAAAATGTAGGCAATTTATACTAAAAAAAACGTTTAATAAGTCCAAGAGATTACACACTTTGCTTTGCTAACAGTACCTCGGAAAATATTTGTTATATATAGAATCAAATTGATTGGTTATTCGGTGGTGGGGCCCATCAATTATGTTTTTTTGCTGTTGTGTTGTAATTTTGAAACCGTCATCTGTTGGAGTATTGGGCAGTTAGTACTTTTCAATTGCATGAAAGGTGCAATTTCACAAAAGTTATGAGAAAAACCAAGAGAGTCTTTCAACGTATTGCTGTAGTTGGTGCAGGAGGATTCGGAACCGCTATTGCACATTATTTGGCCGAATTGCCTTCGGAACGACATGGGGGTATTATTCTCTATGGTCGAGATGAAACGGTAATTGATTCAATTAATTCCCAGCACAGACATCCTTCACGTTTGCAGGATTTCCATCTCTCTCCTAAACTGATAGCTGTCAATTCATTGTCGGAAGCCTTGGTGAATGCTGACTTGGTTGTTCTCGGTGTGCCCGCTCAGCGTCTGCGGTCTTTCCTCCGTCAGGCACAACCTTATCTTCGGTCTGGTATCGTGCTATTGGATCTAGCAAAAGGTGTTGAAGTCGAAGGACTTAATACTATGTCCGAAGTTGTAAATCAGGAAATGAAAGCTGATTTTACGTTTGCTGTACTCAGCGGTCCTTCTTTCGCACATGATGTCGTGCTGGGGAAGCCGATAGGGCTTACGCTTGGTTGTAAACAACGTGATGTCCGTCGAGATCTGCAAATGATGCTGACAACACCTCTGTTCGATGTGAAAACAACTGGTGATGTTCGAGGTGTTGAACTTGGTGGTGCGCTAAAAAATGTATTTGCCATCGCGGTGGGAATGCTTATAGGCTGTAATACGGGCGATAGTTTGGCTGGTGATCTGTTTACGCGATCGATGGTTGAAATGCGTGAAATCGGTTTGCTCCTAGGTGGACGCTGGTCGACTTTCTCCGGCCGATCGGGACTTGGCGATCTGGCTATCACCTGTACCTCTGCCAGTCGCAACTTTCGGTTTGGCCGAATCTACGCTGAATCATACGATGCCAATTTACCCTCCTCGCATGAAGCTTGCTTTCAGACAACGATTGAACAACTAGGTTCCCGTACAGTAGAAGGATTCGATACTCTGGCCGCGGTATATAAAATCAGTCAACGAAAGCAGGTTTTGACACCGATTATACGAGCATTGTGGCGTGTGCTTTATGATCATGAGCTGGCGCCTACCGATCTGCTGTCAGAAATTCGAGAATTGGATGCACCACGTCATCGTGAGGGACCTAGCGTGTTATCTATCCTACTACATGAGATGATGCCGCGTATATGGTATAGACGGATGAGATAAAAAGTATGTTGCAGGTTGGAATAGGCACAAGTTTTTCCGTTTATGGAAAATGGTCTAAGATGTTTCATGGCTGCTTCAGCCGATCGGTGAGGGATTAGGAGGATTTTGAGTCTCCTGATTCCACCGTTATTGATATTTCTATCTGAGTTTCTTTCCTTAGTCAAATCGGAAGAGGATTCCTTCATTCTCTTCCGATTTCTGGCTTCAATTTTTCAGAAGCCCAACACTCATAATAGCTGTCGACAATGCGACCAAGCCGACACAAAATATAGCCATTAATCCATTGACAAACTTTCCCCACCCTGTCGTGGGTAAACATCCCTGTACCTAATTATCGTCAATATTGCATTTGCCCACTAAAACGTAGATACGATATCAGAAAACTCTTCCGGATTCACGATATTTTCGATACTATACATCAAAGATGAAGCGGTAGGAATTATTATGGCAGTTAGGGCAAAAGAAGTAGCTAGATTGCTACTTCTTTCCTTGATGGTGTTACCTAACAGGGTAAGGAGTTTGAGTGCCAATGCAACTTGGGAATTCTTGGAATTTGAAGAAGCCTGACTGCTCGAAGGAATCTTCAATCGATAATTCTAACAGATCAACGATTGTAGACCATGAAATTGCCATCATCGATCATCACATGTTTATCTCTAGAGATTTTGATCTTTTAGGACACGCCACTATGTTTCTGCTGGCCATTTACCAGATCTGCAATTGGCACGATAGTTTGCTCCATGGCCGCTTGCGCAAAGTTGAGCCACAGCCCGTTGTGCTTTCCTAAGTTGCAGATCAGCTAAAAGACCCCTTGCACTGTCGGTGGATAATTGTTGGACATCGATAGGTCGATGCCTTGCGTTGCACCAATAAAAATTACGACTGAACCTGAGGGGGAGAGGATTGACAGTCGTTGATTATCATCGTAGCAGAAGCGGTATCTATATGCTGTTTATAGCCTAGTGTGTCTGAATCTGAAAAGTGCTTATGAAAAAGAATTTAATAAACTGTCGAGCAAATCGAATAGTCGATGGAAAGGAGACTACTTCCCACCCCATGAAGGACCTCCTCCACGCGACATTCGATTTTGTAGCAGGACTCGGTCCTTCTCATTTAACCCACTGAGAACAATAGCATCAACTTCGTTTTGCATTCCAACCTTAATGGAGGTTCGGGCTGGTTGCTCGCTACTGTCTATCATGACGTATTTATCGCGTTTGATCTTGATAGTCGTTGCGGCACCATCAAGAATCTGCTGGTTTTTGGCCAGTATCGCAAACACTTGATAGCCCGGCCGCAGACCTCTTTGGGTTGAATCAAGGCTAATCGACAATTGGCTATCTTGAACACTCATAACTGTTCCGTTGAAGGTCTTACCTGTTATACTTTGTAGTTGAACAGATTGTTTGCTTTTGAAACGGCTAGCACTAGCTCCAACTTGCGCTGTAGCGGTTATCGCTGTTTCGCTTTGTACTGCTTCAATTGGAATTAGTAATACAGCTTTTTCTTCATAGGTGATAATGTCGACGTCTGTACTCATACCCGGTCGAAGTTCAGGCGGGGAATCGATAACCTCAATCATAATTTCAAAGCTGATGATATTGTCGCGCTCAACACCAATCGGCGAAATCTCCATCACTCGACCTTGATAGATTTTACCTTTATAGGTATCGCTCTTAATTTCGGCTAGTTGATCCATCTTCAGCTTTTCCATGTCCACTTCGTTGATATAGGTTTTAACCACCATCTGAGAGAGGTCTGAAATGGTCATCAAGGGTGGACTTTGAGAGAAAGCCGACCGGCCTGAAGTGACGATTTCACCCTCTTCTAATTCTAGTGATGTGATCGTACCTGAGATCGGTGCGCGAATTGTAGTCCAGTCGAGCCGCTCCTTTTCCGTTTCAAGACTACTTTCGTTGCGAAGGAGTCCAGCTTCAGCAATGATCTTTGATTGGTCTGAGATAACCTGCTCTTGCTTAGTTGTCGCACCGACCTCATTGAGTTGGGTTTTGGCAATATCGAGTTGAAGTTGGCTGCGTTGTTCCTGTGCTTTCCGCATTTCACGTAGCTTTTCGGAGTTTAACTCTTGGTATTTAAGCGTCGATCCCCGCGTGCCAATGATACTTTCTCTGACTTTAACAGTTTTCTTTTGAGATTCAATCGATTGCTTTTGAGCGGCCACACGTTGTTTTGCACTGTTGTATTGGGAAGAGGCACTGGCAAATCGGGTTTCGGTTTCTTCCAGAGACTTTTTAGAAACGAACTTTTTCTCAAACAGATCTTTATTTCGATCTCTTTCTGACTCGGCGTTGTCGCGATTGACCTTGGCCGATATCAAGGAAGCTTCGTTATCGATTAAAGTCAGCTTGGCTTGATTCCAGGCTAGCCGGGCTTGTTCTAAGGAAAGTTGATCTTGTTCTAAGGCGTTCTTTGTAGTTTGAATATCGGTTTCGGCCTGTGTCAGCCTTGATGCAGACTCAGCCCGCGTAGAGGTTAAATTGGTTTCGGCAATTTTGAAGTTGTTCCTTGCATCTGTTAGCCGAGTTGCCAATTGTGTTCTTTTCAGTTCCGTGTTGAGTTCGGCTTGCCTAACACTGGCTACCGCCGCGTCAACATTGGCTTCAGCTTGACGCTTATCTTCGATAATCCGTTTGGGATCTAATTCGAGTAAGACTGCGCCAGCCTCTACATAGTCACCTTCGTTAACCAATAAGCTGACAATTTCACCTTCAACATTGGATTTGACTTCGACCTCAACCAAAGCTTCCAAGTTACCAGTAGCGCTAATCCGTTCTTGGAAATCACCACGCCTGACAATGCCAATTCGCTGTTCTGCTTGGGAGGGCCCTCCACTCTTTTGGTTGCTACAGGAGATGCCAACAATTGCTAGTGTCACCAGTACTAATGAAAATAAACTGTTTCTATTCATCATTGCCTATTCTTTATTGATTGCATTGAATTGATATAAATGTCAGAATCTAGACCTTAAGGATGTGTTCTACTGATGATATATCCTCAGAACCTGCGTTCTCTGCTGATCTTAATCGGATCTAAGGGCTTCAATTGGTTGTAATTTGGAAGCCTTATTGGCTGGATAGAGCCCGAAAAAGAGACCCACGCCAATAGAAACGGACAAGGCCAGAATAATCGCCTGAGTTGAGATAACGGCTGGCCATCCACTGTCTGGCCAGACAAATTTTGTGATTACCCAGGCAAACCCTTTACCGGCAAAAATGCCGACCGAAGCACCCATAATACCACCAGAGAAAGTGAGGACCATAGCTTCGATCAGAAACTGGATCAGAATGTCCCTTCTCTTGGCTCCGACAGCTTTTCTTAAACCGATTTCTTTAGTGCGTTCGGTAACCGAAACCAACATGATATTCATCACACCGATACCGGCTACGAGGAGGGCGATTCCAGCTATTGCACCCATACTCAGTTTCATGATAGTGCCCATTTTTTCGGCTTGAGCCAGTTCTTCCTTGGCCGTCCAGTATTGGTATTCTTCACCAGTGTTGTTGTGCTGACGGCCTAATATAAACTTAGCATCTTCCGTCACACTTTCAACCAGATTTAAGTCGCTGACTTGTACCCGAATCCGCTCGATGTCTTTTCGACCTTTGAAGCGTTGTTGAAGGGTAGTAATTGGAATAATGAAACGATCATCCCAGCCTTCAGTATCCATTGACCCTCCTTTTTCCTCCATTACTCCAATGACTGTCATCCGAACATCGAAGCGAGTTCCGCGCCTCCACGAACTTTGTCGGGTGGCTTTAACCTCTTTTCCTATTGGGTCAGTATCACCAAAGAGCTCTTCTTTAACATTAAAACCGATAACGGTAACGGACCTGGCTTCTCTGTCATCGGCGTCAGATAGAAATCGACCAGACTCCACATACCAGTTATGCAAGATATCATACCCACTGGCGGTGGCCACTACGCGGGAAGGTTTGCTCTGTCCATTGTAATTTAAGTTGACTCCCCCAAAATCATCCTCAGGCACGGCCAGATTGATGTTGGCTACAGTTCCAAGTAACGCTTCCACGTCTGGTGTTTCCAGGGGTTCAGCACGATTGCGTTGCCATCGCCGTCTAGTGACTTGGCTGGCTGCATTGCTTAGGGTCCCCGACTGACGGTCCCAAGCGTCTTTGTATATCTCAATCACATTTAATCCACCAGTTCGCTCAATCTCGCGCAATACCATGGCTCTGGATCCATCGCCGACTGAAACCACCCCCACCACAGCGCAAACTCCAGCCACAATACCGAGGATGGTTAACGCCGATCTTAACGGATTTCTTCGCAGGCTGGACAGCGCCAACCCGATGTATGCTAAAATACCCATTTTACTCTATCCGCAGGGCCTCCACAGGTTGAAGACTAGCCGCTCGAAAGGCTGGGTAGAGGCCAAAGCCAATACCAATTGCAGCCGAAAAAGCCAGTGAAATCACAACCCACTCAATAGCAAAAACAAACGGCCACTGATCAACGATGGTCACTAATCTAGAAGCCAATTTGGAGGCGAAGTAACCGAGACCAAGCCCCAGAAAAACGCCAAGGGCCCCACCAATGCTGCACATAGCAGTTGATTCCGCCAGGAATTGAAAGAGAATGTCTCCTTGTTTGGCTCCGATAGCTTTGCGCAGCCCAATCTCTCGTGTTCGTTCGTTGACCGAAACCAGCATCATATTCATGATGCCAATGCCTCCTACCGCTAGTGAAACAAAGGCGATTACGCTCAACGTAATTTGCAGCACTTTACTTATTCGATCAAGCGTATCTACACTCTCAACCGTAAATCGCGTCCTGAAAAACTCATCTTCACCATTGTGGTATCTCCGCATCACGGTCTTGACTTCTTCTGCCGCTTGATAGACCAGATCTACATTTTTAGCTTGGACGGATAGCATGGTAACCCGATCATCACCAGTGAAGCGATCCTGCATGGTGGAAAGTGGCATGAAGACGTGATTGTCCATATCCCAACCGTAACGGATGCTGCTTCCACGTGGAGTCATCACGCCAACAACCGTTAGGCGTTCAGCCCGTCGAGTATTTGAGGATCTTCGCCCGGGTCGATAACCCGTTCCATGAATAATTTTAATTTCTTTGCCGATGGGGTCTTGACCCATAAACAGTTCGTCAATTAGCTTGAAACCCACCACACAAACGCGGGCTTTATTCTGGACATCGTCATCGGTGATAAACCGACCAGAGTGTAGATCCCAATCCATACTTGTCTGGAGGGTTGGTGTGATACCATGGTACCCAGCCCGTATTTCGTTGCCGTCTTCCCCTTGGATGGTTGAGCCTCCCCAAACTGGAATGCGTGGTACCACAGTTTCGACGGATGGAGCTTCCGCCTCGATGGCCAGGACATCAGCATAGGTAAAGTATTCTTTACTACGATTCCGGATCCAGCGACCCCCTTTTCGGATGTGATTACTACGATAGAGCGAGAATTGATCCGCACCGCCAAAGCGGTTAGCCTCTTCCATCACGATTGCTTTAGCCCCATCTCCGATGGAAATCATCGCCAAAACAGAACCAACCCCAATGATAATGCCAAGCATTGTTAGTGCTGTCCTGAGCTTATTTGCCAGAATAGCGGCAATGCCTGCAAGTATACCCTCACTAATCCTCATTGAAAAGTGCCCTTAAACGGAGATTATTAATATAGACGAAAGCATTATAGATAATGATTATACTCTTTTTCAATATTGGCTCCAAATTAAAAGTTGAAAGTGATTATCAGCTTATGGCACCGTTCAATCATTTCAATAGGCATAGGGGACTTATAACTTGACATTTACCAAGCTCCAGTTTAATATTTGCCATAGGCTTCCTTCAATTATATAAAGTCACAGTTTGCTATTTTAAAAGCTATATTAGCCGGATATTCTTGATTATTTTATGACACTTGGTAAAGTTGTTGGTACAGTCGTTGCGACGCGCAAGGACGAAAAGCTAACTGGAAACGGATTGATGATAGTTCAAGAAATTGACCTTGATAATGAGCTCATTAGGCAGTATACCGTTGCTGTTGATTCTGTTGGTGCGGGGGTAGGAGAAATCGTTCTAACGGTGAGTGGTAGTTCTGCCAGATATACTGAAGCGACAACCGGAAAACCAGTTGACGCAGCAATAGTGGCGATTGTTGATACAGTTGAGATAAACGGAGAGATCAGGTATCAGAAGTAAAAAAATGAGATGAGTGAATTTGAGCTAGGGAACATCTATTTGGCTGGCAACCAGTCGCCTCCCCTCGATAAGAGTTATCGGTATAAAGAGTGGTGCGAACGCGGTTATCAGCCTTCACCTGCGCAAATTTGTCCAGATAGTGAAATGGGAATGATTATTGGGCAAATGGGCTGGATTGGAAGTCACTCACATTCCCATGGGTATTTGTGGGGATCAGCTGGAAATGTGGGTTATTTATTGCGCAAGCGTGTCAGTGAGAATTATCTGTTGCCGATTAATCATTCTCCGCGTTATCAACTTCCTCCGGCAATAACGGTAAAGAACTTGGCCGGACGACATGTGCTCTTGAGTAAGTCAGGGTGTCGGCTTGATATGATTGCCATTGAACATCCATCACTTAATGTTACAGTGCTTGAAGTCGAAGATGATGGTTGTCACTACCGGATGCGTTTGGGTACACCATCGATCCAGCAATTAGATCAAATGCAGGTTGAGGCTCCAAAACCGACAAGTGAATTTTTTCATTATATGCTGATATTTGATCAGCTAGGTGATAACGGTTTTAATGCACTTGTTCATTTACAGCCCAAATTTTTGAATTTGATCTCTCGATCGGAACATGGGGACCCATCTCGGTTCTATAATTTCCTGAGGGGATATGAACCGGAAACGCCGATTATATATGATCAATCCGGTGGAATTGGGCTGGTCATGGAAAAGGCGCCGGGAATTCCGGATCTTTCCCTTGAAAGTTTACGCCTATTTACCTGTGAGGATTTACCAGCGGATCAGCGTTCAAGTTACCGTCATGTGATTTACTGGATTGGACATGGGACCTTTTCGCGTGGCAACGATATACTGGACGCATACCGTCATGCAGAATATTTTGAGTCCGCTGCCCGGATGGCGTGGGAAGCAAACCAAAAGTCAATTAACGCACAAGCTTATACTGAAGATATTGTATCGTGTATCATGCGAGAGTTTCAGCAGAATCAGACACCATCCACATCACAGGATTCCTTTGATCATTCTCAAGAGAATCTATTTAATTATTAAGAGAAATTGTAGTATAAAACCTGTTTTGCGTATCAGGTTTCGTATAAATTCCTTAGTCAGTTGTATTTGTCCCGCTTATCTCAATCCAAGTCTTGATTTTTTTGATAATTCCTAGATCAAAATCTAATTTTCACCTCAAAAAGCTTGAAAGTTTCCCTCTTAAATAGGCTGTCACTACAAACTGTTCCCGAACTCAAGTTTCTGATATGGAAATTTGGGGTTCTTTTCCAGCTAACCATTGGTTTCATCTCTCTAACTATTGCTTCTCCCACCGAAAACGAAGAAATTTCGCTTATTGTTGTTGGTGACATTACAATTGGTAGCGATCTGACGCCGATTCTAAAGAAATCTGGTGTTGATATTGTCTTTTCGGAAGTTAGCGACTTGGTGCAGTCTGCCGATATTTCAGTTGCGACCTTAAATACAAGCATATCTAATCGAGGTGAACCCAAATACGGTTTGGGCCATAAAGCATTTCGTGCCGTGCCGGATCTTGCACGTGGTGTCTCAAACGCTGGATTCGATTTAATTTCACTTACAACGCCGCATTTACTTGACTTTGGTGTTGAGGCTTTAGAAGACACAATTCAACTTCTAAATAATTTTCAGGTAAAAACGGTGGGAGCTGGTTTGACGGAAGAGGAAGCGAATAAACCTGCTTGGTTTGGTGTCAAAACGGCACAGGTTGCATTTTTGGCATACTCACATGGTCGCTTTTTTGCAACACAGGGAGAGGGATTCATCGCTCGCGCACTTCATAGTTCTATGATTGAAAAGGTAAGGAGGATTTCAAAACGGGCTGACTTACTTGTGGTAATGACACATTGGGGAAAACCTCGGCAAACAGGAGAGGTAACGAAACGCCAGCAATTTTTTGCTCATGCGTTGGTTGATGCTGGTGCAGATCTTGTTTTCTGTCAACGACTTCATATGCTACAGGGAACTGAAATTTACCATGGGAAACCGATTGTTTATAGCTTGTCCGACTTTGTTTATGGCAACTATGACAAACAATATACGAGGATTGTTGCTCCCAAAATCACCTTTTTTGATGGTCGATTAAAACTGATTGAACTGATACCAATCTGGGTGGGTAATCCTGAAGCTAAATATCAGCCCCAAATTTTGAATGGTGAATTGGCACGACAGGCACTTGAAAACTATCAGGTTCTTTGTAAAGAGTTGAGTACGGAAATGGTAATAGAGCTAGATAAAGGCTTGATCTATCCTAGCTCGACAGAAGATCATAGCAAACAGGATGACTTTGGCATTGGTGATTACGTTGAAAAAACTCGGGATGGCAGACCTCAAGAGGTGATATACCTTCTCGATGTTTCATCCAGCATGAGCAGACAGAACAGGTTGCAACTTGCTGTCTCAGTTTTAAAAAATGCGGTTAACATGCTGAAATCAGACGATCAATTTAACTTTATCGCCTTCGATTCTGATGTCCACCTTTACTCAAAAAGCATGTTAACTGCAACTCCAGAGAACGTTAGCGCTGCCTGCCGATTCTTGGATCAGCTACAAAATGGTTCCGGCACAAATCTATCTGCTGCGATTGAGAATGGGCTAAAGCTAGCACCTTCAACTCTGGTGGTTGTGTCTGATGGTGATCCAAGTCGTGGAATACAAGATCCGGATCAGATTTGCCAAGTGGTTCGCCGCTGGAACATATCTCAAACCAGAATTATGACCATTGCACTTGGTAACGACCATTCTGATGATGGTGTTGGATTATTGCAGCAGTTGGCCAGTGATCACAACGGACAGATGGTCTTGATCGATACCAAGTGAGTGAAGAGTCCGTTTGGTAAAATTGGATTTTATTCTAAACGGTTGAATAGGATGGTGGTAACGGTACTAGGTGCTGAAGTAGGGCCTAGCTAGATAATCAGTATCGGAGTTCCCCTCAGATGCTGAATCCAGGCTAATCTAAACTTCCGTGGCAGAAGATTTCATGAACCAACCACCCGAAAAGTTCCACAATGGCCTAACAGCCAAATCCCTTTTAATTGCTGTCTTCATTTTTCCGGTCAATGTATTCTGGATCATTCAACTTGAAGTTGTCCGATACACCCATCCAACCTTAGTCCATCCATTATCCAATGTTATTTTTATTGTCTTTTGGCTTGTTATAGTTGGCTATAGTCTCAGAATTATCTCTCCCAAAATCGGCTTAACCCAACAAGAAGTGCTAACAGTTTATATCATGCTATGTGTTGTTTCCTCACTCTGTTCGCATGATATGATTGAGATTTTGGTAACATTGATGGGACACCCATTCCGTTTTGCGACAGCAGAAAACGAGTGGCGCGATCTGTTTTGGCGTCAGCTTCCAGAGTGGTTGGTAGTAAGTGATGAGAAGGTACTAAAGGGTTATTACGAAGGGGCTTCCTCATTATATGTCAAGGGAAACTTGAATGCTTGGATTATGCCGTCCTTGTGGTGGATTACCTTCATATTCGTTCTGTTAACTGTTATGCTTTGTATCAATACACTACTGAGAATTCAGTGGACGGAACGGGAACGATTAACCTATCCTATCATCCAACTTGCGCTTGAAGTAACGGGTCAAAGACTCACCTTTTTCAGAAACAAACTGATGTGGTTTGGTTTTGCACTTGCCAGTTTAATCAGCATCCTGAACTTACTCAACTCCATCTTTCCCGAGTTGCCCTATATACCGGTTAAACGACAATCTATCCACCAATATTTCGCCAGTCGACCGTGGAATGCAATGGGAGGTGTCCGTGTTGCGTTTTATCCATTTGTTATTGGTATCAGTTTTTTAATTCCACTAGACTTACTATTTTCCTGCTGGTTCTTTTATTGGCTTTATAAAATTGAGTTGATGGTTGGTAAAATTATTGGAATGCCAAGTTTACCCAGATTTCCATATGCTAATGAACAAGGGTTTGGCGCTTACATCGCCCTGCTGGCGTTCGCTCTCTGGGTAGGAAGATCACATTTTAAAACTCTACTATATTACTTTTTACAACTCTATCATGCAAATGCAGGGACAGAAGGTAAAGACGATAATGAACCGATTCCATACCGTTTAGCTTTTTTAGGTATTATAATTGGGCTTGCATTTCTGACGGTTTTTTCGTACAAAATAGGTATGGCATTTTGGGTAATCCCAATATTTTTTGCCATTTATTTTCTGCTGGCAATTATGATTGCCAGACTCCGGGCAGAACTTGGGTTTTTGGTGCACGATTTGCATAGGATTGATCCGCATAGCATGATCATTACTGGGTTTGGCACACGTAGACTTGATACAGGAACCTTAATTGCATTTTCGGTTTATATGTTTTTTAATCGTGCTTATCGTGCGCATCCAATGCCCCAGCAACTTGAAGCACTAAAAATTTCAAGCGTTCAGAACATTAATCCTAAACAGGTCGCCATTGCAATTTTAGTTGCAGTTTTTATGGGATCAATCGTAACGTTTTGGTTACTCCTTGACAATTATTATCGGTATGGAGCTGAATCAGGGTATTACGGACCGTGGGCACTTGGATTCGGTCGTCAAGTCTATAACCAACTCACAAGTTGGATGAGTTATCGCCAAGATAACGATTTACTTGGTATGGGTTTTGCAGGAATTGGTTTGAGCTTAACCTCGACATTAATGATTCTTCGTACCAGATTCTTGTGGTGGCCACTTCATCCACTTGGTTATGCGATGGCAAATAGCTGGGGCATGTCAAACTTATGGAGTTGTCTTTTAGTGGTTTGGTTGATCAAGCTCCTTATTCTTCGTCATGGAGGCTTAAAATTATATCGTCGAGCTATCCCATTTTTTTTAGGAGTGGCTTTAGGGGATTATATCTTCGGTGGTACTTGGAGTATTGGGAGTATATTAACAAACACCACGTTGTACCAATTTTGGCCATAAAAAATACAATTTAAGGAGAGATGTTTTGAAATTCGAAAGCAAGTTGGTTGGCGAATTCTTCGAGATGCAAAAGGAAATTGATCGTCTTTTTGATTCTTTTACGAAATCATCTTCAAATGTTCCAACCGAAGCCGGATTGTGGCAACCTCCAACCGATATTTACGAAACAGCAGATAGTTTTGTTGTCAAAATGGAAGTTGCAGGAATTAGACCTGATGAAGACGTAAAAATCCAGATTGAAGGCAATAAGCTTCTTATTCGAGGTAACAGACAGGATAGGACCGAGCTCAAAAAACAGCATTATCATCAGGCCGGTTTAAGCTACGGTCTGTTTGAACGAACCGTGGTACTGCCCAACGTTTTGGAACAGGAAGTGACGCCGACTGCCACATATGAAAATGGTTTTCTTGAAATACACATTTTGAAGGAAAAACATAAGACAAAAGAAATTGTAGTGGTCGAATTGAGTGATGCGAGGCTAACCCCAGATTTGGAACGAAAGGAACTTATAACAGATGAGTCAGAGTAGTGAAGCCAAGTTAAATAATAGTAGTAACACTGAAAATGAGGAGAATGTTGATATTGTGGATGAATTCCCTATTATTCCGGTTTCTGGGGATCTTGTTGTTTTTCCCCATATGCCACCGATTCCTCCGTTTTCACCACACCACATCGCTCTTTCTGGAGTCAAGGTTGCTGCCGCCGTTGAGGATGCCATGGTGAACGGTCCTCGGGCACTTTGTATCTTTCATCATAGTGAGGATAAAGATACCGATAATTTGGCTAAAGATGATCTCAGCCCAATGGGATCCTTGGTCCAAATTGTAAAATATAAAAAAGATGGTGAGAATGTTCTTTTTCTTGCACAAGGACGCTCAAGAGTTAAGATCGAAGAAATAACGCAAAATACACCATTCATGAAGGCAAGAGTCAGTATTATTGAAGAAGAAGAATATGAATTGAACGACCAGAGTGAGGCTTTACTTCGTAGTATTGTTGATTTATTTACGCAGATTGTTGAAACTTCGCCACATTATCAGGAAGAGTTCGCTGCAGTTGTCCAAAACATTGATAGTCCGGGTCGTTTAACTGACTATGTTGCTTCGGTCGTGTCGCTTAAGATCCCGGATCGGCAGAAGGTTTTAGCCGCAGTTAATGTGTTAGAAAGGATGGAAATCCTCCTGCCGATTCTGACAAAGGAGTTAAATGTAGTAGAACTTGAAACCAAGATCCAATCTGACGCGCAGGCAGAAATCAGTGATTTGCAACGTGAGCATTTTTTACGTGAGCAGATGCGGGCTATCCAAAAAGAACTTGGTGATAGCGAAGATATGTCGGTGGAGATTGAGGAAATGCGGCAGAGACTTGAAGAAATTAATATGCCAGAGAAGGCTCAGAGAGCTGCTGAACGGGAGATTAAGAGACTTTCACAGATGCAATCATTCTCTCCCGAAGCTACTGTGTGTCGTAACTATCTGGATTGGGTGTTAAATCTGCCTTGGGACCAGAGTACTGAAGACTCACTCGATATCGGCAAAGCACAGAAAATTCTGGATGAAGACCACTATAATTTGACCAAAGTTAAAGATCGGATTCTGGAGTTTCTGGCCGTGCGTTTGTTAAAACCCGAGGCCAAAGGACCAATTCTTTGTTTTGTCGGCCCCCCAGGGGTTGGAAAAACTTCGCTTGGAAAATCTATTGCCCGGTCGATGGGACGTCAATTTGTCCGAATTTCACTGGGAGGGATTCGTGATGAAGCAGAAATCTGTGGACATCGACGAACCTATATTGGTTCTATGCCAGGGCGGATTATTAAAGGGTTACGTCAGGCTGAATCAAATAATCCTATATTTATGCTTGATGAAATAGATAAGCTTGGATCTGACTTTCGCGGAGACCCCAGTTCTGCCTTGCTCGAAGTGCTTGATCCAGAACAAAACAACTCGTTTGTTGATAATTATTTGGATGTTGATTTTGATTTATCTAAAGTGATGTTTATTGCCACAGCCAATCAAATGCACACAGTACCTCCTGCCTTACGCGACCGCATGGAAATATTGGAACTACTAGGTTACACTGTAAACGAAAAGGTAATGATTTCCAAGCAATATCTTGTTCCACGCCAAATAGACCAGAATGGTCTTACCAAAGCAAATCTTACATTTAGGAAATCAGGAATACTCAGTATAATTGAATCCTATACACGCGAGTCAGGACTCCGTAACCTTGAGCGAGAGTTGGGAACAATTTGTCGAAAAGTTGCACGTGGTGTCGCACAGGGAGAAGAACAGAAAACAATTGTCACTGCCAAGAAGATAGATCAATACTTGGGGCCGGTCAAATTTTATCCGGAAATTGCTGAACGCAATGGTGAGATCGGTGTGGCAACTGGTTTGTCTGTAACCCCATACGGTGGAGAAATTCTATTTATCGAGGCAACGGTAACTAGAGGTGAAGGGAACCTGATGCTAACTGGCCAGATTGGTGAGATCATGCAGGAATCGGCCAAGGCGGCGATGAGCTGTGTGAGCTCAAAATCTGAGGAATTTAATTTCGATCCCAAGTTTTTCAAGGAACACGATTTTCACATCCATGTGCCAGCAGGCGCGATCCCCAAGGATGGCCCATCCGCAGGTATCACGATTGCTACTGTTCTCGTTTCATTAGCCACAAAAAAACAGGTGTCTCCGGACATTGCTATGACAGGTGAAATTTCATTGCGAGGACGTGTGTTGCCGATTGGAGGGTTGAAGGAAAAAGTTTTGGCGGCTAAGCAAGCGGGAATCAAAGTGATCATCGCACCTGAAAAGAACCAGAAGGATCTGATTGAAATTCCAGATGATGCGAAAGAAGGGCTTGATTTTGTTTTCGTCAATCAAATCGATCAGGTTTTTAAAAAAGCGTTGTAGATCAAGTATGGAGTATGAGCCTTGATCTGTACTGAAAGGACGCAGAATAGAGGTTCATCTTAATAAGGGTTTTGGTTAGATCTCTATATTCGCTACTTGCATCTTTAGCGTGCTGTTTAAATCTGTTGTTTCAAGAGAGAGTCCATGTCAATTCTTAAACTGTTGGTGTTTGTTGGAACTGAAGGTATCTACCATGACCATGCTAGCCAAGGGAATTTATTGCTGACATGCTATCAGAATTTGACGGGATTTTGGCTGATTTCGAACGGAATTGCCAGATCTTGGCTGACAGCCTTGATTCCTACGATGCATTGCTCTTCTACACGGATATTGGCGAATTGACTTTAGCCCAGAAAGACAGCCTTTTGAACTTTCTCAAACGGGGTGGTGGATTCTTCGGTTTGCATACGGCGGCGGCTTCATTTCGTAAGTGTGAAGGTTATCATGGCATGCTAAACGCATTCTTTGATGGCCACAGCAAGTATATGGATTTTACTGTCAATATTATCGACAACGAAGATCCGATTACTCAGGGGCTAGAAGATTTTGTCGTTACTGATGAACTGTATTATTTAAAACGCGATCCAACCATATCCCATCACTTGATGGAAGCTTATGATCCCACTAAAGACGAAGCTCATGTTATAGCCTTTACACATGCGTATGGAGACGGGTGTGTTCTCTATTTTGCTCTTGGTCATGACATGGCTGTAATTAGAAATCCAAGTTTTTAGGAAATCCTTCGTCGAGGTGTATTGTGGGTAGGATGGCGATTATCAGATGGTTAGTATCTATCCCTTAGATATTTGCATATCCATATCAGTACACCTCATCAGTCAAATATTGAATTTGTCAAGGAGATAACGGCAACTCTGTGGTTTACCTTGTATGAAATTAGAAAGAGATAGACGGAGATAGTAGGAAAAGAAACTTTGCTTGGCATTCGTCTTGAAAATCAGAATCAGACGAGTTGATCGTTTCTATTTTAATCTCAACATACCCCAATAATTAGATCTGCACAAACTCGATCAAAATGCCGTCCGGATCTTTGGCACAGACGACACCAGCAGCATCAGGTGCTGCAATCGGCTCCGTAAGAAACGTCACCCCGTTTTGTGTTAGATCCTTCACAGTTTCGTGCACATCTTCAACAAAGATGGTCAACCAACGGACACCAGGATTAAACTCATTAGATATTGACTCAGGTGGTGATTCAATATCCATTAGTTTTATCAGTGTATTTCCCGATTGCAGCCGTACTTGGCGAAATCCTCTTGGAGCTAATTTCGCTCCTATGGCCACTTTTGCCGAAATTTGGAGATCCATAACTATCTCTAAGCCTAAGCATTGGTGATAAAAATGAAGCGATTCCTCAAAGTTATTGCAGACGATGGCAATATCCACGGTAGGATGCGTTAATTTTAGCAAAGCGATGAGTCCCCCTTTTTTGTTAAGGATTTAAGTTGGTTTCTTAGAGCGATGATACGCTGTTTTGCTGATTGGCGTTAATCAATTTCTAAATGAATTTACAGATCCGAAATGTACGATCAACGGTAAAATGAATAAACCATAATATTCCAGAAAAGTCGAACTAACACCCAAGCACCACCGATGATAAATTCTCCAAGAAGAAGCCCTAAAAAAAATGGCAGCATTTTGTGGTAGAGTCGAATACCGCCAATTCTCAGTAAGATGACCTTGATTGCCCAACTGACAAATATGGAAAACCATAGCCATCCGAATGTCCATATACTGCTGGCTATGGCGTAACCTGCCGGGTGAAACGGCCAAAAGACAAACCTTGTTCGCATCCACCGTATGAACCCCATAAACAGAAACCCAAGGCAAATAAAGATTACGGAAGGGAAATCCGTTTCCTTGGGAAAATATAGCCAAGTACGAAGTAAATTATATCCGCCACTGCCAAGTCCCGGGTTGGCTCCTATTTTATAGGATACTACCAGATAAGCCCAAAAAGATGCAAAAATGCCTGCCACAACTGCTAGCATCATGGCCAGAACAAACGGACCAGAACGCATTTTTGCTGTATCTGACAGTTTGAATCCTTCGAGAGTATGTGGCATTGGATAGGCACGATAACCTCGGTTAAATGTGTAGTAAAGTGACATCATTGTTAGACTAGGAGGGGAAATATGACGAGTTCCAAGCACACTAATCAGGAATTGACGTGGATGAATCACAAACATTTCATGAGTTGGTGGACCCACTTCAGCACGAATGCGAGTAATACCGATGGCTAGAAGATAATAGATCAGAAAGTAAAGACCTGCTGTCCAAAGTGCCATTCCGCCTTTATATGAGAATACTCCCAGCAAACATAGCCCAACGACCAAACCGAGAACAGTCCATCGGTATTCAGTCCTTTCCCTTGATTTATCAAATTGGCATGATAGAATATCACTTCGTCGGTTAAACTGAAAAATATTTTTCAGAATCGTATAGAAATGTCGACGCCCGCTATAAAGTGCGAAGCATGCAATCGCCAGATAAGCACCAAGCCCTTGTGGGCCATCATAAGGAAAGCCCGGAAAATTTTGCAATCCCATTGCTTTTCCAAGGATCCGTTCTCCTTTCCAAAAAAGATAGAAAACCCAGAGTGAAAAAGACATCTCTAATGGGATCAGAAATCCAAGTCCAACCCCAAAAGGAAGAATATAAAGTGGTGTCCACCCCATTGCATTCCACGGTTTTTCGGTAAAGTAACGGCTAATTTCTGCTTGGTGGACTGGAATCTCTGGAAAGATCGGGAAAAAAACATGCGTTCCGTTGATGAGATCAATACCGCCGGCAATGGCAAAGCCGAGCCACATCATCTTGGATCGAAAAAGCCAGCCGTCAGGACGTGTTATTTCCAACGGTAACTGAACGATGGGATAGCTTAACCGCTCTCGTTCGATTCACTGTTTTCTGAGCAGTAGATCTAAGCAAACCATAACCCAGATAAGTATTGTTAAAAGCAGTGCCCACCAGATGATAGGACGTAGCCAATCATTGAAATATATTTGATCATAAAATGTCGTTTCACCAACGTAGAAATATTTCAAACTTGAAAGGTTGCTGGAAGTCAACCAGGAAGGCAGGTGTCGCCAGAAAATCTCTTTCCATTCATTTTCAGGCGTGGCAAACCAGAAACCGTTCGGAATTGTAGGCACGACTGTTTGCATCATGTCGTGACCAGCGATGGCTGAAGCAATTGATAGCATGACATAGATGATCAATAATTCTCCCTGTTTCATGACAAGACGTGGCCAAACTCGCTGCAACAGGAAATTGAGAGCTGCCAGCATGACCACGGTGATAACCACGTTGTAGATGAGTGATATGTTGGTCGGCAAGGTACTCCAATATTTAAGATGATTGGCCATGATAAAGTAGATATTTACTGGTATCAGTATTAAGCCGATGGTTACTGCTCGAAATGTCACACCTGCATCTGGAGTTTGATGATTCTGTATATGTTTGGTCATAGACACAGTTCTGCTACAATCGCTTAATGATGATTTGATAGTATCCAAATCCTGAGAATATAAAGAATTTGAAAGCAAATGCTGATTCTACTATCATATTTAACGTATCAAGTTATCTAATCGATAAAAAACTGTATGTAAACAAATCAGAGGGATAAAATGAAAATCACTGACATCGAAACATTTATTGTTGATGCTGGCTGGCGACCTTGGATCTTTGTCAAGGTGCAGACTGACGAGGGAATTACCGGTTATGGTGAATGTAGTGACGGGAGATCCCCTCAAGGAGTGACGGGCGCAATTGAAGATTTGAAACCTTTGCTCGTCGATCAAGACCCGAGAGCTTACGAGATGCGGTTTTGGGACATGCTAAGGGGAACACGTCAAAGTCCTGGGGGGATCGCCGCCAAAGCTATTGCGGGAATAGAGTGCGCTCTTGTTGATATTAAGGCTAAAGCACTGGGTATTTCTGTGGTTGAACTGTTTGGCGGCCCAATGCGAGATCAGGTTCGTGTTTACTGGTCGCATTGTGGAACATCCCGCGCCATGCATTCTGATGTCATCGGTATACCGCCCATCAGAACAATGGAAGACATTACTGAACTGGGGCATGAGGTCGTAGACCGTGGATTCACCGCGCTGAAAACTAATATTGTTATTCCCGGTGACCCACCATCGGTACACTTTCACGGCTTTGGCGGCAGTTTTGGCACAACCGATCAGGTCGTAACGATTGATCTTCTACGAAACATTGAGAAACTTATGTGCGCCTTTCAGGAAGCTGTTGGTCCCAATGTGGATCTCTGCCTTGATCTAAACTTCAACTTTAAAACGGAAGGATGCCTGCGAATTGCTAAGATGTTAGAACCTCTAGATCTATTATGGTTGGAGATCGACATGTACGATCCAGAAGCTTTGCTGCAAATTAAAGAGTCAACAACAACTCGGATCTGCTCTGGAGAGAATCTTTTCTATATGCGCGATTTTATTCCCTATTTTGAATTGCATGCTGCCGATGTTATGATGATTGATGTCCCTTGGAACGGATTTTCACAGTCAAAGAAGATCGGAGATTTGGCAGAGGTGTATCAAATTAACATTGCACCTCATAATTACTATAGCCACCTGGCGACCTATATCAGTGCCAGTCTGTGCGCGGTGTTGCCCAATATTCGTATCATGGAGATCGATATCGATGATGTTCCTTGGAAAGATGATCTGGTGACAGATTTGCCGGAGATTGTTAACGGCTATATGACGACACCGACCAAACCGGGTTGGGGAACGGAACTCAACGAGGAGGCGATTGGCAATCATTTGTGGGAAAACAGATCCGCCAACTGGTAAGAGTAACGATTAAGAGGATAAAAACTGATGGCTATTTATCAGGCAAGAGGAGTAGGTTGTGGAACGATTAGGAAACAGATTATGTAATCAGGTAGCTATTGTCACAGGAGCAGGTCAGGGAATGGGAGCAGCAATTGCCAATCTAGTTGTCGAGGAAGGCGGGCAAGTCGTTGTTAGTGATATCAATGGGGAGAAAGCCTCAATCGTTGCTGAGGAGATTAGAAAAAAACACAATCAGGCATTGGCTGTCCGGGCAGATGTTACCAGAGAGGAAGATGTAAAGATAATGGTTGAGACGACGATCGAACACTATGGGACAGTCAGCATTTTAGTGAATAATGCCGGAATCCTTTACCCAACACGAATTGAGCAGATAACAAAATCAGAATGGGATCAGGTACTCGATGTCAATTTAAACGGTACCTTTCTTTGTTCCCAAGCTGTCCTTGAAACCATGAAGAAAAACAGGTTTGGACGCATTATCAATATGTCCTCGTCGGCAGGCAGAAGCGTCAGTACACTTGGTGGGGCTCATTATACGGCAGCCAAGGCGGGTGTTCTTGGTTTTACCCGAGCACTAGCTAAAGAGGTAGCATCCTTTGGTATTACCGTTAACGCAATCTGTCCGGGACTGATTGACACGGAGATGGTATGGGCTGAGTGTACACCTGAGCGGATAAGTGCATATGAAGCCAGTTTCCCCATTTCTCGGCTGGGTCAACCCCATGAAATTGCCCAATTGATGCTTTTTCTTGCAACTGATTCGGCCTATATTACAGGTGCATCCATCGATATAAACGGTGGAGCTCTAATGATATGAGAAAAATGAAGGCGCTTGTTAAGAAAAATGCCGAACCCGGTTTATGGCTTGACGAAGTGCCTATTCCCAAAGTTGGTATCAACGATGTGTTGATAAAGGTCCACAAGACCTCTATTTGTGGAATAGACTTTCATATCTATAACTGGGATCAGTGGGCACAAAAAACCATTCCAATTCCTTTAGTTATTGGTCATGAATTTGTTGGCATCATAGAAGGGGTTGGTAGCAACGTCCACGATATCAGCCCAAGTGGAGCGGTGAGTGGCGAGGAGCGTCGTGTCTGTGGTTGCTGCCGAAACTGCCTTGCCGGGCATCGACATCTATGTATAAAGACAAGCGGTGTCAGTGTAAATCGGGACGGTGCTTTTGCCGAATATTTATCTATATCCAGTAACCAATGTATGGTACTGTTTTCAGACATGTCGGCGCGCGTTATGTGATGATCACTGATGTCGTTAAAGAGTTAGGTATGGAAGAAGGATTCGACGTTGGGCTCGACATGTCAGAGAGTGCGCAGGTTTTTAGGGGTATGCTGTCAAATATGTGTCGTGGCGCTAAGTTGCTATGCTCGGTATCCAAGAATCTAACGCTGTCATTGATTGGAATCAGGTCATCTTTAACAGATTAACGATTAAAATTTATAGTAGAGAGATGTCAAAACTTGGTATAAGATGACAAGCATGATTCAAATGGGTTTGGACATTCCTCCGGTAATAACTTATTGGTTTCGAGTTCAGCTCTTTGAAGGGGGATTTGAGTCTTACGATCCGATAAATCAGGAAAGGTTATTCTTGACTGGACTAATTGATCAGATATCTTTCGTAAATGGCTCAACCCAAATATTTCTCAAGTTGGGATGAGACAGTATAAAACAGAGGAAAATATGAAATGATCGAAGCAATGAAATCTCACCTGAATCAGCAACTACAGGAAATTGAGGAAAGCGGTCTCTATAAAAACGAGCGAATCATCACCGGTCCACAATGTACAATGATTGATGTTAAAACCGGACAAACTGTCCTGAATATGTGTGCCAATAACTATCTTGGCTTAGCTAATCATCCTGAAATTATTGCAGCCGCCAAGGCCAGTATGAATCAATGGGGATATGGCCTTTCCTCCGTTCGATTCATCTGTGGTACCCAGGAAATCCATAGAACGCTGGAGTGCAAGATCTCTGAATTTCTCGGCACCGATGATACCATTCTCTACACCTCCTGTTTCGATGCTAATGGTGGATTGTTTGAGACTCTGCTAACTGAAGAGGACGTTGTGATGAGTGATGAGCTGAACCATGCCAGCATCATTGACGGTATACGGTTATGCAAGGCCAAACGGTTGCGTTTCAGGAACGGTGATATGAACGATCTGGAGGCGAAACTCAAGGAATCAAAGCAGGCGAGATTTCGTTTAATTGCCACCGATGGAGTCTTTTCTATGGATGGGACCGTCGCCAATTTACAGGGGATCTGTGACTTGGCTGACAGATACGATGCTTTAGTGATGATCGACGACTCTCACGCTACTGGGTTTTTGGGTGAGCAAGGGAAAGGTACCCATGAATACTGCGGCGTCCTTGGTCGTGTAGACATCATTACCAGCACCTTGGGAAAGGCACTTGGTGGTGCCAGTGGTGGGTTCACAACCGGACGCCAGGAGATCATTGATTTCCTGCGCCAGCGTTCACGCCCTTATCTTTTTTCCAACTCTCTGGCACCTGTCATTGTTTGCGCCTCTTTAAAGGCGCTGGAGATGATTTCGTCCTCAACCACGTTGCGGGATAAGCTAGAGTCAAACACCCATTACTTTAGGAGAAAAATGGTAGGTCAAGGATTTGATGTTCCGGTTGGTGATCATCCGATTGTACCGATTATGCTTGGTGATGCGGTATTGTCACAAAAAGTGGCTCATAGGCTTCTTGAAAAAGGGATCTACGTTATTGGGTTTTTCTACCCTGTTGTTCCTAAAGGAACAGCTAGAATCCGAACCCAAATTTCTTCTGCCCATACACAAGAGGACTTAGATCTTGCTGTTAGAATGTTTGCCGAAGTAAGAACAGAATTTAGAATATAGGGTATTGAAAGATGAAAGATCCTCTCAAACCAATTGATTTATCAGAGCACGTTCAGCAGGAGATTGAACACATTTACAACAGCGTAGATCGAGAACGGGACTGTCGTCCATATTTGTTTTAACTTGACCAATCCGCCTGTTTGGTCGCAGCATGAGGGATGCGATACACCACACACGGTCGGCGTTTTCTTCATGCGCTGAATCTGTGCCGTGAAATCGCTGGATTGCCGGATGAGCCTGAACTGCTGCATGGATTGCGTAAACACCTGTTTCGAAGTTGTGAAAGGGATGATGGCTTTGCATGGGATGACATAGGAGAAGATGCGGTACCTGCTCTGATCCAAGAATTGAAGGATCAGAATGAACATGTTCGTGAGGAAGTGGCAGATGTATTATGGCAGATAGGTACTGCAGACGTACTGAAAGCAGTTGAGGAATATCAATCCCGACAATAATATGCCGACGGCGGTACATACCGTCGGGTAATGTACAGGTATCAGTGGTTAGTTCTGAGGAGCAAGCCAGCCTGCCGTACTTCTGACAAAGTCTTGAGGTCGCTAGGTTGTATTTAAGTTAAAAACTTTTGTACAAGCTGACGTAAATCCAAATTCCTTCTAGTTTACTGATGGGGACAGTTCCAGTCGTGGGTAGAAAAAAAGACGACAACCAAATTCCAAACAATCTTTTAGTCCATCCGTGAATGTTGAAGGCAAATTACAACAGGCTATTTCTCTTTATCAAGCAGGTCAATTGCAGCAAGTGGAACAAATATGTCAACAGATACTGAGGGATTTCCCTCAATATGCAAAGGCCCTTCATCTGTTAGGCGTTATTGCTTGTCAAGTTGAAGAGTATAAGATTGCAACTGATTTGATTAGTCAAGCTGTGGAAATAGATTCCAACCAATCTCAGCCGAAATTTTCCGAAATGTATAACAATCTGGGTAATGCATTACTGGGACAAGGAAGATTAGAGGAATCAATTCAGGCTTATCAGCAAGCTATCCATATTCATCCGCAATTTGCCGAAGTGCATAATAGCCAGGCAATGCACTAAGAGAACAAGGCAGATTAGAGGAATCGATTAGATGCCTATCAGCAAGCCATTCATCTTCAGCCTGGCTGTGCTGAGGCTCACAAGAACCTCGGTATTATATTATTGTTGAGAGGAGATCTCCTTCAAGGTTGGGAAGAATATGAATGGCGATTGAAATGTGATGATATTAACTCCGAAAACAGAAATTTTCCTCAACCTGCTTGGGATGGAACTCATCTGAATGGCAAATCTATCTTGATCTGGGCTGGACAAGGTATTGGTGATGACGTCATGTTTGCTGGTATTCTTCCAACTCTCAGTCAAATGACAGAAAGAATTATCATCGAATGTAATCTACGGCTAGTTCCCTTGTTCTAACGCTCTTTTCCTGAGATTCAATTCTTTCCTCGACAAAATTTTCCAAACTTACAATTGTTAAATCCTGATATCGATTATCAAATTCCAAATTGGGGCTGGATGCTAGACCGTGAGGAACACCATGGTATCCCAGTATGAGATTATTTCGACAAAGTGAAGCTGGAGATTGGTCAGGGGTATTTGCCCAAGTTAGGTCGGAGTTAGAACAATATATGGTAAGTAATGCGGTTGAAGGAAGGCAATAAGATTTTTACTAATCGTTACAACATGTCTTCCAAAGACCTGTATTTAAGTTAAAAACTTATGTACAAGGCTGAGGTAAATCCGAATCCTTTCTGGTATGCTGAAAGAGGCAGTTCTAGTCATAAATAAAAATAGCCAGTGACATCTAGCTTTTCTCCTGACAATAGCATACACTAACCTAGGAAATTGTCGGTTAATACTATCTTAGGTGATAATAGTTAATGCTATGTATACTGGAGCCAACTCCAGTAAAGTTTTCATAGTAAGTCTTGCGCTCAATAAATCAATATAGAAAGGATCATTTCTTATGCAGAATTACATGACTCAATTTTTTGTTTTGCTTGTCTTCGTCACACTGGCGATAGGCTGTCAGCAACAAGTCACTGAAGTACAACCAGAACAGCAATCTGCAACCACGGAACAACAGTATCGGGAGTTGGTCGTCGAAGCAGCATGTGGACAGTGCGTGTTCGGACTTCCAGAAAAAGGCTGTGATCTAGCAATCCGTACCGAAGGGAAAACTTATTACGTGGATGGGATTGAAATTGATGATCATGGGGATGCTCACGCTGACGATGGCTTTTGTAATGCAGTGCGGCGAGCACGTGTGCAAGGTGGTGTCGAGAATGGTCGATTCGTTGCTACATCGTTCGCGCTGCTCCCTGACGATAACGAGTAGATATGCTCAGAGCCACCTAATTAGATGCTGCAGCATGGCAGATTATTCGTATAGAAATTAACTGGGCAAATGAATTTATTTAATCTGACATTTCCCATATGGACCTGCCCGTGACCACCACGGGCAGGTTTTTCAACCATTGTAGAGACACACGCTGACGAGCTCAAGACGGATTTTACTATCATGGACGCTCTATTAGGGTGTTTGCGTCCAGTAGCTATCGGAGGCGACCGTTAGTCCTGTTCGCGCGAATTTGGGCAGACCTCCCTCTTGAGTTTCGAGTCGTTTCGATTCCTGCGAATACCGTCTTCGTCATGTTGGCGCTGGTGCCTGTGGCCCGAGTCGTGAAATCCGGCGAATGATGGTCCTGAACAGTCGTTTGGGATAGCCACCTCGGCCATCTGGGAAGTTGCCCAGGTTGTACGCCAAGGCGAACAGTTGCAGCCTGACTTGGTTGTCCACTAAGTCGTGACACGAGAGGCCAGTCCATTTCACGGCGTTCTTGCCTTCTTTGATCCACTGTTTCGTCGTGCCGGGCCCGTTGCAGAATTTCACTACCCTTTCATCGCTCCGACTCAGGTTGGTGACAATGAAACCCACGCGGGGAAACAACTCACCCTGATGCCATTCCACTTTCGCCAAAACGCGACGGGCTTGGTCCCAACTCTTGGCCTGATAGGTGAAACTCTCGTAGATTCTCTTTGGGCTTGGGATGGTTGGCCTACTGGACGCGTCAGCAAATGCTCAATAGCGCGCTGTAAGTTTTGGTTAGTGGGTAGACGAATGTCATACAGATAGTTTTCCTCTTCGAGAAAACTGTAAAGGTCGGGATTGGCAAAAGCAGCGTTCCCACGAAAGAACCGGCGAATATCCTCGTCGCGGTAACGGGCCGCGACTGGCTCTAGCACACTGTGCCAATCGTCGGCGCTGTGTACGTTGCCCTGAGGACACCCTTTGTTTATAGGGGTGAACCGATACCGGTGGACCTAAAGATGACTCTTCCAAATGGGAAATCCGGGATTAGATTAATTCTGGATTATAGCGGTTTAACCAAACTCTTCATTAGACCTCATTTATTTGAATCTACGGGATTAACGGTAGTGGTTTAAACAGGTTCAAGCAGTTGAAAGTAACTGCTTGAAAACAATGTCCTTTATTAACCTTGCGGCGAACGGCTATAACGATTTTCTGACTTTCACAAAATGTTAACTTAAATTCTTCTACAAGACGGCTAAGACTGCATTTCTGAAACATAACACACTTCGTCTGTAAGAAACCTACCTCGAAATTTTTATCCTTCCCCAAGTGAGCGCCAATTTGTGTGCCAAATTGGTAGATAGGCGTTCCATTGCAGCCATGTCCTTTTTGACTTCATCTTCCGATAAAGCGTTATCATATATTCGAACGTCATCAAGCAGGCCGTTGAAGTAACGAGATGTTCCATTGGCCGCGCCAATGATGACAGGATTAGCATTTTCGTTCATGTCACCTGCATTCGGCTTGTTAACAACCAGTTCACCATCTTTATACAATTTCTGCTCTTTTTTAGCATATGTGGCGGCAATGTGGTGCCACTGATCATCGGTATTCGCAACAGTCGGGACAAAATTTGGCCAATGATAAAAAGCAAGTGCGTTCTGATTAATATGCCTCTCAAAACTCCAAGCGCCGTCCTTCTTAAGAACCGTATCCCAATTGGCCTGCCACAGGGTAACTTTCATCCAGAAACAAGCCGAGAAGGCACCATTCCAGTTGAAGCGTTTGTCATTTCCAATATTCACATAGTCACCTTTGCCGTCTAGACTCAGGACCTGACTTTTTCTATCCGCATCCTTAATAATGGATGCATCACCATTCTGCTTGCCATGAAGACCGTTACCAGAACTATCTTTGAAGTTGCTTTCAAAATCATAGCTGGCTATAAGGCCAGCGACAGCCGAGCTATTAATGATCAAGCCTAGGAGCAGAGAAAGAGTAGCAAAATATAATAGCTTCTGAACCATAACACACCCTCCATTAAATATAATATTTAAAATGATCCAGGTTAATTTTAGCATACTAAGAAAATGTTAAACTAGTTATTATGACAGGCAAAACAAGTATATAAAATGGTTGCATTTTTCTAAGAAAATTTACACTTAAGTCGCGCTTGCAAAAGATTAATTTGTCGGAACGTGGGAGAAAACGCTTGACTCTTTCTAGATTCGAGTTCTCTATCTTCTCCAATCCAACCCTTATATTCGAGGATTAAGTTGCCTAACCAGCTTATCCGTGTTGTCGACGTAATATGAACAACGTAATTCCAGACATCGCCTTGATTTCAACCTGCAAACCAGGCTCCTTTCCATCCAAACAAATGAGTGTTCCATGCTGTCTCGCTAACACCAAAACGCCGCCAGAGTTGGTATTCATGTGTTGCGTGAAACGGAGCCATAGATATTCCCCCCCTAATCTTGCAACCTACTTAATAGGAACTAACTGCCAGAGAAACTAAAACTCCTTTGCGTACAGGCTTATATTAATAATGGGTATGAAGATTATATAAATCATTGCTAAATGAACAATCTAGCCCCTTTAAAATTTCACTTACACCAACTTCCCACATAGAGATTAATGACATTTAACTAAGCACAACAACAGCTATTTATGCTTGTGATCCCACATCTCCAGAAGTTCCCAAGAGATGTGGGCTCTGGAGATCCCCACGTCTCCAGGCATCCCCCCCCAATAGAACACGGCAAGACCATCCTCAGTCGTAATTGGTATCGGCCATTCTGTTACAAGAGTATCCCGACCACCTCCTGCATCAATAGGGATAATTGGGTTGTAAGGATAACGTTCCCAATGAATCAAGTCTTTTGAACGTGCCATACCAACTTGATCAAACCAAAGCGCTACATGCTCTGCGTAATGTGCACCTTCATAAAACATATAATAGTAATCACCATATTTAATAAATCCTTTGGGGCGTACATGGTTGTCGTCCCAAGCCCCGTTTTCGCCGAGTGGGAAAACAGGATTGCCTGAATATTTAGTCCACATCGTAAAATCCTTACTCGTAGCAAACCCTCCCCTGTCGCCCCAATGACCAAGCATGCGCCCAAACCCTGTGTAAAGCATTATATAACTACCATCTTCCTGTCGGACAACATTGTGAAGATGTATATGCGACTCATCAAAATCTGGGCTATCACTTGTTACAATCATTGGATTGTTTAATCCCAAGTGGAACGGTCCTAGTGGGGATGAGCCAACGGCATATTCCAACGCTCCCCATTTTTTATCGTTCCAAACGGTATATGTCAACGCATACTTCCCATCCGGTAACTTTACGGCGGCCATTCCTTGTACCTTCAAGCTAGAATCACTATCTGGAACGACCCGGTCAAAAATAGGATTCTGTTCATATTTCTCGAAATGATAACTGTCATTGCTTGTTGCCACACCGATGCGTCCGATCCCTCCGCCTTCCAATCTTGAATCTGCATCGTCTATACCTGTGTAATACAGATAATAAATGCCCCCAAATTTCCTTATTGTGGCTGGGAAAGCCTGATTTTGATCCCACGTCCCCTGAGGCGCATGCGAAGGCAAAATCGGGTTACCTTTATATTTCCTGACTGATTGAATCGAGTGGATCTGAAACTTCGATACTTTATATTCTCCACTATCAGTGAAGGCAAAGCCATACCGCCCTTTATTTGGTTCGGGAGACTTATATAAATCATTAATCTGGATAGCTCCTCGAAGCTTTGGATTCGTTATAGTACCAACGATATGGTCGTCCAAACTGAAAGCATAGGTTCCACCCCGTTTGAAGATTTTGAGCTTACGTATGGACATATTCACGGGAAGCGACCAGACCTTCACCTTTCTTCTGGCGGCTTCAATCTGTACAGTATCGCCTATTTTGATCCAACCCTTTCCATCTAGAAAATCGTAGTAACCAGCAGACACACCGGTCGACCGATCACAAGTGATTTTCAACTTAAAATGTCTATTCTGATTGGGAACATTGATTGGAGGCAAGTCCCAACCAGGAACAACCTTAAAGAGAAATATTGATCCGAAATCACCAAATCGTCTTTGTATGCCAAGATAACTCGAATCATCTACCATTAATCTGAAATCAATCTGGTATCCACCAACCCCTGATGCTGTGGCCACTTCTATGATCGCCTCAAGGTATTCTGTTGGAGGAATATGATCTACAGTTCTTATCCCTTCATTATGTGCCGTTATGTTATCATTGCCCAAACGCAATTTTCCGCCATGCGTGGTTGCTTGACCAATATAACGATTCCATTTGCTAAGACCAGACTCAAAATTATCAGTGATGGATTGTTTTTTGGAACTTTCTATTGAGAAGTTATCAACCACTATCTCATAATCACCCGTTCCAAAGCCAAGGAGGTCGGCACCTATCGCATTAGAAGCGATGTTCTTTGCCCAGCTTGCTTCTCCTTCTCCCGTCACGATGCGAGTGAGCAGGAGTTCTGATCCCTTCAAAGTAAGGATATATCCATACGAATAGTCCTCTGCAATGCTAAAATGAATAGACTGTGAAGGACAGCTGCGATTATTAGAACATTCTATCTCAGCCTCAATAATCCAATCCCCTTCGATAGTTTTCTTGGAAAGAATGCGATGCATCCCAGTATTAGCAACCTCACACCGTATTTCCCCAGCTAGAAAATCCCACGCTGTTGGTATCCCATCAACAATTTCCCAATTCGTTGTAATTACCTCTTCACTTCTAGCGACATTAGTCATTGTACCCAACAATATTCCTAGAACAATTAATTTAATAAACTGTGCTTTTTTTTTCATAAAGATACCTTTCGTCAATCTATGGTCTTTAGCAACTTAAATATTAAATTAAACATGGATCATCATTATTTTCAGCCAAAGAATATTAAAGTTCCAGTCATTCAATTTTAGTACCTACTGAACAATACCATTGGTGATCTGCTGAGTGCATAATTATTTTCTGGATGGACACATAAATCCCGAGGGCATAGAAATAGGAACTTTTCACTAGTACCAGTCCCACCAGAACCATGCCAATAGACGGTTCTATTATTTTGTTGGTTTAAATATTTATATGGACGAATAATTATATCCTTAACCTACATCCCCAGAATGTTGCATATGACGATATCAGGGAACTGACAGAATACCTGCCGCCCGTAGTTACGGACAACACTATCAAGACTTCATAATTTCAAGGGCTGCGTCGCCGCTCTCGTTGCCGACTACAGCCTCAACAGAAGAACAAGCTGTGGATGTGCTTAAGACATACACACAGCTGCACGTAGATACTTCTGATACGCCTAAACTGGTACATCAAGCATCATCAGGGACTGGAGCACCTCAACATGGCTATCGCTTAAGTCACTGATAATCCTGCTATGGCTGATGGGTCTTCTCTTCATCAAGACGCTAAACAGCAGCTGCATGACTATATTCGCACCTATATCCAACCTCTACTGCGGGCAGGCAAACCGCTGGATTTGAAGGATATTCTGCACCATGTTACTATTAGGAAACCTAAGTTTGGTTCAACAGCTGGGAAATCAACAGGTTCAGCATATGGCTCAATTGCTTCTTGATCAATAATTTTGTTGGAGAGTGATTGATAATGAAACTAGATAGAACAAGACATTTACTGGCCATTACCATCGTTTGTATTGCCTATCTTCTCTCTACTTGCGATAGTAAGCAAAATGCCCATTACAATCGGGAATGGTCTATCAGTATTAAGGCTAGCCACACGTAGGTCATTAAGAAGGGGATAATGTTCCATAATTAGAATCATCAGACACTGTTTCTCTAGCGATTTATAGTGTTTTCTAAGCCCTCAGCGCCCATAAATACTACAAAAACGACGGCAGGCTGGTCAGTTTTGTTAGAAGCATTGTGCCATACGTCAGCAGCACCTACCCAGGCCTCTCCTTTTGAGAAAGTATGTGTATCTGTAATGCCACTATCTACCTCAAACTCGATTGTGGATGTACCTTCCATAAGATAATGGAGTGGCACCATATGTTTGTGCCAACCCGTTTCTTCGCCTGGTTGGAGTACTCTAATGGCACTTGTGACTTCAGCTGGTTGCTGAGTTGGATAAATTATTGGTTGTTCTAAAACGTTAAGTCGTTGAGCCTCAAGCAATTTTTGCGTGGTTTGGGATGGGTTTTTCGCACAACCATAAAACAAAACGATTAAGGTCAATACTATTATTTTTTTCATCTCAAAGTCATTTTTAAGGCAAGAAAGGCCATTATACTAAAACAACTTCAAATGGTAAACGGGAAGTTTCCATGCCATCTGGCACCTAGCTTACCCTACTGATCACTTTCGATGCGTCAGGGGCAGTTATTTGATTCTGGCACACAACCTACCTAGATAACCATCACCATTAACACAACAACTGATCTCTTAGCTATAATATTCGCTTTACCTGGATCTATGTGCTTGAGGTGATTAAGGTTTAAATGTCGTTTTTGGGGTGGTTGTTGTATTTAAGTCCCTTGTTTAAAACATTTAAAGTAAAATAAAAGAAGAATCCAGCTATAACTGAACCGTGTTTTACACAAGTCAAGAGTAAAAAAACATGTACAAAAGTTAAAACTAAAATACAAGAGGGCTTGGCAGTCTTCACGGGTTCAACTCCCGTACAGGGTAATCAGGCGGGTACCAACGCGTGTTTAATAACCCAGTTGGGATTGGTTAGTACCCACCTGATACTTCGTAGGCAGGACAATCCAATGGAGCTTTTCCTTACCCCACGAGTCACGATACGCCCACGGCGGTACATACATTACGTCGGATAATTTTCCCTCGCAAAAGATCAGGTGCCAAGACGGCGTAAAGATCTGCACGGGCTCAACTCCCGTACGGGATGTTTCAAGAATAGAACTTACTTATTAGTCTAAATGCATTTATCCAATATGAACACTAATCCAAGAAAACTTCAAAACTCCCTCTGGGAAGACTGTGGATCAATCAAACAAGGTAAGACGTCTTGTTGAAAATATGGCTCCTGATTTACCCAAAACATGTATGTAACCTTCAGGAAATCCTTCGCAAATGCATGAAGTAAGGGAACTATATTCTTTCGGTCATCAATAACTTGATCTGAACCCGTTTGCCCAATGTAGTTACCATCTTGAACCGCAATTCCTAAAGGGACGCTGTAGGTATGTTCATGCATCATGGCTAATGCATGGTTTAACTGTCCTTTCCTATGAACCATTAAGTCTGGCGCCCCCAGACCAACCCCAATTTTTTCACCATATTGATAAATAGATTTTAAATAGCCTTTATCCTCCCATGGCAACCATTCACCTGGTATAAAATTCGCGTATTGCATAGTCGTAGATTGGGGGAATGCTTCTTTTAAAGCCCGCATGTTAGTCTTTAAGGACTCAACATAAATAGGTGGTGTAAATGAGTTATCGAATTCATGAGAAACACCAATTGCCGACTCTTGTAAGTTAATCCCTTCAATTTTTCCATCAAATGCTTGACCAAGAGCCATCAGTAAACGAGCAAAACGTGCTTGGATATTTTTATTCCATCGTTTGGCTGTCCACCCATCTGGCTCACCATTTTCTGCTCGTTGATAAATTGCTCCTCCATCATATGCTTCAGTCTCCAAATAATCTGGAATACCTTTGTACTTTGGATTAAATGTTGCGTCTTGTAATTGAATAAAGAGCTGTTTCCCTTTTGATTTCAGGTAATTGTAATCCTCATGAATGATCGAAAAGTCATATTGCCCTTCACATGCCTCAAGTTGTGCCCATGAGTACATAATTTGAGCGCCTTCAAATCTTGAATTATTCAAGAATGGGTGATTATGTAGACCTTCCCTGTCTCGAGCAAAGTAGACGAAATGCTTCATTTCATCTGGTGGAATAGGACATTTGGCATCTACAAACATTTTGTATGAATTGACATATCTTTCACTGGGATTTTCCCACTCGGTACTGGCATTGGTACCAACCAAGACACTTAAAGTAAATAGTATTATGAATTTCATTATTTCCCTTTAATCCAGAAAAATTGGGTGTGGTAGACCTCATCAAGTCTAGCAGGAATCAACACAATGCTAATCAAATCCAGCACAACAATCTTTGTTGCTCTAACTAGCAGCGTTCAAAATTTTGAAAATCCTAATTGATCAACTGCCAGAATTAGTGTTTGTTCAGCAGATGCAAAGATTAACATGATACTGGCAGTTGGTCTCTTGACTCTTTTTGAAAATACTGATTCCTACAATTTCGATCGTCTTCCTTTCCCTAATTGTGTAACTTTTTCGCTAGTGTTAAGCATTTAGAGACTTGAGGAAGAGAATCTCTAATGCCTCATCGGGTAACAGCAGAGATCCACAATCTTGATATTCTAGTTTCCGATAAAAGTGTTGTGCTGTCTCGTTTGATAGGGTTGATGTCATGACTTGATTATGTCCTCGTTTCTGCATCTCCGTTTCCCAAAAATTAACTAATCTTGTTCCGATTCCTTTCTTCCTGTAATCTTCTTCAATCCGCAACATATTCATAAAAGGAATCTCGTCCCAAAAGTAATTGAAGCGTAACCATCCTATATTCTGTTCATTATCTAAAACGACAATAATCTCCGCATCCTCAATTTTCTTTGTTATCATCTCAGGTTGGGCATGATGATCTTTGTGTGCCAGATAAGTATAATCCTGTAAAATGGCAAATCTAATTTCTATCATTGGGTTTGACCTTCTCTAAGAGTAATTGAAGAGAAAAAGACTGTGGAATATTTAACGTTTTCACGCCCACCTAGTAGTATATTATTATAAGGTAGCCGTGAAATCCCTATCCTCCCTATAGGTATTAAATGGATGCTGTGGTTAGTGTTTTCATAAGTCTTTTTCATTTCTGCCAGATTAATGTTAGTCTTAGCATCTGCATAATCAACATAGAATAGGCAGAGAGTCAAACAATCAAGACGGGATTTTTTGGACTATATCAGATTCCCAACTAGCTCCTGAAAGAAACTAGAGAATAACTGCTAGACTGTGCGTAATCTTTGCTTGAATGGTATATGTTTATAGGCATTAATCCCATATGGGGTAATCAGGTAGGTATCAACTGCCCTTAGTTGGTACCCTTTTCCCCTTCTCCCAACATACCGAAAAATTCATATAAAAATAATTTGCAGTCTCATCCTGATCGTATATCACAATATAATCAATTAACGTTTAGTTTAAGGTTGTTCTCCTGAGGCTAATTCAATCTTGAATCAGATGATTCAGATTGGATGACCGAGAATACTTTACATAGTCACTGTCGATAACGGGATTCTAAAAAGTTCTTAAGAGTGCTGCTATCTTACTTTTAAAAGGGCTAGACTAAGGAAAATGAATTAATTATGAAACAAATTCGTATTTTGATCCTGTTATGCGTTCTGATCTCAGGTCATACTTGGCTGGTAATGGTTGAGGCTGATACCCAACAGGAAGAGACTTTTAACCACCAAACAAAAGAGATCAGTTACTGGATAGGCGAACTCGGTCAAGGGCAGCCAGGAGATAATAATTTAGCCACAAAAACCCTAATTCAAATGGGGACAAAAGTAACTCTTTACCTACTAGAGGTTCTGCAAGCAGAGCCACTGGCTTTCCAGAGTCAAGCTCTGCTAAGCCAACATTGGGGCCGTTTGCGAGCCGCACATTGCCTCAGCCAGTTAAATTACGGCGATATTGTCGGGCTGCTGACCAGAGAAATTGAGCGTGACCCTCACCCTACTATGCAGCATATTTATGCTATTTATCTGACACGCCACGATCTGAAACAAT
>JYMV01023457.1_pt1 | contig 154488 bp, 132 predicted proteins | sample 338911 | NCBI WGS metagenome assembly JYMV01 (sample SAMN03354496, study PRJNA234377) | hydrothermal vent metagenome | biome: Deep sea; feature: Hydrothermal plumes at the Eastern Lau Spreading Center, Western Pacific Ocean; material: Seawater | place: Tonga | collected 2009 | depth 2000 m m
CGGGTGCATCTAGTTACATGAGAATCACCTCAGAATGCGCCGACTATTGGCCTTACGAAGATTACATGTTCTTCGATTCCATTTTCGCCCAGCCTGATAATGGAGTCACCATAACCGGCTCACTCGGATACATGCCCGGTTCGGCGTTCGATTGTGCACACGCGGTTGACATCGTTGACGGTGATGTCCTAGCCCAGAACATCTCGTGGTCACTAGTGTACAGTATTGTTCCCGTAACTGTAGGTTGATTCAAACCCTGTTCATATTGTTTAACATTGAAGCAATGGGTTAGTGCATAACACCCTTTGATTCAGAAGTGTCGAATGAATGGGCTTTCAGAGGGCCATTCTAGTCGCTACGCACGCACTCATTTTGAGCGCATGGGCCCCCATTCACTCAAGTAGTTTGAGATGTATTTGTTGAATGCGAAAGCAAATAGGTTGGCGCCGCCCGCGTTCATTCATGTCAAAGAACATGCTGTTGTTGATGGTATTCTTCATCTGCGTCGTCACGGGATTGTATCTGGGATGGAAAGCCATGCATGCAGAGAACACGTACTACGAGGGAAATGATCTCTGCGAATCGGATGACGAGGATTTGAGGACACTTTGCGAGGATGACAAAGCAGAATGGGAGATGTACGAACTGGCATGGAAGTCAACTTGCGGTTTCGGCATACTCTGCCTATTGGGAGCGTTGTTCCTCCCAAAATCAAAGCCACCAGTTTCTCCTGAATGAAAGGGCTTTCAGTGGGTCGAGTCAAACGCTACCCATTCATTTCTGAATAGAACTAACTCTTTCGTTTGCAATCTCAATGTATTCCTCAGAAATGTCGGTTCCGATGTAATTACGCCCATGTTTCACAGCCATCTTCGGAGTGGTTCCAGAACCACACATCGGGTCAAAAACCAAATCACCTTCATTAGTCCATGAGAGGATATGGTCTTCAGCTAATTTTTCGGGAAAAACGGCTGGATGCTCGAAGGCAATTTTATCACTCGTTGTTCCATGCAACCCAACAGCATAATCCCAAATATTTGCACGTGTTTTTGAGTCATTCAATTTCCCTAATGCCTTATTGTTTACCCCGTCAGCCCCTTTATTGAAAGGCATCATTTCCATACCTTGTCTAACTGTTTGGTCAGTAAGGGGATTGAATGTATTTGGCTTTCCTTTGGTGAATACATGCATAAATTCGTAGCAATTTGTATAAGCATTTGAACGCATAAATGGTGTATTTTTTTTACGATAAATCATTATGTCGTGAGCATTAAAGCCTAATTCTTGAAAATATAATGCCTGGCGAAAACTAGTAAGTGAGCGATTACCTTTGTGAGTTCGGTCTCCAACAACCCAAACTACAACCCCGCCTTCTTTGGTGACGCGGTACAACCCCTTTGCTATTCCTTCAAAGTCAAATGAATAACCTTTGTAATCTCGAAGATTATCATATGGTGGGGAAGTGACTGTAAGGTCAACCGAGTTTTCATCCATCTTTTCCATGAATTCAACACAGTTCGTTACTACTAGTTGATTCACTTCCATTCTAACACCAATTAAGGTCTTTCATATGTGGCGAATGCCATATCAAACGGATTTTTGTCATCAGCCTTTCTTGTTTCACGGGTAATTTCCTCCCAGTCATCCCAGTTAATGTAAGGAAACCAAGTGTCGCCACCTCCAACTTTTGCTTTTACATGGGTGACCAGTAAACGGTCACAGCGACCAAGCATAGTTGCATAAATCGCACCGCCACCAATAACCCAAGCCCAGCCGTCCAATCCAGCATCTATTGCAGAAATCTCTAGAGCATCTGTAATGTCATGGACTATCTCAATTCCTTCAACGAACCATTCCATGTCACGGGTGAGAACTACGTTTAGTCGCCCAGGTAGTGGCCTTCCAATAGCCTCGTAGGTTTTTCTTCCCATGATTATCGGGCAACCCATAGTTGAACTTTTGAAGTGAGCTAAATCTGCAGGTAGACTCCATGGCATGACACCGTCACGTCCAATCACTCCATCTTCATCCATTGCCACAATCATTCCTAACTTCATCTATTTCACCTCATACGCTAATTGGAGCAGTAATATGTGGATGGTGATTATAATCCACTATTTCAATATCATCATAAGAAAAATCATCAATTTCTGTACACTCTGGATTGAGTTGTAAGCGAGGTAATTTGAGTGGCACTCTTCCGACCTGTTCTCTTGCTTGGTCAAGATGATTTAGGTAAAGGTGTGCATCTCCAATAGTGTGAATGAAATCTCCTGGTTTCAATCCACATACTTGAGCCATCATACAAGTCAGTAGGCTGTATGAAGAGATGTTGAAAGGCACCCCAAGAAATACGTCAGCACTGCGTTGATAAAGTTGGCAAGATAGTTCACCATTTGCTACATAAAACTGGAAAAACGTGTGGCAAGGCATCAGCGCCATCTTGTCTAGTTCACCAACATTCCAAGCCGATACAATGATTCTACGTGAACCCGGATTCTCTCGCAGTTGCGCAACAGCTCCCCTGATTTGGTCAATCACTTGGCCATCATTTCCTTCCCAAGCACGCCATTGTTTCCCATACACTGGCCCAAGGTCACCATTTTCGTCAGCCCACTCGTTCCAAATTCGAACTTTGTTGTCTGTCAAGTAGCGTGTGTTGGTATCACCCGACAAAAACCAAAGAAGTTCGTGAATGATGCTAGGCCAGTGGACTCGCTTTGTAGTAATTGCTGGAAACCCTCTTCTGAGGTCATATCTTGATTGGTGGCCAAACACAGAAATTGTGCCAGTGCCTGTCCGGTCATCCCGCTCTACACCCTCTTGTAGGATGAGTTTGAGTAGATGCTGATACTGGTCCATGCTGACGCCGGCATCAAGGGGGGAATTGACGCACTAAGAACAAATCGCTTCACTTTCCCATTTCATGGGATTCATGGTGCACCCAGCGCAGCGATAGTTGCCATACTTTGGTTAGTGAATTGTCGGTATAATTTTCCAAGAACATCGCGGCGATTATTTTCAGACATTGCCTCAATTTCTGCTACTGCATCATCATCTAAATTTGCGCCGTTTTCATGGCTAGCCCATTCATTCCATGTGATGGTGCTTGAAAACTTGAGTTCGGTCCGTTTCCAAGTTTTTGGTAGAAATGGTTCACCAGGGGCTAAGATTTCTCTTGACCCATTTATTCCGCAGTAGACGATCGGTGTATCAGGAAAAGCTGCTGCTATTCTAGCAATTCCGGTTTTCCCTCTGCTGAGATATGGTGGGGAGGTGTTCCTTGAGCGAGTCCCCTCAGGGAATATTCCGAGTGGCATCCCAGCGGCTAATACATCAGCGGCGCGAGCGAGTGCATCATCTCCGCCTCTCAGCCGATCAGTCTCAACTTGCCCTGTAGCAAGCATCAATTGTCTCCAACCAGGTTTGCTAAAGTGTTCATTTTTTGCCAAATAAAACAATTTTCTTCTTGTACTAAAGATTGACAGAACGGGGTCTAGGTGTGAAAGGTGATTAGCAGCAATTATCAATGGACCTGTTCTAGGTATGTGTTCAATTCCAGAAATCTTCAATCTAGTGATGATATTAATAAAAGGAATAGCGAAGTTTAGCAAGCCGCTGTAAAGTGGCGTTGAGGGTAAAGGGCGATTCGCAGGCTCTACCGAAGTGAGTTCAGCCAATCGAGCGCGACCATCATAACTCAAATCACCCATAACCGGCTCGTCTCGGTTGGGGGTTTTCATGGTTATTGGGCCAAGAGGTCAGACCGCTCTATTCTTGAAAGGGTGGTGGGTCGGCCATTACATGCTCACAAGGCGGGTAGTAGCACTCACTTTGTTTGGGTTACTCATACTCCCCTTATGTGCACCCGTTGCAGCAGAATGGGAAGAAGATTCATGGCTTACTGTAATCATTGGACCAGAAAGGCTAGAACTAGGCGATGAATTTGGCTGCCATGGAATGGCTGGCAGTGAAATTACCGTTTACGAACTAGAAATCTCTGAGTGTAGAGATTATCTCACAGAGCGAATAAATTCTTCAAAATGGGCGGTAAATCCTATTTCATTGGGCATTGATTCTGATAGGTTAGATGAAATTGATTCTGGGGCGATTATTGCTGCAGGTTTTGCAGTTGTAGACCAACAAATCCTTCCACTCAGTTCAGAAATCAGAAATATTTCCTATAATGGGGGTTCGTTAGAAAAGAATATGCAAACAGTTGAGGACTTTCAAGAATTAATTGATGAGGAGGTGCCGCTGATTAATTTCTATTGGAAAGCACGGGACCACGATGTGGTTGTCCGTCCTAATTCAGAATTGGTTTCATCTATAGAATCAACAACTGCGTGGTTTACAACTTGGGGGGAGCACGCTTCTTATCAAGCAACTAAAAGTAATTTCATGTTAAACAATTCATCTTCTGATTCATGGTTGGTGACATTTGAAAGTGACCCTTTCTCAACAACAGGAGTCTATTGGGACGTGCCTATTACTAATCAATTCTCAAACATCAATGCTGATGTTGTTTCAGTAAATACTGGCGATATTGCCTTGGATGAATTGGTTATCGATTCACCGCACTTGCAAACTGGTTGGCGTCAGGAGAATAATAGTTTAATTTTGACCTTGATGCCAGGTCAACAAGTTACCATTAATTTTGATTCATCAACAAATCCTGACGCAACACAACAAACATGTGAGCGTTTTAATTGCCACCCCGTTGCTATCACGGTTGCGGGTTTTCACACCAATGATTTGTTCGATTGGTCTCGCCGTTGGGACGATACACCAATGCGATTCACTTGGCTAGTTGAGCCGCGCGAAGTTGCTCAATATGGTTGGATACTTCCCACTCTTGCAGTAATTGTCGCACTCTTTGCTCCGGTCGCTATTATCTGGTTGGTGAAAAACGACCGCCGCGCTCAACAAGTAGTAGCGGTCTTGGATAATTTGGACAACCTGAAATTTGAAGAAGAGTAACGAAATTAGTTCCGGTCATATTTTTGTAAATATTCAACACGTTTGGTTTCAATCATTTCCGGGTTATTTCAGCACCTGCAGTCTTTAGACGAGTAATGATTTCATCTAAATCAGAGTGATAGTTATCAGGTGATTGAATACCTTCAATTCTGTCATCTAACAAAGCTTCACAAGCAACCAAAAATGGAATCCCAGTTGCTACCGCCATTGAAGGCCACAACCTATCAAGAGATTCATCAACTCCGGGGATATCAAACTCCCAACGTACTACCGGTCCGCTATCTGGTGTGATGGTTATATCCATGTAAGTAAATTCTGACCTTGTAGGTGTGTAAGCCCATTGCTGCACCAAAGATTGTTCATCTAGTTCTCCACTATTTTGTAAGTCAAGGAACTTTTCTATATGGCCTGGCCATCGTACAGTATATTCTGATAGTGATTCACAAGTTACCTCAGGGTTGGTTAGCAAAGATCGCAACCCATCCGTGAGAAAAGCCTCCATTTCACCATGCCTCCCAGCAATGAACATGTGGCGGTCAGTAATCGCTGGTACTTCCTTTTCTTCGCCATTCATTCGTATCCTAGCTGGTCGGGTGTATTCTTCAATAACGTCTGTTGGCGAAAATGGGGCACAATAACTCCATTCTGAATCTCGTATGACAGGGTTGCCGCCAACTCGTATTTTTACAGATTTTAGTGGTGGTACTCCTTTTTGTTCTGAAATTACAACCATATTTGATACCCCTGGGGCGATTCCACAATCGTGAATCATTGATGCCCCTGATTGTTTTGCAAGTTCCTCAAACCTATCCGGTGAATTATCTGAGAAGGCTAAATCACACACTTTCACACCATTTTTTATCAAGTGTTCACGGATAGAATCTCCAATTCTTCCAGGAAGCAAGTTGAGGATTAGGTCAAATTTGGATAGGTCGCAATCTGCTAAATGAGAAATTACATCTTGTTCAACCAATGAAAATGACAGATTATCTCTAACTTTTTCCAACATCGGTACATCATCATGATTCAATGCGATAGCGGTGACGTCATGACCACTCTTGGATAATTCATCACAAATGAATGAACCAACCAGTCCAGCACCATAAGAGAGAATGCGGGCCATATCTTAGGTGAGGGGGTGGCTACTATATTTGATTTCAACAATGACTCTCTACGCGTCGTTACAGCCGTAGCATTCATGCCATTGATGCTTACGAGACCGGTTCGGGGAGCAGATGGCAGGAGACGTTTCAATTGACCCTTGGTCGTCAAGTCAATCCACTGACTATAACAGAATCATTGACCAATTCGGTCTTGAAAGGGTAGACCACTCAGTTCTACCCAATCCTCACATGTTGCATCGAAGAGGAATTGTGTTTGCCCATCGCGACTTAAATCTCATTTTAGATGCTTACTCTAGTGGTAATCCATTTGGGGTTTTGACTGGGTTGATGCCTTCTGGAAGGATGCACTTAGGGCATAAGATGGTAATTGACCAAGTAAAATGGTTCCAAGAACAAGGTGCAGATGTCACAATTGCAGTGGCTGATTTAGAAGCCCACGCTACACGTGGTCTGTCTCTAGAAGAGTGCCGCCGAGTAGCTCTTGAAGAGTATGTGTCGAATTATGCTGCCTTAGGTTTGGATGTTGAAAATACATCTGTTTACTTTCAGTCAACAAGACCTGTTGTACAACGACTTGGGTTCACTCTTGGAAAGAGAACTAATTTATCTGAATTTGAAGCGATTTATGGGTTCAAAGGTGAAACTAACCTCGCCCATGTGCAAGCACCCTTGGTACAAGCTGGTGACATATTGCACCCGCAACTTGACGAGTATGGTGGGCTAAGGCCAATTGTGGTGCCTGTTGGAGTAGACCAAGACCCTCACTTGAGACTAACACGTGGCCTCGCTAGCAAGACTAACTGGTTTAATGTGAAGACCCGCAAATCAGGAGGATTGGTCATCGGTCTTTCCGTTCAGGATGATAATTCCCAAGCCCTCGGAATTGGTGCAGATGGCAGAATTGACAAAGGTACGCGACAATCTGTGTTTGGAAAATTATCGGCGATTTTGGAAAAAATCGGCTTTAGCGACATTAATTCCAATCCGAAGCATGGCTCTATTGAGATTCCAGCAGCCACTAGCCGAGATAGAGATTTAATTCGACCAGAACTTCTGAAATTAGAGCGCTCACTTGGTGGTCTCGGCTTACTACAGCCTTCAAGCACTTACCATCAATTCGCTATTGGAATGACTGGTGATAAAATGTCATCAAGCCGACCAGAGACAACAATTTTCCTTACTGAAGATGTGGCAACTATGGAAAAGAAAGTCAAATCCTCATTCTCTGGTGGTCAATCAACTCTAGAAGAGCACCGGCGACTCGGAGGTGATCCTGATGTTGATGTTGCTTTCCAATATCTGAGATATTTCTTTGAAGATGATGATACAGCCTTATCAGAAGTTGAGACTGGTTACCGAGCTGGAGAAATTCTCACTGGACAAATGAAGCAAATTTGTATTGACAAGGCGAGCGAATATCTCAGCCATCTTGGAGAAATGCGCCAGCAAACTGCGCATATCGTTGATGACTTTTTGGCAGAGGATGCCCGCCTTTAGTTCACTCAACATCTTCTGAACTCATGATGATAGGTGCTGGACCAGGGTCAAGTAGGTCAACTTCATCAGCGGATAATTCCTTTTTTACAGCATCATCGTGGCCAATAATACTGTGACCTTTAGGGTCTAGTATTTCTAGAGAAAGGTCACCCAGTAATTCTCCTTTTGCAAGTGCCATAAGAGCCATTTCAAGTTGAAACAATTTCGCCAAATTTTGCTCAGCTTCATCATTGCCATCTTCAATTTCAGTTCGTATTTGCCGCATCATCATACGAATGATGTCAATAAATCGATTTACTACGCCTTCAACATTTGAAACGTAACCTGTAGATTGAGTTCCCGGGGATACTTCTAAGTCTAACTCAGGTATTCTAACAGTACCAGAAGAACCCCTTACAACTCTCGCTTGTAAGTGTTCCACTTTTCCTATAGACAAAGAGAATGATAGGGCGCCACGCTCTTCTGATGGTATGAAATCAGTTTGCCGCATCCCACAATGTTCGCAACTAAGAGTAATCTGAGTATGCTCACCGAAGTAAGGAATTTCAGAGGACATTGATAGGAGTTTTAAACTACCTTCCTTCTTGCAGGTAGGGCATGGCAAATCAACGTCACTTTCCACTTTTTCACCTCACGAAGAGTGTTCAAACGATTCTTTTTCTAGACCAGCAACGCCACTAACTCCAGGGGGTAAGACAAGAACTCGGTCTTCTCCCAGTTGCACTAGCGAGCCACCCACATCTTTGACAATGAAGTTTGAGATTTGCTCAATTGCCGTTTCGAATTCAAAACCTCTGTCAATGATTTTACCCAATTCAACAATTACTACTTCGCCCTCTGCAGCCCAATTAAAAATGTCATCTAAGCCAGTGACATCGTGTAACACTGCTCTACGAATGACTAACTCACCATCTATACGGGGGACTGGAGCATCAGGGTATATTGAGCCTAAGTCATGGTAAAGTTGTCCAGGTTCTGGACTTGGTAGTTCTCCTTCTGAAGTGCTGGGGATGTCAATCCAGCGGGGTCCGTCTCCACCTTCCTCTGTCATTTCCACTATCTACCGGTGCAGGGTTCGCCACATAACCAATTTCCTGTTTTGATGTTGTAAGTAGGTAGTTAGGTTTAGTCGGGTTGATAAGGGGCCGATATTTCGCCCTCTATGCCGAAGCGGGGATTCTGCTTCGTGCGAATGTTCAAGAACGGGCAATTAGGAGGTAATGACATGGAAGCAGAGATGACGGCATTGAAGACGGGAACTAGCACCATTGGGTTGTGCTTTGATGGTGGAGTAGTTGTAGGCGCAGACCACCGAGCAACTATGGGCCACTTTGTAGCCAACAAGAATGTACAGAAGTTATTTTCAATTGCAGATAACATTGCTCTCACAACTGCTGGCCTAGTTGGGCACGCTCAAATTCTTTCTCGAGTTTTGGCCGCCGAAATCGCAATTTATGAGATGAAGCGTGGGGGAATAATGAAAGTTGAGGCCGCTTCAACTTTGACTGCAAATATTCTCGGTGGTCGTCCATATTGGGTTCAATTATTGATTGCAGGTGTGGATACGGATGGTAGCCATGTGTACTCAATTGACTCCGCTGGTGGTTCAATATCAGACACTTACTGTGCAACAGGTTCAGGTTCACCTTACATGTATGGGGTTTTAGAAGACCAATACAAGGAAGGGATGACTGAGAACGAGGCATTAAAAGTCGCCGCTAAGGCACTTTTGGCATCAGCTCAAAGAGATGCTGCTAGTGGAAACGGTATGGATCTCTGTGTTATCACTCTAGACAAAGGATTTACTTTACTCACTGATGCACAAAAGCTGAAACTAATCAACTCTATTTGAGAATTGATATTTGATTCCCGGCAGTTAAACTGCCATCACCCTCTGTCATTGAGGAAGCCGGTAAACTGCGGGATACTGTAAACACAACGAGGTGTGAAAATGAGATTGACCTTTCAGGAAATCAAAGAGAAGTTACTAGAGATGATGCCTAGTAAGGCAGATTATGAATTAGATCTAGAAGCAGCTAGCATAGCCATCATTACAAAAACCCCTGAAGAATTCAACAATTCTCTAATTGGGGAGATGGCTAAAACAATAAAAAGACGAATTATCGTGAGGCCCCATGAATCTATTTTAATGAACCCAAGAGATGCTAATGAATTAATTAAGAAAATAATTCCAAAAGATGCGCTAGTACTGAATATATGGTTTGACCCTGCAATTGGAGAGTGCACAATTGAGTGTAAAGACCCAGCATTAGCAGTAGGGAAGAGAGGTGTACATCTCAAAGAAGTCAGAGATAAAATCGGTTGGCATACATCAATAATTCGTTCTTCTCGTATGGACAGTAGGACATCTACTGACATAAGGCGATTCAGGATGGACAATTCAACCGACCGAAAGAAAGCACTACGCAGGTTTGGAAACAACATTTACCGGCCTCAAAGGCCAGGTGAAACATGGGTTAGGCTCACTGCACTAGGGTCCTATGGCGAAGTCGGAAGGGCAATGCACCTAGTCACAACCAACGAAAGTCGTGTAATCATAGATTGTGGGGCAAAACCAGGCCGAGAGGACACCTCGATGCCGTACTTTTCAGCACCAGAATTATTGCCTCTTGAAAAGATTGATGCTGTAGTAATTACCCACGCTCATTTGGATCATATTGGTATGCTGCCAGTGTTATTCAAATACGGCTACCGTGGGCCCGTATATTGCACACCTCCAACTCGCGATTTGATGGTATTGTTGCAATTAGATTTCATAAAGGTATCACAATCTGAAGGAAGAAGGCCGGCATACACTCTAGAAGATGTTCAAACAATGATGTTACACGTGGTTGATGTAGATTGGAATAAAACTACAGACATTGCTCCTGACATCAAAATGACACTGTACAATGCGGGGCATATTCTAGGCTCGTCATCCGTGCACATGCATATTGGAGAAGGTTTGCATAATTTGGTTTTTAGTGGTGATATAAAATACGAAAAATCATGGCTTTATGATGCTGCTAATGTGCGCTTCCCACGCGTTGAAACTCTAGTGCTTGAATCAACTTATGGGGGTGCAAAATCGTTCCAGCCTTCTCGGTTGGAAGCGACCCAAGAATTGCAGGATATGATGAAACGAGTTCTAAGCCGTGGTGGCAAGGTATTCTGCCCTGTATTCGCAGTGGGCCGAAGTCAAGAATTAATGATAGCCATTGACCAGTTATTCAAATCAGGAGATTGTGAACCGGTTCCAGTTTGGCTTGATGGAATGATTCAAGAGGCTACTGCAATTCATGCAATGCATCCAAATTATCTAAATCAAGAATTACGTCAATCAGTTTTGAAAGATGATGGTTCTAATCCATTTTCATCTAAATGGTTTAGGAAGGTTGAGAGTCGAGACCAGCGAGAATCAATCATCAATAACCCACGGCCTTGCATCGTTCTTGCGACTAGTGGTATGATGTCTGGTGGCCCGATAATTGAATACTTGAGAAATTGGTGTGGAGACCGCCTCAATACTCTTTGTTTCGTAGGGTATCAGGCAGAAGGAACTCTTGGTCGCCGCCTCAGAGATGGTTTCAAGGATGTACCAATTAGCGATGGAGGTCGAGGAACAGATATGGTTAGGGTTGAATGTGACTTAGTCATCATTGATGGAATGAGTGGTCATTCAGACCGCCGCCAACTGATGGAATATGTCAATCAAATGAATCCAAAACCGCGTTTCATTATTTTGCACCATGGTGATGCAAAGATTGCCAATCAGTTTAGACAGGGGTTAAGGGAAACATACCGCATCAGAACGGTTACACCATCTAATCTTGAGACACTTAGGCTAGTGTGATCAGGAATACTCAAGTTGAACTTTGTCAATTTGTTTTCCAAGTATGTAGAGTACTAGACCCGAGACCAAAGAGAGCACACCGATGAAGGTGACAGCAAAGGCCGCTAAGGCAACGCCAATGCTTACAGTATCATGGGGACCACCAACATCAATCAATGCAGTAGCCATCTTGTATCCTACTGTGAAGAAAATAATTCCTGGTATTCCAAGTACAATAAGCGGGTGTTTTGATTCAAGCATCCAGTAGAATAGTTGGGCAAAGCGAGAGGCACTCGTCAACGATTCCAATTCTTTTCCAGTTGGCGTGGCTTCTAATTCAATAATTCTGACTTTAAGTTCACGAGGGAGGTCAGCAGGTTTTCCACTATCATTCGCTGCTGCGAGTCCGCGTAATCCTTCTTTTGTGAAGGCACAAACAGAAATTGCCGCATCTTCATATGAATACGAAGCGATTGTAATCGCTTCAGATGAATCAGGTATATCCTCAGTACGTTGGTTTGAGCTTCTATGTTTGAAAGCGATGTAGATATCATGCCGGCTTCTCGAAAGAGCGATATGCCGAGGCAGGTTCTTTAGTTTCCAATCTTTGTCAAGTCCAATAGCAACGGTATTATCCGTTTCAGGTAAGTCCATTTCAAGAAGGGTGCGAGCTAGGCTTGGAGCGTGTGGTGGCCCTTCATGAACCACAAATATTCCACCTGCTTTCTCAACCATCTCACGTTGCTTTTCATCTTCGCCTAAGGATATGACAACCACTTCGTCTACAAAGTCAATACCTCGGCTGACAGCAGAGCCGAGGCGAAGGGATTGTTCCCGAGCAACAAACACTAATCGCATGCTTCCCAACTCTTCGTCGCGCCGCTCTAAGGGTTAATGATTCGCCTTCTGAACTAGTAAAAAGGTGTAACTCATTGAAAGACCGTGCCCGCCGCCGCCGAATTAATGCGCAACGGTTGGCGAGTGGCAGTAGTAATGCCAGCATTCAATGAGGAGGCGCAAATAGAGTCAGCAATCCAATCAGTACCATCGTGGGTAGATTCACTGGTAGTAGTTGATGATGGCTCAACAGACATGACGTATCAACAAGCAAAATCAGTACTGCCTGAGTTTGGAAAAATCGTCAGAACCACAGGCCTTGGCGTAGGGGGGGCAATCTCTAGGGGATACGAGGTGGTAATTTCTCAGTTAGATAGTGATAACGAAAACACAGATGATTGGGCAGCTGTTGTAATGGCTGGTGATGGGCAAATGGACCCCCAAGATATTGATAATCTCCTCACCCCTCTCACAAGAGTTCCATTCGTCAAAGGTGATCGTTTCTCACACCATGAAGGGCTTGGGGAAATGCCGAAAAATAGGCGCTTTGGCTCATGGGTTTTGGGCAAACTAACCTCAGTTGCTAGCGGCCGTGAGGTGAAAGACCCACAGTGTGGCTACACTGCAGTAACAGTTGATGCGTTGCGTCAATGGGATTGGGTGAGCGAGTGGCAGGGATATGGATACCCAAATTGGTGGTTGCTAAATTTGGGTGCGGGCTCAATTCCTTTTGAATCAGTACCGGTTAAATCTGTTTATCGTGATGAAAAGTCAGGAATTAAAGTGTTCAAGTTTCTCCCAAGAATTTCCCTCCTATTGCTAGTTGGATTGTGGCGACGGGGTTGGAATTGGTATGTCAAAGGAGAAGGGAAAACCCCGATTACTTCACGACTGGCGGTATCTTCAACATGGTTTTCAGCGATATTATTGATGAGCACACTGCCGATATTGATTTTTCTCGAGCCGCCATCCTTTGCGCTTATTCCCGCAGTGTTAGGTCTGTTAGCAGTGACTTGGAAATTAGATCAGACCGAAGTCCATCGCCGGCTCAACAATCTCTGATTTTGATGTTGAGATGGGCCGCCTAGATTTGAACAGTAATCATGGCGGGTCCACTATTACCACTCATGGTGGTTCATCGGGGGATAGAGGGGAAGGACCTCTCCAAGGTCAAACTGTTGCTCAGTGTGCTTAAGCGATTAGGTGGGGGTCTCAATCTTTGACCATTGCTTGACAATACCAGAAGTGGATGGAAGCGCCACCAGCACCGCCTACACTGACACCGCCCTGACATCTCCATCCAACATCAAGGAGTTTCTGCACCATCTCTTCCACCGATTTCCCACGGCTATCCTTCTGCTTTGTTGGTTGGATGCACATTACTATTTTGTATTCCATAATCCATTGAGGTGGTGTGTTCTTCTTGAATGATTTGATGATGGTGCTAGAGGAGCGGTAGGGAAGTGGAACGTGTACCTCACTCCTTCTTGCCACCGATTGGCCCGTACTCATCCCCTAGAAAATCACTGCTATGAAAGCAAGGGAAAATATAGAGCGGATTTATGCCATAAGTGGGTGATAGGAAGGAGAGAACCAATACAACGGAGATACCCAATTACCACTGTATAGTGATGCCAAGAATAGGTTAGGTGGGATGCTGGTATGCAACATGCAGACCTTGGTGAAGTGATTGCAAAGTGGGCCCGTCCGGATTTGAACCGGAGTCTAAGCGTCCCAAACGCCCAAGCATAGGCCAGGCTAACCCACGGGCCCCAACAACGCTTCGACACTTCCATTCGGTCGTGGTATCACGTAACAGTAATCCTTGAGATTCGGCCATATCAATCAATTCTTGAGCATCAGGTAGCACAATTCCCCTTCTATCTAACTCATTTTGAACAGTGGAAAGGGTGAGCTTTCCTTCCTCGTCAACTAGGTTAGTTAGAAGTTTTAGCAAAGAAGGCGCTGATGCACTATCTTCTTGGTAGTCTTGATAATCATCAACCTTGATTTTCCGTTTCATTTCTTCTCTAAGTTCAGGTGGTACATTGGCAATTGATACCCTTTTTCTGAGGTCTTCACCATCTTTTGCTCGACCAACTATGGGGTATTCACCATGCTCACCACACGCTGGGCATAGGAATGATTTATCATTTCTTAAACTACCAAAATGTCTCTCACAAGAGGTGCAACGGATTACCAAAAAAACCCTTTGTTCATCTGTCATTAATGGCGCCTCATAGTTAGAAGGAGAAGTCACCGCTATTGGTTTTCTGTGCCGGTTTACTGGTGCCTGACCCGGGTGTGAAACTGGTTCCAGCACTCTTCGTGAACCCACCTCTAACTCTTCCAACAGGTCCTGATTGCATATTCATAGTATCTGGTAAGATTAGCGCCGCTAGAGCACAACCATGGTGGTCCTTTGCTGCATTTACTTCATCAACTGCAATTTCGTGTTTCACTACTTCAAGGTCACGAGATGCTAATTTACGCTTCAAATTCATTTTGAGCATCAATTCAGTTTCTTCGTATGATTGGTCTGTTGATAAGGTTGCAACGATTGAACATTCGTCACCTTCAGGAGTGATGCATTGTGCCCATGCAACACCTGCTGATGCAATGCCTCCATCGTAGGTGTATGATTCTGCAATATGACATTCAACAAGGGAACCCATTGCCAAATCTTCAGGAGGAGATGGTTCAAATCCCATTGGCAGCATTGCTCCCTCCATACGGATGAGTCTTGAATCCCCAAGACCCAATTCAACTAAACATTGGTCAAACGCATCTTCTTTGGTATCACCCCATGGTGCTACGGATGTCATCAACCAGCCTGTACAGGAGCCTTCTGCTCGCCTACGTCCAGTTTCGACTTTGAAGTCCATGGGATGCGCAGATGGGTTGGGTTCATCAAGTGGCCGGCGAATCGGTTGTTTATGCAGTGGCGGCGGCTCACACCAGCTTTGCTTGTGGTCGCTCTAATGTTGCTAGTAGTTGCACTGAAAACTCAGGATGCTGGTGGAATCTCGCAAGAGGCTATTGCAGTCTTGCTGATTTTGTTTATTGGAATGTTCAGTTTTATTGTATTATCAGCACCTGAATCCAATGAAATGAGGGAGGCTCCGACCTCTTCCAAAACCGAACAAACTACCCCTAACAGTTCTCAATTGTCAGATTCTGCTTTACCAGATCCTCTAGATGAGGGGTTTGACACACCTCTAATGTGAATTAACAACCCAAAACAACCGAGTTGCTGAGTCCTACCACTTTCACGGGGTTACTCTACGTGAGTCACGCGGGAAAGGAATCACTTCTCGGATGTGGTCTGCACCTGCTAACCAAGAGCATACCCTGTCAACTCCAAGTCCAAATCCACCATGTGGTACACCACCGTATCGTCGCACATCAATGTAAAATTCGTAAGCATCACGTGGGGTACCTTCCTCGTCTATACGCTCAAGAATTTCTTTTTCACTCCATGTGCGCTCACCTCCTCCGATTATCTCACCATACCCCTCAGGTGCTAGGAGGTCATGGCATAGAACATACTTCGGGTCATCTGGGTCTGGCCTATGGTAGAATGGTTTTGCAATCCTAGGATAATGGGTTAGGAAATGTGGTACATCAAAATCTTGTGTCAGGATTTTCTCTTTTGAGTAATCCAAATCTTGGCCCCATTCAATATCAACACCCATGCCTTGTAGAGTTTCAATTGCTTCATCATATCTAATTCTAGGATAAGGAGTGTCAGCATATCTAGCAACGAGGTCCAAATCTCTGCCAAGGCTTTGCAATTCATCTGACCGCTCATCAAGTAAGGTTGATGCGATGTTACGAACTAACGACTCGCCGTGTTCCATAACATCTGCGTTCCCTCCCCATGCAATTTCCATTTCAGCATGCCAAAATTCAGTCAAGTGACGTCTGGTTCTGCTTTTTTCAGCTCTAAATGATGGTGCAATTGTGTACAGTCTTTCAAGCGCAGGCATTGCTGCTTCAGCGTATAGTTGCCATGATTGGGTAAGATACGCTTTTCGCCCAAAATAAGGTACTTCAAACAAAGTTGAACCGCCTTCTACTGCACCAGCCACAAAATTTGGTGCGTGATACTCAATAAAATCAAGGTCTCTAAAGTAAGAATGAATGGCTCCAAATACAGATGAGCGAATTTTCAACATTGTTGTCATGCGGTTAGTTCTGAGATAGAGATGACGATTATCCAATAAGAATTCAGTCTCCCCTCCTTCAGCACCTTCCATTGCTGACTCGGTTATTGGGAATGGGTTGTCAGCGTTGACAGCACCAATAATTTGTCCACCCGTAACCACCATTTCATGGCCACCAGGGGCTCTTTCATCGACATTGACCTTACCTGTGATAGTCACACTTGCCTCAATCAATGCAGATTTCAAATTTTCAAAACATTCATCACCGACATCATTTCGCTTGATTACACACTGTACAATACCTGTTGAATCGCGTAAAACAAGGAACCAAATTTTGTTTGAGCCACGAGTTCTATGAACCCATCCTTTCAACTCAATTTCTTGGCCATCAAAGGTACCATCATGCACATCACTGACCCACACATCCTTGGCCACCGTCAACCACCCTTGGCTTGGCGAATCACTACTTCCATTTTAACCGAGCCCTTACAACGGCCGGATACATCTATTCGTAAGTAGCACAGCCAAGATTCTCTATGACTGATGTTCCACTGAGGTCATCTCCCCGATTAGCGGTCTATGCGATTGGCGGAAATGCCCTTTCTGACCCTGCTCTGAAAGGGGCTGAAGCACGCAGCGCAGCAGAAGCAGTAATGGATGATGTTCTAGAGGATGTAGTTGACCTATTAGAGGCCGGTATCAGGGTTGTAATAACACATGGGAACGGGCCACAGGTAGGCGAATTATTGTTGATGGAGGAATCCCTTTTTGACCGCAGAAGAGTAGAATCCACAAATTTCACACCACAGCCGCTCGGCCTAGATAATTGGGTAGCAGCAACTCAAGGAACCCTTGGTCACGAGATTGCTACTAACTTAGATAACATTCTACAGGCAAGAGGTAGACACGAACAGGTTGCAACATTACTTACCCGGGTTGAAGTTGATGCAAATGATTCCGCATTTAGTCAGCCAACAAAACCGATTGGCCCTATTATAGACAACTTAGATGCGGTACCAAGTAATTGGAAAATTGGGATTACTGATGTTGATGTGGGTCCTCGCCGGGTTGTTGCTTCTCCTAAGCCGATTTCAATCATTGATTCAGATGCCATTGAGGCCCTGATATCTGCTGGAGCAGTGGTGTTATGTGCTGGAGGTGGAGGTATTCCAGTGATTTGCCATAATAGAGGTATTCAAGGGGTTGAAGCAGTGATTGATAAGGACCGAGTAAGCGCTTTGTTGGCTGTGTCATTAAATGCTGACTTTCTTTTCATCTCAACTGCTGTAGATTCGGTGAAATTAGATTTCGGTAGTGATAATGAACGTCAAATTACAACAATGTCAATTTCCGAAGCTAAGCAATATCTAGATGACGGACAATTTCCTGAGGGTAGTATGGGGCCAAAGATTGAAGCAATGCTATTTGCTAAACAAAAAAATCCCGAATTATCAGTATCTCTATGCAAACCCGGTGATGTTATTGAAGCAATGAGAGGGGTCGCTGGAACAACTATCACACAATGATTCTTGCAACTAAATTGAGTAATTACATGTTGGTAAATTGGCGGGCCACACGGGGTTCGAACCCGCGACCGACGGATTAAGAGTCCGTCGCTCTACCTGACTAAGCTAGTGGCCCGACTTGCCGGGCGTGCCTCCCCTATTTGACCGAAACGGATGCTGGAAATCAGGACAGTCTACCATTCGGTTTGATTCTCACTTCTGTTCCATCGTTTGAACCGATGATGACTACATCTGCCATGTTTGTGAATAGCCCGACTTCAACAACTCCAGCAACGCTGCGAATCTGTGCTTCAAGGGCTACAGGGTCAGAAATAGTAGGTCCGAACTTGCAATCAATGATAAAATTCCCATTATCGGTGATTAAAGGTTGATCACCACCACGCCTCATGGCTTTTCCAGGACAGATATTTTGAAGGTGCCTTGAGGTGATTTCCCAGCCAAATTGAACGACCTCAACAGGTAATGGGAACTCTCCTAGTGTGGGTACATCTTTGCGCGGGTCTGTCACGACAACCATTGAATCTGATACTTGTGCAACAATCTTTTCACGGGTTAGAGCACCACCTCCTCCTTTGATTAGGTGAAACTGTGAATCGAACTCATCTGCTCCATCTATAGTTACTGCCAGGCGCTCAACTTGGTCCCATTGAAGCAGTGGGATTCCAAGACTTCTAGCCAATTTTTCCGTTTCAATGCTTGTTGGAACTCCTCTAATTTCCAGACCTTCTTCAGCCATCCTTCTGCCAAGTTCAATTACGGTGTGTTTTACAGTTGAACCAGTACCAAGTCCGACATCCATTCCAGAAGTCACAAATTCACAGGCTGCAATGCCTGCTGATTGTTTAGCCGCCTCAACCTCATCCATCGCTCTCAAACGGCCGGGGGGGTGGACAGAGCATATCATTTGGGGCTAAATCATGCCTGAATAGGTTGTAACTTACCGCCGAATCATTGACAAACCTTCCCATGTTCTCCGAACATGATGTGGCGTAGTCCAAGACCCCTTCTTGTCCCCGCATTTCTTTTTCTAATTTTTGTCATATCTTCTTTGGCACCATTGTTGATGGAACCTACAACCCTACCTGATACCGTAAAAAATATGGAGACAGGATTGAATACACCGACTACAGTTTCTGTCACTAGCCACCCCGATGGAACATCAAATGCGTTGCAATTAGAAGTCCCAGTTGACCATGCAGTTACTGGCCTTGGGCTTTCCCTTGAACCTCATATTTTACCTCGAACCGAGTCAATTTCATGGGATTCACTTTCAGATTGGAATATGAGTGGAGTGGTTACTGATGGGGTGGATTTCAACTCTTCAAGCGGTCTCACAGTTCTCCCGACAGGATATAGTTGGGATTTTGAAACAGGCTCATTTGGCAGTGCGTGGACTCTTTCTGGCAATTCAAACTGGGTTGTTCAGAGTAGTACAAAACTGAGTGGTACTTACACTCCTCAATCTGGTTACATATCTCATAACCAATGGACCGCTATGAGTGTGACAATATCAAATATGGTGGGTTCGGGTTCTTTCAAGTATCGCACTTCAACCGAAGGCAATTATGATTATCTTCTCTTTTGCATTGATAATACCGGATGTTACCGATATGGTGGATACACAAACCGTTGGTCTGGTTCAACAAGTGGCACACAATCTTTCAACATCGCAGCTGGAACTCACACCTACACTTGGAAGTACTACAAGGATGGAAGTGTTAACTCAGGTTCAGATCGTGTTTGGGTTGATGATATTGAGTTTAATCCCACTAGTGGCGGAACTGGTTCTGGAAATTGGACTTCTTCTCCATTTGGACCGAGTGCTACTGGTGCACAGAAATCATTGGTTGGACAATATGGGTTAGTTAGTATTGATGCCACTGTACCTAGTGGGGCAGCACTTTCTTGGTCAGTTCTTGATGGGATTTCAAAACAGCCAATTCCTGGATATGAAGGCATCAACACATATGTTTACGATTTAGGAGGGATTGACTCAGAAAAGCACCCAACCTTACGACTTAAATTACATTTGGACCAACCATCAGGTGGTGCTCCAGTTGTTCATGGGGTGTATGCTCAAGGTAGATATGTGTCATCATTCAACTCAAATCCTGGATGGACTGGAAGTCTGAATTGGGATGGTAATTCTTTCCCAGGTAGTGGTACAATTGATTCTCCAATTTTAGAGTTAAGACGGCCAATTTCACGAATAAGGACAGATATCACGTCATCTAGTGCTGGTGCTTGGCAGATGAAGATAAATGATAATGCATGGGCTAATGCACCACAAGGAAATTGGCAAACCCTGTCTACTTATGCTCACAAAGTTCAATTTCGCTGGATAGGTAGTTCATCTTCTTCTGACCTCATGGCAATAGACATCCAAATTGATACTGGGGGAATGCCTGAATTACCAAGAATCGATGTTGGAGAAGATGGTATAGTTGAGTGGGGTATTGACAATCCTAATATTGGAAAATGGGGATGGCAGGACAGGCTTTCCGACGGTTCGTATTCAAAAGATTTCACTTGGACAAGCCCCGCTACAAAACAAATCGGTGTTTGGTTACCTAAAGATGGACTTGATGCGATGAGTTACACATTATCACCATCTTCCTCAGGGGTTGAGAATCTTTCAACTAGCCTAACTATTTCTGGGACCGAAGTGATGAATCGGTCAATTGGTACCACTAGTGTAGTTAACCTAGTAATAATGACACCAGCAGAAATTACTGACATCAATTCATTACTGGTAAACGGCACATCAATTTGGCCATCTCCTGGGGTTCAAACTGGAATTGAGTATGTTCAAGCGGTATTTTCTGTAACCAGTGACTATGGGGGGGTTCAACTTGGAGGCATAGCTGCAGTACATCATCCAACTGCCTATTTAACTTATGATTCAGGAGATGAAATGGTTTGGGCAGTTAATGACCTGCTACCATATAGCACAATTTTCGGGGGCTCAAAACTTGTTCCTATTACAGTTCAAATGAGTAATCCCGGTTCCCTCATTGCAACTATCAATTCTCTAAATTATAGCAATGAAATGACCACTGATTCTTTGACCATATTGAATGGTACAACGACCCTTGCTCCTTCTAGACAATGGCTCGAGGTTAATAGCACTCACAGCGCGCCTACAGGAACGGTTGCCGCTGTACAAATGGATTTGATTGGAACATTGCATCAAGTTAGGATGCTTTGTCAAAATGATGGAACTTTGGCAGTTGTTCTTGGTTCATCCGATGCTGAGATGGTTCAGTGGAAGCAGGGTGATGGCTGTGAAATGAATATCAATGGCTCTGATGTTGATAGTGTGATGAGGTTCCGACTTAATGCGTCGTGGGACGATGAACCAAGCATGACGATGAAAGTCAGGTTGGTATTGATTGATGGCAGAAGGAGTGTACCGAAGTTACAAGCTTTCGGGGTCGGCCAAAACTTGGCTATTGAGAATGATGTTGAGGTAGTTTCGTGGGAAATGTACAACCAAAATGGTGACCCTATACCAACAAACAGGCAATATCTGCAATCAAATTCACCTATCACTATTCAAGTTGATCTTGGGTTCCCTGGAATTGACCGATGGCTCGCTCCAAGAGCTGGAGACGTCGCGGTTAGAGTGTTTGAAAATGGTTTTGTGATAGCAAATAGTACACTATTAGTTAACGGTTCTATAGGTTTTAATCTAAACACACCTCTTAGTTCTCAACCAGTTGAATATAGGATTGATGCATATACCTTGTACGGGCAAGAGAATGTATCTTCAATTACATTGAATCGAACCTATGAGATTGATTCATTAGCGCCAATGGCGATTAATCAGAACATTCGAAAATACGACCACCTAGAACAATCTTTGAATCAATTGATCAAGATTGAGGTCTATGACAGGCCACTATTGCCTGACGACCTATCGCTGATGTTATGGAGGGATTGGACTGATGATTTCAACGCTGATGGTAAACCGAATGCTACTGAGTTCATTGAATATGCTATGCAGGCTCCATCTGATACGAGTAAAGCACAAGGCAATTACTCATTTTCCTTTGATGATACTGATGGTCCTAACGGAGGAATAGTTGCAGGCTACATCTCTGGTTCTGATGCTGCTGGAAATGAAATCACTAGAGGTGGCGGCCCAGGGGCAGATGAGCAATTATTCACTTACCAATTGGCTCAAGATGGTCAACCTTGGATAGTTGGTCAAGGTGGATTCGTTGATGGTGACCATAGTTGGTTACATCCAGCAACGATGTATGAAATTGTTATTCCATTTGATGAACCGAATGGTTTGTCCGATTTAGATTATGTTCAATTTCAACTTGCAAGCAATTCAATAGTTGACTCATTAGAAGTCTTCTGGAATGCAACTAATAATCGATGTAACGGCACAGGACAATATCTGATTGTTAGCTCGTGCCACATCCATGCTCGTAGTGGTGAAATCACACCATTCACTCAGGAACTAGAATTACGCATGGAATTTACATTAGATTGGGGCCTCCCTATTGAGAATGACTTACGGCGTGCTCCAGCAATTACTGTAAGAGATAGAAGCGGTTCCGAATCTTGGTTAGAATTACCGCAATTGCGATGGCGATTTTCACCTAATTTAGCAATATCATCTGAGAGCATACAATTGGAGTCAGAAGGTGGTACAATAATTGACCAAAGTGTTTGGGTGCAACCAGGTACGGGATTAAACATCTCAGGTCAGGTGACCTTTGTAGAAACTGGCTTAGCACCTACATTACCGTTTGAAGTGTCAATTCTTCTTGATGGTCAACGTACGTTAACTTCTACTGTAAACGGATACTTTTCATCTCAACTTACCGCCCCAACTGAATCAAAAAGCCACGCTCTTTCGTTTGAATTAACAGGCCTTCCCCCAGAAGCGGTTGATGCAACAGATCCCACAGGAACTTTATTTTGGATAGAGGTGGATAGTAACCCGCCTTTGCCAGTTTCAATTGATGCACCTCGTGAAGGAACAAAAATTCCTCTAGCAGATTTAACTGAAGTAAGAATTGAGTTGCGGCTCTCAGAACAAGAAAAACTCAATCTTGATTCCCTACAACTTTTCTTCAAGGTTTCTTACGCAAGTCAACCAAATGGTGCTGCGTTGATTGAAGGCTCATCACCGTTGAACGTATCTGGTTCTCCAGTTGGGCAATCAATTTTAGCTGTCTCAACCTTCGATGTTGCCAGTCGTCTTCCAGAAGATTCCTACTCTGATGCATTGATTTTGTCAATTTGGGTAAAAGGAAGTGATTTAGCAGGTAATGGGATGCAGTCTTCATCACTATTCAATAGTGGTTCTTCACCATTCGCATCATGGCATATTGAACACTTGGCTGCTGATGTTGAATTAACCCAAGTCACATATTCACGCAGTGGTGAGCTTGAAATTGGTCAGACAACAATGGTCACGATAGAATTCAGAAACGGGGGTTTCGCTGCAGGAAGTGTGAAATTCTTTGCTTATGAAATGGGTTCTGATGGGGCCAATCGCTCATTAACGCCAGTACCTATTTCTGTGCTGGTTCCTGTTGATGAGAGATTGACTTACGACATTGATTGGATTCCTGAGGATAATGGTGAGAGATGGGTAGTAATTGCCCTAGCCGATGGAAGTTCATTAGAAGGGAAACACATCAATATCAAAGGGAAAGTGAGCGATGAAGCACTTTCAGGGGTGCTCGAGGGTGTGCCAATGTCTTGGTTAGTCATTATTGCTGTGCTATTATTGATTCTCACACTTACCGTTTCACTCGCACTACGGTCTGGAGGTTCTTCAGAATCATCACTTGATGGCACGGATGATTGGGATGATGAGTGGGAACAAGATGGGGATCAGGTCTCAACTTATGCTTCACCTTCTGAAGCTATGTCTGCAATTCAATCACCTAGCGCTAATTATCAAAACCAGCAAACTTGGGGTCAAGAACAAGTTGGATATCATCATCAGCAAGTTCCACAGGTGAATAATCAGCAATACCCAACTCAACCACAAGTTCCTCAACAACCAGCATCTCAACCTACGGAACAGCAATCACAACAATGGACAGAGGCTCAATGGCTGGCCTACCAACAACAGTATAATGAGTACTATCAATCTGGTGGGCAGCCCCCTCCATCAAGTTGATTTTGACTCTCGTATCAAGGGATTTGATACTTTTCATAAACCAATATTCCAGTTTTTTCATTCCGTGTCCTTGATAGCAGAGTGGCTAGGTCGGTAGAGTTGCGAGGGAGTAGGAGGGCTGCTGACAGTGTACGACACTGAGGAAAGTCCCCTCTCCACCATGCAGGTGACCCGATTCAGTTCGGGAGTCCGGGAGGACTGGCTCTGCTTAAGCAACGAACCGGTGCAGTCGAGTACTATGAATCCGAAAGGAGGAGATTGTCTGTTACTGGCTGAGACGAGCAACCACGCTGGTGCAAGTCCAAACAGTTCTGTTGACGCGTATGGAAGAGGAACGGGTAGGACGCTAAGTTGAATGCAGCTAACCGAAAGGCGAACAAAAAGGGGCTTACTCCCTACTCCCTCGCACCCTTACAACATTATGATGTGATTATAGGTTAAAGTGAATTCTTTTCCTCAATCAATAGATTATGTTCATTTGAAGATTCCATTGTTTCTTGTAAGTTATTAGTTACTGACTTTGTGTCATCTTGTGAATTTGAATCGCTACTAATTACCAAAGAATCGGTACTTAAATTTGGCATTTTTCTCAATTCCCTTTCAACTTCTCTTGTTGAGATGGTTGATGGGTCGTGCAATATGCGCTGCAGATTCAGCCTAGCCCCGCCTCTCCTCGAATTTCTCATAATAGAACCAATAGTTAGAGTAATACCAATGATCAATAAAATGACTAGAAGATAATTTACCGTTGTTGATGATTCCCACGATTCTGTTTCAATAGTATTTTCGTTTCCTTTATCTAATTGATCCGATGAAGTATTATCATCAATTTCAGTTCCAGGTTCTTCAACCTCAACGGGAGCTGCAGGCCAGTAGAAAGTAACTCGTTTCTCTGCCCATGAAGAGAGATGCTCAATCCTAAGCACAGCCTCAAATTCTCCATCGTGCGGTTCAATCGTTAGGTCAAATACCCTAGAACTCTGGTTTTCCAGCTGTTCTGAAAGAATAATTGTTGTGAATAGGCAATTCTTTTCGCAACTGAAGTTTACTTGCATTATTGCAAAGTCATCATGATTGTCAGGCCAGTGTATCACTTCAATTCCAACTGACATGCTTGGGCAACCTCTGATAGAGCCAAATGAAAATGGACATTGGTCAAGTGCATCGTTTCGCCCATCATTATCGCTATCACGTTGGCTAGGAGAGCAACCTTCAAAATTTGCAGTTTCATCAATTGGTGTTAAGTCACAAATGTCTATCAAATCATTGACTCCATCAGAATCGCTGTCTAATTGAGAAAGCGCGCATCCTGAATTATCAACCGTTGTTCCCAATTGGGTATCAGGGCAAAGGTCATCTAAATCATTGACCCCATCAGAATCGCTGTCAAGTTGTGAGAGCGAGCAACCGTCTTGGTCCACTTCTAATCCTGATTCAGTATTTGGGCAGATGTCTAAATAATTCATCACACCATCCCAATCACTGTCAATTTGGTTATCTGCACATCCTACGATATTGACACTCCAGTTTTCTTCTGTGTTCGGGCAGGAATCCATATCATCTGTTACACCATCATCATCAGTATCCTTTTGATAGTCAGCACAGCCATAATCATCCACAGTGATTCCAATAGGTGATGTATTTGGACAAACATCTTCTGCATCATTTACCCCGTCGCCATCGCTATCTTTTTGATAGTCAGAACAGCCATTTTCATCTACAGTAACGTTTAGCGCTGTACCAGGACATTGGTCAATCAAATCATTGACACCATCGTAGTCACTATCAAGATCTACTAAACGGCATCCAAAGTGATTTACGGAATCTCCGATGGGGGTGGAGGCACAATTATCTGAGTTATCTTCAACCCCATCACCATCAGTATCTGGGCTGCCAATTTGCTCATATACATACAAACCCAACAGCAAATGTGTAGTGCCTGTAACATGGATGTCATCAAAGAAAATAAACTCATCAACAGTCGGCTCAATATAATCATTCGAGTCACAGGTGTAGCCATCGTGGTGGCACGCAGCATGAGTGACATTTGAGAACCCATAGAACGAACTATTCCAGTAAATAGACTCAAACATTTCAAAGATGTTGATTATTTGAATGCTAATATTCAATGCACTTTCTGTTGCAACCATTGCGGTGTCAAGTTTTGAATTAAAATCTATCATTCTAGCATGTAATGCTTGCTTATCACTGTCGGATTCACCTGAATAAGTTGGGGTTTTTTCAAGCGGTGGCATATTTAGGACAATAACATCAGACGCTCCGTTAGAGGCCAGATCATTCACATGGTCAACGAGATAGTTTACTACCTTCTGCGTGTCTGTTTCTCCACTATTCAAGAAGTTATTTCCACCACCCCATACTGCTACTTTTTCATTAGGTCCAATCCAATAGTTGTTAGTGTAATCTTCAATTTGTTTCCCAAGGTTTGGGATTACAAAGAAGTTCAATCCCCCTCCAGCTTCAGCCCCACCGAATGCGCGGTTTGACCCTGAGTTACTTCCTGTACCAGGTGATATTGAAAGTCCCATTCCTGAAGCAACATGTTCGTTCCACATAGGGCCAGTAGAAAATCTCCCGGCATAGTAAGGAGGTGATTCAGGAGTACCGTACGTTGCTTTGGAATTACCCATGTCGCTCAATGAGTCTCCAAATATTAGTAAATCTGAGTGGGAAGGGGTGATTACGGTTTGAAAAATGATAAATCTAACTTCATCTGAATCTAAAATTTGGGTATGATTATTATTCCATAATGAGACATTCAATGTGTATTCGTAAGACCCATTCCAGATTTCAAAAGCAGCCATGGAAAATGAAATAGAACCATTTACTGTAGGGAAACCGGTGCCATTACTAGAAAACATCAGAGTTCCATTATTGATGTATCCTGCATAAAAAGTGTAGTCGTATTGGTACTGATTGTGAGTGGAATTGTCAATCCCATCCCAAGTAATATTCCAATTGATGAATTTCCCCGTTTCAAATGCGTGAACGTTTTCAAGGGAGCCATAACTTTCCATTTCAATCGAAATTTCTTCATTTCCAGTAATTGTTTTTCCGGTTTTGGCTGACGTCAAATTCCCTATCAATGGTAGGATTAGCATTATTGTCAAGCACAGCGCCAAAAAACTCGGATGAGAAGTTCTGGTCTTTCCCACGCTCACCATATGTGGGCGGATGAAGTTTAACTTGTCGCTTGCCCGTCAACCGGTTAATTCTGCATCTATTGTTGATTCTGAAAGGGTAACAACATTGTCATAATCCTGCCAATTTCCTTCACCTTTTACCCACGCAATAATTTGACGATAAGCCACAATCATTGCTGGAAGAAGGATTGCACTAGTCAGCAAGGCAAGGAAAATTAAGATCATCATTAGAGTGAAAAAGTTCCGTAACCCTGGAATCGCTAATGTTAGGCCTGCAGCCAATCCAGCAGTTGTTGTCACAGTTGTCTCAAAGATAGTCTGTCCAGTCCTTGCGACGGCTTTGACTATACCACCAGGGGTCTCACCTTCTTCCCTAATGCGATCCATAACGTGGATGGAATCATCTACTCCAATTCCAAATACAATGGTACTAATCATCGCTGTGAATACATTCACATTCACATCTCCTCTATTCATCAAAAGTGGTTGCCAAAGTACAACGACTCCAACGGCAACCATAGTAAAGAAAGCAAGTCTTGGGCTTCTAAACAGAATTGTCATAGTGATTAATAAGACAATCATCGTGGCGATAGTAGCGTCCATTTGAGCCTTATGAATCCCTTTGTTTATGTCTAATGAAACAGGGAGTCCACCGGTTAATAACGAGTTTTTCACTCCTTCAACCCCCAGTGCATTGCATGATAATGCATCATCGCACCCTCCTTCAGAAAGATAAGTATCTAGTTGGTCTCTTAATTCTCCAGCGATACCCAATGAGATGTAAGGTTGATTGACATAAACCAATGATTTTGTTTCGCCCAAATTAGCTAATGGCTCATTCATTAACATTGAACGAATTTCGTAAGAAAGAGTATCAAATGCGATGTTTATCATAGTCTCTCTTGATGTTGCTGAGGTGATAACGATGTCACCGGTAATTATGCATTCCAATTGCGCTGGGTCATCCCAGCAAGGTGAATGCAATATTTCCCATAATGAGCGGTCATACATTTGTTGACCTGACAAATTTACATTAATATGAACTGCTTTCAGAATTGTGACAAGGCTAATTGAAGTGGTGTTTTCAACATGATTGATTTTCTCTTCTTGCATGTATTCTATCGCATCCAACACCTCCAAGTGACGAATAGGGGCCACATTATCAACTCGGCCGCGGTCTTTCGCATCAATGATGAACATGTTTGTTTGTCCACCTTCAAACACTCTAGAATACTCAGCCAATGCTTCGTATGACTCTAATCCTGGCGGTACTTCGTCACTTGAACCAGTAATGTCCTGACCAAACTCATCTTGAAGGATAAATGCACCGACACCGCTAATGGCGAATGCGATGATGATTACAAAAAAAGCACCTCTTACCGGTACCTCTCCAATCTTTTCCCAAACTTTCTCTGCTTTCTTCCCGCCTGTCTTTCTATAGCGCACCAGCCACCCAAGAGCAGGAACTAATATTATACTGAAAAAGAAGGTACATGAGATACCTAGAACTAGAGTTATTCCAACTGTTCTCATTGGCTGGATTGGTACTAACCATTCCCATGCTAAAACACTAAATCCAATTATTGTGGTTATCGCTGAGAGTAGAACTGCGTGCCCAGTTGTCATCATAGAGTGGACTGTAGCATCCAAATACAGTTTTTTATCCCAAGGATCTAGTTCTTCTGCAATTTCACCATCTCTTTTTGCTAGAGCAACAGCTTCGGCATTTTCTTCTAACAATTTGTTTCTAGTTTCTTCAATCCTGTTGATTAAATGAAGGGCATAGTCAACTCCTAATCCAATTAATATCGGGCCAGCGGCAATAATCATTGGAGTAAGCATAATATCTAGAATTACAGTGGTTCCAAAAGTTACTGCCAATGAAAGGATAATTGGTGTTCCACAGATGATAATTACCTTGGGGTTTCGGTGTAATGCAATCATTGCTAAACAAACCAATGCTAGACTAATTGGCAACATATCTTCTAATGCAAGGTATATAGCATCTGATACATCATGAAGAACAGGTGTAAGTCCTGTTACAGTTACTGCGTGGCGCGTAGGGATTTCTTCCCATCTTTCTTCATTCATACTTGAGAGTTTTACTCCACCATAATCACGAGCGCACAATGGGTCATCAAATTGATTGTAAATATCTGGATTGCTTTTACAGTCAGTAATTACTGATTTAACATGCTGGATGAATGCTTTATGGTCAAGAATCTCATTACCATCAGGGTCTGTTCGCGGGTCAACATCTGTCCCATCCATTTCAAAACGGATTCCCATGATTACGACAGCAGTATCCCACACCCCGTCTCCATTCGAATCAACAACTAGGTTATTTAGAGCAGCCCCAAGATTCTCAACTGTATTGTTAACTTGGTCTTGGTTGTTAGGAATAACGTATGTGTCACGAGGGTCTTGACTGGTAATTTGACACTCAGATGAGGTTAAGATTGGAAGACCATATTTCTCTACTGCGCAAGTAAAGCGGCTTGGTGCAGAGTTCCCTTCCTTGATAAGTTGTGAAGCACTTAGAATCCATACTACTCCGTCTTCCGTCCCTCTATCGTCTTTATTCCAATCAATCCCTCTAGCGTATCGCCCCATCTCTTTATTGTCGTCGTCGCCTTCAAGGAAACTTATCTGTTGAAGAATGGCGACATCTGTGATGTTTTCACTTCCACGTCTAGATTCATCATCTATAGCGTTATCAGTGTGAATATACAGCAACACAATATCTGTTGACCATTGTTCCCTGACATCTAGTAACAATTCGGTAGAATCAGCTCCATCTGGAAGGTATATTTCGAGATCTCCATTGATTTGTTGGCCAAAATCCATGGCATCTTTGCCTACGAGTAAGGTCAGGAGAATCATTACGATAACAATTGGTCCAGGTGATCTAAATATCGTCCGATAGAATCTCCTAGTTTGACCATCAATGAATGAATGAGTCCAGTCTCCTACCACTGCTGCTCTGTCACGAAACTTGTCACTGATATTTACGTAGGTGACTAAAACGGGGTGTTGTTTCAATGATGAGAGTCTACGGCGTAGGTCAAAGTTGCCCTTCGAACTCGCTTCATCCTCTACCATTGTGCCTTCGTGTTGCCTTGACCATCATCAATAGTTCGCCTCAATATGATAATGAGGGCTAGTTGGAGGATGCCTTAATCTAATCCGAAATTCCTAACAATTAACCGCTTCATAATAGAACGAGTTCCTTGGAGAACTAATCCAGTAAATATTAGGCTAATCCCGAGCATTGAAATCCAAGCTGCAGTTAACCCAGGACCTACCGTGAGGTTCAGGTCAATTGTCCCTCCAGTGAAATCATTGACTCGATTGAGGGCCCTCATACCGATTGCCGACCCTAATGTAACGAGTCCCGCTCCCGGTAATCCAAATGCTAGGAACGGTTTTTTCTGAGAGAGTGAAATTAATGCATAAGATAGCACCGTGAATCCATGGCTCATTGCTGTGAATCTAGAACCTTTAGGTACATCGTAGCGAATTATTGTTGGGACTTCTTTAACTGCCAAGCCATATTCGTTGCATTGTTCAAGCATCTCTAAAGTTGATTCCATACCGTTTTGATCAAATTTAATTCTATTTAATGCGTTGCGTGAAAACGCCCTAAATCCACTTTGAGTATCTCTGATGGATAGATCACTAGTGAGATTAGACGCGGCAGTAATCACCTTGACGCCCAACTTTCTATATGCAGGCATATCATCTCCGGAACCACCTTCAATAAATCTTGAACCGATGACGAAATCTGCATCACCCGATAGAATTGGTTCTAACAAAATCGGAATATCGTTCGGGTCATGCTGCCCATCACTGTCAAGGATTACTAAAGCACTAGCATCTTTTTCTAAGGCATGCTGAAAGATCGATTTTAATGCAGCCCCGTAGCCTTTGTTCGCTCGGTGATGTTTGACAGTTGCACCAACATTGTGAGCGATGCGAGCGGAAGAATCTGATGACCCATCATCAACACAAAGCACCTCATCCGCATGTGAGAGGCATTGTAGAACAACACTGCCCACGGTTTCTTCTTCGTTGTAGAGAGGCATCCCCACGATTACGGGGCCCCGGACGGTATTTTCGTCCATCTTATTATATCCGCTGACCGCGCCGTATTTAGCCGTTTAGCAGTCATAATCAATTAATTATAGAAAAGTAGAGTGCCGGGGAGATCTTCGCAGTCTCCCCGACACGAGGGTATTTACTTGTTCTGAAACTACTGATTAAAGTCAGAGTTTGAGATGTCACACATCATTTTGAGGATGATTACTGTTCAATGAATTGACTGACCGTGGTCACAGCTCGCTCACCATCTAACACTCTTAATAGAGCATTTAAATTAATGATTAGAGGGACATATTTCTGTCCATCTGATGTGCTGTAAGTTGAGCAGTCCGAAAAGGCACTACTGTTGATAGACACCTTTAGGGCGCCACCAGCGTTGCTTTTTCTCACATATCCAACCAACAGGGTCTGTGGTTCTTCATTTTCTTCGTTCTCATTCTGGGCTACTTGTTTTGTATTTTTACTCATTTTTTCAACTCCTTGACACTTTCACTTCATGGTTTTACGAATTCTGATTCGGTGCCGAGAACTAGCCCTGAGAAGCGAAGGTCCACCATATTATCGGAGACGGCTTGCTAAATAATGAAAGTGAAGAGTAAGGTTCCCTTTGGGAAAATTGCTGAAAGTGAATCGTCCAATACCAGTTTCATTAAATTCATGGATTAAGATAAAACTTGTTCTACAGACGCACGCAATAGTCAAGTGGGCTTGCTATGTCGGCCACTCCATCATGCACTGCTTAGTTACCGGAGGTGCGGGTTTTGTCGGCTCTCATCTAGTCGATTTACTTCTACAATCTGGCCACACCGTTAGCATCTACGATAACTTCTCATCCGGACGTCGCGAATTCCTCTCTCACCATGGAGATAATGTAGCCGTCATTGAGGGAGACTTGTTGGATTTAGACGCAGTGAAATCTGCAATGGATGGAATTGACATTGTTTTCCATCTTGCTGCCAACCCTGACATTCGACTTGGAACTACAATCACTGATACCGACTTAAACCAAGGTACAGTTGCTACCTATAATGTGCTAGAAGCGATGAGAGTTTGCGGTGTAAAGAAAATCGCTTTTTCTTCTTCTTCAGTGGTTTATGGTGAAGCTGATGTGATGCCAACCCCAGAAGACTATGGTCCACTTTTCCCGATTTCTCTTTATGGTGCGAGTAAACTTGGGTCTGAGGCACTAATTACTTCGTGGGTGGGAACCTTTGGTCTTCAAGCCTGGCTTTTCAGATTCGCAAATATTGTCGGTGCCCGAGGAACACATGGCGTAATCTTTGATTTCATTCACAAATTACGTGCAGATCCTAGCAGATTGGAAGTACTTGGAAATGGAAGACAAGCAAAATCGTATATGGAAGTACGAGATTGTGCAATGGCAATGATTCACCTAGTAACCAATACTGATGACGCAATAAATTACTACAATTTAGGAAGTGATGATACTTGTAGTGTAAGTAGAATTGCAGAAATTGTGATTGAAGAATCAGGTTTATCTGGTGTTTCGATTGAATACACCGGTGGAGACCGTGGTTGGGCCGGAGATGTTCCAAAGGCGATGCTAGACCCAAGTCGCATGCGTGCAGCTGGTTTTGACACTAAATATGATTCAGAGGGGGCCGTGAGACACACTGCTCAAATTCTTATGAAGGAGATTGGAATAGATGATGAATAAATTAAGACGCAATAGGAATCTGATAACAGATGAGAATGGAGATGCGAGGATAACTGCAGGGTTTGTGGTTGCGGGTGGGATCACATTCATCCTACTTGCAGTGGTATTGTTCACAGATTTGCCCCCAATTGGTCCGGATGAGGGGGATTTAGCTCCAAACCTTCAAGGTGAAGTTCACCAATTGGGAACAACAGGGTGGGTTGATTTTGAATTATATGAAGAGATAGATACAAGTTGGGATGCAGATTCAAACCCTGAAACAAAATGGTTCTTCATTCAGTTTATGGATACCGATTGCCCTTACTGTTTTGATGAAGCAGAAAAGATGAGCCAACTTGAAGAGGCATTTAGGGAAAGAGTGACATTCATCAGTGTGGCACTAAGTCTAGATATTCCTTCACACTCATCGTCAAGAGAAGAAGTAATTGCCTTCCAAGAAAAATCATCACTTATTGAATGCAAAGGCGGCGATACGGATTGCTCATCACGTCCAGGTGAACCTCATGATTGGGCATATTTTGATGACCTATCACAATCTACCTTGAATCCTTGGAAAGTACAGGGTACACCCTTCGTTGTAATTGTACAACCAGATGGAATTGTGGCTTGGAATCAAGCCGCTCATGGCGGTGAGGATGTTGGTAATGCTCTCTTTAGTATGTTGCCACAGGTAGGTGAATAAGATGGTAATGTCAACATCAGTAGTACTGGTCATCTCCTCTCTAACCGTTTTGTTTGGGGCAATGTCGCGCATGGAGTCAACGAGGCCATTTTTCTCAACTTTAGGTATGGGTGAGTTAGTTTCTGCACCAGTTAGCCGAAGAATGTTGGTTGGGACTCTAGCAAGCATTTCTGGCGGAATGTTAGCAGCAGTTTGGGTATGGGTAATCCAAAGGCAATCAATCATTGGAAGCACTACACTCTGTGTACCTTCAAGCGGTTGTGCTCAAGCCCTTTCAAGCCAGTCGATGAATACAATTCCATTTTCAAATATGGACTTCGGATTGTTTTTCGTATTAATATTCAGCGTTCTTGGATTCATGGCATTAAGCATCCACCTTGAACCAGGTTGGTCTAAGGTTGGTGGATTCCTATCATGGGGCAGAACAATAGCTGGTATTTCTACACTAATTGCACTGTGGATGACTATTACGCATCTACTAATGGTTGATGATTCTCCAGCAATCTGCCCAATATGTATTGTCCTGTTAGTTGCAAATATTGTGACATTGATGCAATTCAATTTGTTGTTAGCGTCACATACCGATAGCAGTTGGAATTCTAACTGAATACTTTCTCGGAACAGTTAATGTTCAAACAACTGAAGTGGGCAATAATTGCCCTCAGATATTGAGGTATCATTCTTCAGAATCAGATACTTCTTCTGTTACTGGTTCAGCGAATAGTAATAGAGAGAAGATGAAGATGAATCCCATAAGAGCCATCAGTGGAATACTCATGAAATCAAATACATTGAGATATTGAACCGTACATGACTCAAAGGCTGAACAGAAAGGGGAATGCTGTTCTGGATTCATTTGCAGTTGATAATGGTAAATCGATACGAATGCACCAAACCCAGCCATTGCCAAACCGTATGGTTTAATCCCGAAATCATTTCTAAATGCGCCAAAGGTCAAGAGAAATGCTAGAGGATACATAATAATGCGTTGATACCAACACAATTTACAGGGCAAGAAATGAGCAATCTCAGAAAGATACAAACTTGCCATCATTGCGAATAGTGCGACAAATCCCGCAAGAAATAGCGCTTCTCTACTGTGTTCTAAGCGAAGTTCAGCGATCTTCAGAGCAATAGGTGTGGACTTTTTACTAGCAATTAATAATCCAATTAGAATAATTCCGGAGATTCCTGCTGCTAATGCTAGGTAGCCGAATAGATTTCCTGCTTCTTCGGGCGTCAAGTTATCACCTTTTTGCCAGAGACCGAGGTCTCTGATGAGGCTTCTGAGCAGTCATCATGATTTAATCACGACGCAAATCAGGTTACATTCTATTGAGAATCTAACTAACTTGATTATCCTATTTCCCAAACAATCTGAGATTTCTGGCTCAAGGTTGGTATGTCCCCTGCATTTCAAAAAGTGTTTCATCTGTATCCACATCAATAGTCACCATTCGAGTCACAGTGACTTCAAGTTTGAGTTCTAGAGGGAAATTATCACGAAGTTCAGAATACAGTCTAGTCTGTACATCCTCTACATTTATCCCTCTCAAGATGGTCAGGCAATGTAGGGTTTCTTTCTGTGCACGCTCTACGTAGTACTCAACGAGCCACTCACGCATTGGGAGCTGTGCAGTATCGTGCTCCTCTGGTGTTCCGGTTTTCCCGTCCATTAGTGTAAATAGTACACTGGTAGGGTATAAATGCAGCGAAGCCTTGCTTCTGAAGCAGGAAGACAAACAGTTTATTTGGGTCCACTTTCAAATATCTGTGTTTGGGGGGAAACTGAAATCATTCCTCAGATTCCGCTGCTACCTTTTCATTTAATTCGGTTTTAGCCATTTTTCTACTATTCAACAAGGGGCTTGCTAGGAGCAACCCAACTAACATTAGCGACAACCCGATTTTAGCTGTTGAAGAGAAGGTTGGATTAGACTGTACCACAAATTTTGGAGTAGTGGCAGCGGCGATTGTTTGTCCAATTGAGTTCTCAGCAATAATAGTCAATTTTGAGTTATCTGAAATATGTTCTTGATGGTATGGAAATTGATAAGTTAGGTTGATGAATGTCTGATCTCCAGATGGATTTGAAATGTTGCCCAAAATCCAAGAGTTTACGGGTTCTGAAAAAATTATTTCTCCAGTTGACGAATTGATAACCACACCAGCTCTAGCAACACCTGCATGGAATTTGATACCGTTGTATGATGCGGGGTATTCAATTTCAACTCTATCTTCTGAGATAATGAATGTATAGGTGCCATTCATAGTTGTAGGCAGGTGGCTCCGAATTTCCAACGACCAATAGTCGTCCTGTACATCTCCATACGAGGATCTATTATGGGTGATGACAGATATTTCTTGTTGACTTGTGCCAGCAGAAGCGAGAAATTGCTTGTGAAGTGTATTTTTACTAATCAGGCCGCTAGTTGCTTGCTGGTCACCCATCCAAATTGTTGGATAAGCAGCTTCTAATGGATTCTGGCCCATCTTCCAAGACTGTTGAGTTGATAGCCGATTTCCGAGATAATCAATGCCATCATCTGGATGAAATGCAATTCTTGTAACTTGGTCCGGTCTCTCCTCAATGAAGTCGGATATCACTGGGTCAACTTCTGCGCAGACCTCACACCAAATTGCTGTTGATTCTCTAAGCACCACAACTTGGTCAACAGAACCTGACCAAGAATTTGCACATGAAAGCCCCTCACATGATGTTGATTCAGCACCCACAGGGTTCATTTGGTGGTTCAATGGTAGAATCAACAAGGTTGTGACCATTAGTAAGGCCATCAAGTGATTCTTGCGCATAGTTGTCGGACGGGTCTCCTTTACATAGGCGCGCCGGCGGCGCGGTTTCTATGAGTAAGAGGTGGTACAATGAGCACCGCCGCGACCACTGGCGCCGAAAGGCGAAGTCATCGGGGTATCGCTCACGTTCTGCATACAAATTACTCCAGTGCCAAGAAAAGTTCAATCTAATCAGAGAAGGAGATATTGTTCTTGATGTTGGATGCCATCCAGGTGGTTGGTCACAAGTATCTGTTGAGTTGACTGGTGAAACCGGTCGTGTGATTGGAATTGACATTAGGCCTTGTGAGCCGATTCCAGGCGTTGAATTAATGGTTGGAGATATCACTGAAGAGAGTACCCAAGAGCGGATTATTGAGATGCTTGAAGGAGAAAAAATACATTCCATAGTTTCTGATATTTCACCTAAGTTATCGGGGCAATACGAAATGGACCAAGCGATTTCAGTTGATTTGGTTTGCATGGTAATGGATTTCGCAATTCCTTTACTAAATAATGGAGGTTCATTTGTTACTAAGGTGTTTCAAGGGCGAGGGATTGAGGCAATTGTTAGGGCTGCGAGAATCCGATTTTCAAAAGTACAGCGATACTCACCTATTGCTAGTAGAAATTCATCCTCCGAAGTTTACCTCGTTTGTAGGAATAAGTTACCTGCCAATAAAATTGATGCAGGTGAGACAACAATTAGGGTTGCTGTAGAGAATGAGTTGGTAGATCTAGGATATATTATTGACCCAGATGACGAAGAACCGGAAGATTCTGGCCCTATTGGATTTTCAGTTCATCGGGCTAAATAATCTTTAACGTATTGGGAATTTGAAACCTTTCACTTTCAATTGATGGGGGCATAGCCCCCTGAGTTTCACTTTCAGGTCACTCTCTGCGTAACCCTATACTACTGCAAGGTGTTTGATGGTATTATGACCCAGACAATGAGCCAAAAAGTGAACGATGATGAAAGAAGAAATGCGAGGCGTGCAGCAATACTACGTCATGTCCATTCAGTTACAAAAAATTCTGTGACCCAAAACGAGAAACAATTGATGAAAGTCAATCAACTCAATGCAGGCCAACAAGTTGGCAAACTGGAAGTCTTAGTGTTACGAAGATATCCTCGCCGACAAGTCAATTCAGCTAATTACAGAGGCCCAGTTGCAGCCGCTTGCGGCAGGGATGAAACAGGAGTTGTTGGATTGGTGCTTTGGGGTGAGCAAGTTGACAAAGTTAGAACGGGGGATGTCATCATAATTTCCAATGGATGGTGCCGCAGATCACATGGGGAATTAGTTGTAAGTTCGGGACGAACGGGAAAGTTGTCAGTAGTTCAAACTTGAACTCATGGCTGAGTAACATTCCAACCCTATGGGTAACCATCAAAAGGGAGTGGCCGGTCGGCGGCTCATTCGGTGATTGATAGTGGTAAAGACAGCAACCATCTGCAATGCTTCAGGTAAACCTCTAGTTGAGCGCGATTCCACTTCATTCCCTTGTCCAAAATGTAATGCACCAGTAGGCCGTTCAGCACAGTGTCGAAATCAAGGCGTACCTTACATCTGCGTTTCTTGTGGATTCCAAGGACCTTGAGGTGATTTGAATGGGTGAAGTTGCGATTAGATACAAGATAATGGTTCATCCTAATGCTGAAGTTGACGCAGATGATATTGCTGCCGATCTTTCAAAGATGGAAAATGATGTCGGAGTAGTTCAATCAGTGGAGACGGTACCATTGGCATTCGGCATGAAATACGTTGATGCATATTGTGTCATCCAAGAAGGTGATGGGACAGTTGACAACTTTGAGGATGCAATCCGCGCGTTAACTGGTGTTGGTGAAATCGAAGTTCTCGAAATGGGTCGCTTAATGTGATTCAATTCTAAATTTGGTTAATCAAGCCTCGGCCAAACAATCAAATTAGTCAATAACGATTCAATTATTGAATTCACGATTGATGAATGGGTGCTCTAGTGAACTCTCGCAACAATGTCGTGGCATAGGTTCCAGGTGGCAAACTAAACTTGAAATTTATACATGCTCCATCTTCATGCCAGCGATCATTTTCCCCCGGTCCATCGGCCCACCGGCTACTATTTTCAGATAAGTCAACAACCGTTTGAACCTGAAATGTCAAATCAGAATAACTTCCTGTTAGAGGGCGTTTCGTACCACGTGTAGTCAAGCGAGGAATTTCGTCAATAACCCAAGTCACAGAGTCTAGTTCTAATTGTGTCAGAATTTTTTGTTCTAATTTTGCTATTTCACCACCTGAATTGGATGGTTCTGTTCCTAGAAGGGTTCCACAAACTGCTAGACGACCCATCAAACAATTTCTAGTAATTCTTTCAATTAGAGACTCAGTGACAGTAGCTAATTTCCCAGTATCAATTTTAGATGACCCATCCATTGGCCCAACCACATCGCCAACAACTGGTTTTGAAATTGAAATTCCTGAACGTATTCGTTCACCCAATATATGATTAAACGCAAGAGATTGAAGTGAATGAATGGTCATTAATTGTAGATTATTTGGTAATTTCCTAAAGGCTTGAACCCAATTATCAGGTTTATTTTTCAAAGAATATAGAATATCCCTTTCATATCCTAATTGTTTAGGAATCATTTCTATTCCAGCTTTAACATCGTGGTTTTCTCTCCAATGACTCCTAAATTTCGCAACTTCATCTCGCTCGTTTAGTCCTTCCATTCCGAGATATGCGTTAACAGCATCTTCCCATTCGCCATTGACAACATGTCGCCCAACTACGGGAGTCACAGGACGAGTTGACCCAAATCTCTGAGGCCCAACCCAATTTGGAAAGAACCCATCTCCCAATTTTTCAACCAGTGCTCTGTGAATTTTTTCAACTTCTTGAATTGCGGCTTCTTCATCCAATGGGTCACCATTTTCATCTGCACAACCCCTTACTGTAATGCTGAATCTGTTGCTTGTATGAGCGCCCATTGACAATTTTTGATGTGTGCGGCCTAAAACTTCAATTTGTACATCAGCAATTTCAACCTCGGAAACCTTTCTTGTTGGTGCATCTATAACGAAAAGTTGTGTGGTAACGGCTCGTTTATCTTTCGTTCCAGAAAACCAAATTCTCTTGCGAGACATTTTCAAATGTTTTGCTAGGCGATTAACAAAACGATTAGTTTCCCAGTTATCTAAAGTGACACGTGCAACTGTGAAACGCCCTTTAGGGTCAAGAGCTGGGATTGCCCCTTCTTCAGTTACACGAAAGTCAGCCACTCTTACTTTGATGAGCCCGCCAATACCACTGCCATCACAAATCCACTGGTCAAGCCCTAAATTGGCTGCTATGCCAGCAGAGTCCATTCACAATTCGCCTCAAGAGAGTTTAATCGAAGAGAATTCAGATACTAAGTCAGTACTGATAGACTTGAGAATTTTTATTGCATTCTTACCTTTCTTGACTCTTAAGTAGAGTTCTGGCTCATCTAGTCCTGGGTGGCCAGTAAAGTAATTGGAGTATTCAACATCCTTGTTATCATTCAATTGTGCTCTGAACAGTTGTAATGCTGTATGGTTTTCACCAATTAGCCGAATTCGGAGTTCGTTTCCCTCATTGAGTAGTACCTTGATTGCCATGTCTATCGTTCCGGCGACTTGCGACCCCATTTTGAACCTTTGGAAAAAAACAGCAGTTGTTTACCCCTCGTCGCCTTCTCATTTATCAATGGGTGGTGGGTGGGCGTGCTATGAAAGAGGGTGTTTCGGATGAACGTACATCACTCCTGATTTCTGTGTTTGAGAAAGGCTCTCCAGCACTTCTTTTTGCGGCTGTGGTAATTACTCTTATTTTCGGCTTGTTTCTCTTCCCTTTACCTTCATTTCATACTGATTTAGAAGCATTTGCCCCAGATGGGCCAAATGATGAGGCTGAAAAACGGATTGAAGAAGCGTTCGGAAAGGAGCGTATTCCTCTTTTTGTTCATGTTGAAGTTGATGATGGTAGTAATGTTCTGTCAATCCAGTCACTTGTACAACAACAATCAGATTTAGATGAAGTATTGGCGTGGTCCGAGTCCCACGGTCCAGTAATTTCCGAATACATTGCAATTCCAGATATCATTCAGCGGGGGCTTGACGAAACATCACCGGGAGCGAAATTGAATGAAGCAAGTTCTTGGGAACAATTGCTTAACGATACTTTAGACGAAGGGCAAACATGCTCTGACGGGGCTTCTAATGAAGAATTACTGATGCTTGCAAGTTTTGGCAGGGATGCATTGCTCAACAAAGATTTGCAATTTGAGTCGACAACATGTATGTGGCTTGACTCGAACAGAACATCCGGAGATGCTACACCTTTTGCTTCAAGTAATCTGTGGGTACTTTACATCAGACCAGACCTTGAAGATGAGACCAGGGAAAATATGGTCAACCTTTTACGTCAACAATTTGATACATTGGGTGAAGAAGGAAACTTGACTTATGGATTAATCTCAGATGATGTACTTAGTCATGATATTAATGAAGGCACAATAGACAATCTGGTTTGGCTGATTGCTGGGGCACTACTCGTAGTCGTGATTATCTTAGCATTCGCATTTCGTTCGGTTAGGGGGGTCCTTTTCCCACTAGCGGCTCTTTCAATGGCAATTGTATGGACTTACGGAGCATTGGCAGCAATAACTCCTACATTTTCGGTGTTACATGTCGCAGTAGCACCAGTTGTTTTGGGTCTTGGAATTGATTATTCAATTCACCTTCAGAGGAGTTATGAGAAACGACGGTCAGAGGGGTCAGATACACCTGAAGCTTGGGCACTGGCGCTCAATGAATTGTATCTCGCACTCACGTTAACGGTCATTACAACAGTAGCAGCATTCTTGTCAAATGTAGTATCTCCTTTACCCCCTGTTCGTTCTTTTGGTTTGGCATTGGCTTTTGGCGTAGTATCAGCATTCATAACCTCAACAATTGTTGTTGGTTCAATGCACGTATTGATGGAGAAAAGCGCACAAAAATTCAGACCTAAAAGCCATTGGGACGGATTAAAGAACAAAGCCCGAGAAGTTGTAATCACCCAAAGAAAAACTCAAGCATTTGCACTAATTTTTGTTGTCATGATGACAGTTACTAGTGTTATTGCTGCGGCGGCAAAATTGGAAACTGAATTTGACCTAACAGATTTCTTGGACGATGAGATGGATGTCATGCAGGTTCGTACTGATATCTACGAGTCATATGAGGCAACAGGTTGGCGACCGATTTACATTTTATCAGAACCACTCCCTGGCGAGGTAGCAATAATTGATGATTTAGAATTCATTGAAGCTACTAATCTGATGAATCATCGTTTAGAATTGGCTCCGCGGGTGGTTATTCCACGCGCTGTTGGGGATGGCCAGCCAATGATTGAGTCAATGCACACTGTGTTGCGAGACGCAATAGAAAAAGACGCAGGATTTGGAAATCGCCATGGACTGAGAGTTATTGGAAACGACTTAGTCGAAAATGATTACAATACCGGTGACGCTGTAGAAGCACTCATAGAATTAAGTGAGAATCAGTCTGTCGGCGATGCACTAACGGGGGCAACATGGTCTGAGAGAGTAAGTGGTGTTTCACACTTGTCATTTGACCCGCAAAATGGATGTTCAAATGGATGTTTACTATTTATGAGGACTGAAATTATGGTCCAAGTTTCAAGCAATAGTGAATCGATAGAAGCAGTTGAAGGTTTAGACACCGCGATTTCTCAATCTAGTGGTAAATATGGTGTTCAGGCAGCAATGTTCGTTAGCGGGGACGCTGTGAGATTAAATCTGGTCTTAGAAGGACTAACTACTTCTCAACTAGAATCAACAGTCATCAGCCTAATTGTTTCAACTCTTGTTCTATTTGCATTGACCCGCCGCATCGGCCTCTCAATCATTGTAGTGACTCCTGTGGCTATTGCGGCTATCTGGGTTGTAGGAGCAATGGCATTGTTGAATCTCAATTGGAATGTATTGACAGTGATGGTCACGGCACTTACTATTGGTTTAGGGATTGATTATTCAATTCACGTGTGGCGAAAGTACGAGGATCTAAAAGAGAGATTAGAACCTTGGGAGGCTGTCAAGGAAATGCACGCCACAACAGGCGTAGCGCTTCTTCTTTCTGCTGGTACCTCCATTTGTGGATTCTTAGTCCTCAGGCTATCGCCGATGCCAGTTGTTCAGGATTTTGGAGTGGTAACTTCCCTAACAGTCTTCTTCTCTCTAGTTTTGGCTCTTGGTTTGATGCCTCTTCTGCTTACTGCTGATAGCCTTAGAGAAAATGGAAATGCCAACATAGATTGACATCATTCAATTCTTTTCATCTGATGGAATTAGATTATCAATATCAATTTTCAATTCTCTTGCTACTAGAATCAAAGCCATCCAAGCAGTAATATGGCCTAGGGATTTTCGCTTTCTTTGGGCCCTTCTCATTACTTCTTGGCGGGCAAGATTAGATTCTTTTGAGATTATTTGTAATAGCGCTGGGACATTGAAAGACTTTTGACCAGCATCATTGACTATAGATTTTGTAATAGTGGGGATTGATTCACTATTAGGTGGTTTATTATCTCCCTTTTCTGGTTTCACTACAGTTGTAGTTGAACTAGCAGTCTCTTTTGAAATACTGTTAACTGATTTACTTATATTCCGGCTTTCATTATTATTTTGAGGACAAGTAGGTGGCTCTTCTAGTACAGTAGTCCTTGGAAACCAGCCAAGTGGGACAGATACATCATCAAGTACAGCATTTGTTGAAAGCATGTCATTTTTGGATATTAACCAACCTTTGGCAAGAAGTTTTGTTAGTAATATTTCAGCATCAGTTGGCGCTAACCAACCAAGATCAAGGCTCCAAGTTCGAGTGATTGAACTTGCATCAAGGGGTTCATTACCCCAAGTTCTCCAAGTCATGGCTAAAAGGCGGCGAATGTCATTTTCAGCCTCGCTTACCTGACTCAATCTAATCACCTAGCATGCGCTCACCATCTAGTACCCATCCAGCGATATGCTCGTCACTTCTAAGTGACACCATTTGTCCTTCATCTGGAGCAAGCCACCAAGAGAAGGAATTCCTCAACGTAGAAGGCAGTCTATTCATCACAAAAGAAAGGTCCCCTTTCCTCTGACTGATTAACAAAGCTGAAAGTGGGCCGAATTGTTTTACTTCTAGTAGCCTCGGTGTTAACGTATCAGTGATGTAAGTAAGGGAAACTTCACTTGGCAGTTTAATACGCACAATTACTTGCTCTGTTACCGCATGACCGAGTGCGATTTCTTTGTCTTTTGAAAAGAGATCGATAGTTGTCCGTTGACATCCTATCATCAATAAATCCATTACATCTTTGTGAGAGGTTGCGGCTGCATCAATTTGAACATCTCCAATTCCTTCAATAAATTCCCTTAGAATACTGAAAGGCAATCCCGAAACTTTTTGATTTCGAAACTCAATATGTAGAGGGTAACCTTGAAGTCTAGGGTCATCGAAATCAACGGGCCCTGGCCACAAGCCATCAATACCCCAAACGAACCTCGCCCTCCGTTCCATAACCCTTGCTGAATAGGTTAAGTGCATCAAGTCTGTGTTTCGGAATAAACACAACAACAAAAACGGATGAACTATTGCGGGCGCTCAGGTAATGAGAGTGAATCCCTAAAATAGGGTCAAAGGCAGGAGTGTTATGTGATGGATAGATATATCGCAAGAGACCCAAAGACTGGCTTGCCTCTACAGATTGGAGAAAAAGGTATTCCTGGCCATGTTGATGAAGCGTATCGAGCTCCGCGAGGATATTGGGATGCAATCAAACATTTTGACATTATCCCATTAGCCAGTGGCTCTGTTCAAGCATTGGAAGTTCGTTGGAGGGAAAAACCGCAACTTGTATCTCGAGCAGATGGCATTAGGGCTTTGCCTAGAGTCATGCGTAGTGACCCTGATGCAGTCCAAGAACAATTGAAATTTGCTCTATCGGATATCAACTCAGAAATCAGGGTTGCCGCTCTTTTTTCTTTACCATACTGTGCTTTAGTTGAAGCAGAGTATTTATTTGAGCATCTCAACGAATTACTTGATGATGTAGACCCATTTGTAAGGAAATCAGCATCAAAATGCCTAGAAATCGTGTCTCCAGTTTTCCCTTCGGCAACTGAAGAAATTTTGTCCCAAGAGTTACGCTCAAGTAATATTAATCGCCGCAAACCTGCTTACGATGCACTGAAAGAAATGTCCAAGGTTTGGCCAGAAGTGGTGGTCTTTCATCTCGATGACTTATTACGCCTTGAGGATGATAAGTTAAGGGTCGAAGCAGCAAAAATCCTACCTTCTCTTGCTCGTACCAAGTCAGCTTCGGTTTGGGATTTGATTGGCTGGGCTCTAGGAGATGATTCAGACCAAGTTAGGACTCAAGCTGCTCGTACATTGCCAACGCTCGCTGCATCACAACCAAGAATGGCTAAAATTCTTATCGAAAACTCATTGTTTGATACCTGTGCAGCTGTTAGAAAACCAGCATTGCGTGCTCTCAATTCTATGGACATCACAGGATTTAGAATGAATCGCCTCTGTGTAGACGGTGCTCGCCATACCGACCCATCGATTAGGAGGGCGTGTATATTGATGATGCCTCGATTATTCACTGAATCAGAGATGCGAATACAGGCTGCGGAACTATTACGTCAGGAGACTAAGCCAGATTTGATTTTATTACTTGAAGAGTTGGCTAGAGATCCTGAAATTGATGGTAGTGAAGATGAGAAAAACCGGTACCTGGCGAAGGCGCCACCAGCAACAGACATTGACGGAATACCAATTTTACCTCCTGTTGATGTACCCCCTCAAAAGCAACTATCAAGCCAAGAAAAAAGAGATGAACCCAAATCTAAAGAGTGATTCGGGAATTTCACCTTTGCGTCATTATTAAAGAGGGGCGTTAGGTGGGCGGCTCGCTGAGTGATTACATGAGTGCAAAATCAGGCGATTGGAAGGCCGAGCAGTTTGAGCGTTTGTGGAACGGACGCAGTATCAAAGGTGATAACCCTGTGAAGGCAGCAAAGTTCCGCCAATACATGCGTGAGCACGTTCGCCAAAAGGTTCCTGACATCAAGTCTGTCAGTGGCGGCAGAGAACGTAAAGAGGGTGGTGGTGTACACATGGATGAAAATCGTTTCTTCACAAAGGAATACTGTCGGAAGTACTGGATGGGTGAACTACAGGAAGAAATTCGCGAAGCCGAGTCCTACTGAGCAGGACAGGTGAGCAAATGACAAATCAAACAGCATTAACCAAAGTAAAGTTCTCATCTTGGGACTTGGATCCTTCAATTCTTACAGCTATTTCTAAGAAAGGCTGGGAATACGTAACTCAAATTCAAGCCGAAGCAATTCCCTTGGCTCGTAGCGGCCGAGATGTTGTCGGTCAAGCTAGGACTGGTTCAGGCAAGACTGCTGCATTTGGTATCCCAACGATTGAGTCAACTGAGGCAAATGGTAATCTTCAAGCATTAATCATTACCCCTACTAGGGAATTAGCCCAACAAGTCGCAGATGAATTACAATGGCTTCAGGGAGATAAAGGATTAGGAATCATCACCGTTTATGGTGGTACAGATGTAGACAAACAGGCCAAAAAATTGAATGATGGCGTTGAGATTGTTGTTGGAACCCCTGGTCGAATTATTGACATGAGTAAAAGAGGACATCTTAAACTCCAAACCATCTCAACCCTATGCCTAGACGAGGCAGACCGCATGCTTGACATGGGTTTCTTTCCCGATATTCTATGGGTTCTAGAAAAGATGGAAAACAGAAAGCAAACCATGCTTTTCAGCGCAACCTTTCCGGAAGAGGTATTGGAAGCTGCAAATACCTTCATCACTGACGCTGAGCATGTAATGTCTGATGATTTAGAGGTTGACATTCCAGAAATTGATCAGATGCATATCTCAATAGGTCGGGCCAATAAATTGTGGGCATTGGGAAGAATCCTTGTAAATATGGATGATGATGACCAGATGATGATTTTCTCAAATACCAAAAGGATGGTTGATTTACTTGCTCAACGACTTAGTAAGTTCCGCTTTAATGCAGTTGGACTACATGGTGATATGCCGCAAAATAAACGTGGCCGAATTATTGATTCTTTCAAAGATGGTAGTGAGAAGATTCTCATTTGTACAGATGTTGCCGCTCGAGGAATTGATGTTGATGGAGTCACAATTGTAGTAAATTACGATCTTCCGATTGATGTTGAAAGTTATGTCCACAGAATCGGAAGGACTGGCCGAATGGGCCGTAAAGGAACAGCTTGGTCATTTGTCAGCAGTGAGGATAAAGGGCAGTTGAAGAAAATAGCCGCAACATGGAACCTTAACATTCCTGAATCAGAACCACCAGCATTGCCGAAAGGTGTCGATAGAGATCCGGTACGTAAACAGCAAGATTGGGAAGAAGTTGCAAATAATTTTGGTATGGTTCCTGTGAAAATCTCTATTGGTAGGGACCAAGGTGCAACAAATCATACTTTGACAAATTGGTTTTCCAATGAAGCAAAACTTGACCAACTTGCTATCGGCGAGGTTTCTATTCAAGACGATTCAAGCGAGGTTGAGATTCATCTTGACAAAGTTGAAGCCGTCGTAAAAGTGATGGCAAACCGAGTTTGGAATGGTGATTCAGTTAACCTTGAAATCAGGCGATAGTGTCAGTCTTTGAATAGAATGAGACACTACTCCTCTTCTTCTGATGAATTCCCCCAATGAAATTTGAGTATTGCAAACGACGCTGCAATGCCGCTGATTAACAAATATCTCCAGGCTTTCCCAGAAATATCATCCCATTGTCTTGTTTCTTCTGCACAATAAGCGCTGATAATATCTTCACAACCCTCTGCCTCAAGCCGTTGCTGTTCGGCTTGGTCATCAAACCCGAGGGTGTGAACAGAATAAATTCCTAAAATTCCTGCTAACAATAGAACTACTAGAGAAAACTGTGGTAATGGCTTTCGTTGTGAAATCCTAGTTGGTAGAGAGAATCGTAGGCTTAGGTCACCAGCTTGTTTTGTTTTGGCAGGGCCTCCTACTACCAAATACCACACAGTCCAGCCTAGGACAATTACTAACAGAAAGCCTATTTCAAGCATAAATTGATGGAATTCCCACATTGGCGCCCAACAACCGTCGCCAGGATTCTCAACACATCCGTTCACAGCCAACGGATAGAGAACTAATAGGCGAACTAAGTTTAGCATACTGAGAACTCCTGCCATGACTAATATACCTCGTAATTTCAAACGTGTTGAAACCCCTGGGGTCATCCAGATCATGAATGATACGAATACTATCTCATGTATTCCAGCACATTCGTCAGTGACCTCCAACGGGTACATGCCGGCCCCAACGAATGAAGAATGACTGAATTCAAGAATTGTAGCCGGCCCATCTGTGCTAACATAAGAAATGCTCTCTGGACCAAAAATTAGTGAGTGCGTGTGATACCATACCCAAGTTAGTGCTTCTTGGTAAATTGCGAAACTGTCAGTGGGGAAAGTTAGCCATCGATAGAAAAGGTCAGCCACCATTAGTAGTCCAACGACTATACCAATTATTTTCAATCTTTCAAAGATTTCTGACCATGAGACATCATCCTCCGGCCGTTCCATATATGCTTGATGAGCCCCCTCCTTATCAAAACAATATCTCTGAATGGGTTGAAAAGTGGTAGTATCCTCGAAGTAAGCGAGGACCCATTGATGCTAACCCTAAACTTGCTGGGCTATCATTGTCCTGTACCGGTTTATGAGACTAGAAAGGCTTTGGTCGGAATGGAAAAAGGCACAACTCTAGAGGTAATTGCTGATGATGCTGAGACAAAGCATGATATCCCGTTGTTGCTGGACAGGATTGAAGCCAGACTGATATCGATTGTAGAAGATGCTGGCGAAATTAGATTCATTATTGAGAAACAGTGAGTTGAGAATATGGCTTCAAACAACAATATTTCAATTCGTGAGGCTAAGGATATTCCAGCTGATGCTAGTCTTCCAACTGAATATGGAAAGTTTAGAATCCGGGTTTTTCATGAACAAACAACTAATTTAGACCATGTAGCCTTAACCCTTGGCGACATGATTGGACCTGACCCAGTACTCGTACGTATTCATTCAGAGTGTTTGACGGGAGATGCATTCGGAAGTCTAAGGTGTGATTGTGGGCCACAATTAAAATCAGCGATGGAGATGATCCATCAAGCAGGTTGGGGTTGTGTTGTATATTTACGCCAAGAGGGGCGAGGAATCGGCCTGCGTGAGAAGATAAAAGCTTACCATCTTCAAGATGAAGGAGTAGATACTTTAGATGCTAATATTATTCTCGGGCATCCTGCTGATGCTCGGGATTATAGAATTGCTGCTGAGATTCTAAAGGCAATAAATATCACAGAAGTCAGCCTACTGACAAATAACCCTGACAAAGTTGAACAGATGAATAATCTTGGGATTGAAGTGGTTGACCAATTACCTCTTGTTGTTGGCGTTGGAGCAGATAATCTTGAATATCTCTCAACTAAAGTTCAAAGAATGGGACATTCGATAGACCTTGATTCAATAAATGACATAAAATGAGAGGTCCTATTCTCATTGTGAACTAAACGAAACTTCTGCTATTAATACTAACATCAGTTCCTATTTCATGCTAATTAAAGAGAGTGAGGGCCGCGACCGGGAATTGAACCCGGGCTGGCAGGACCACAACCTACCGTCCTAACCCCTAGACCACCGCAGCCAATAGGTGTCCCGCCCACATACCCCTTCCTAATCAACCGTTCTACGGTGTCATGAAAGCGAGGGGTTGAAGGCTGTTCCCTACACGCACAGGCTATGGAACAACGCACAAATGGAGGAGTAGCCGCTTTACTGGTTCTATTGATGCTCGTGAGTATACCTATACCCGTGGCTGGAGATGTGGTAATACGTTCCGAAGTGGTTGACCTTTTCCCATCTGGCACTTTTGATAACTCAAGCGAATGGGCTCTTACAACCCAATATGGGTTTACTCCCGGTGTTCAAGCCCACTGGACAGAATCAATGATTACTGATAGTCATCTATCTTTTACTCATCAAAGGCCTCAAAATGTTGCTGAGGATATAAGTTGGGCTTTATATTCGCCCACGAGCAGTAATCTGTCTTTGGGCGTTCCCGACGGCGGTTACAGTTGGAGTAAAGGACCTGAAATAGAACTTACAAATTTTGATATGACTGGATTGACAGTCGACCCACTTTTGAATGCAACATTGATGGTTGCTTTTGCAATCCCTGAAACACTTCAGGATGATCAAGTCCGAATTGAAATTGAGTGGGATGGGAACATTGAATTGCTAACGAATTTTGCTCATACACCTTCAGCGATTGACAATATGCAAGGGAATCCACTGGAGTTATCTCTTGATGGCATCGCAAACTGGACTTACACCCAGTTAGAAAATTTACTTGTGACAGTAGATTATGTTTCAGTTGGAGGGGTTGATGATAGTGAAGTAAGAGTTGATGCAGTTGGAATCAAGATTTTGCATCAGACACAGTGGTCAGGGCTTGATTCAGGTAAGGCAGTGTATTCTGAACCACTAGCAATGACACCATTCGAGGATTTTGATTTGTCATCAGGTAGTCAGAATAATCTCATCACTACTAGTTGTGGACTTGAGGTAGTGACTGGTGGGAGCCCTGGTGGTTGGGTTACACCTGCTTTACAGTTACCACATGACCAGTCGTGGGGGAGAATCCACTTCTTTGGTAATGCTAGTGTTTCAATCGAAATACAGAGCAGTACAGATGGTACTAGTTGGAGTTCAGGAGTTGGAATCACAGACGGTTCTTTAGTTTCAGCAGCTAACTATCTCCGCGCTGATGTCGTTATTTTTGATGGCTGTGTATCTGGTTTACGAATTGATTTCAATGACCCAACACTTTCAATTAACGGTGAAATTACTGGAATGACTGATGGATTACAGGCAGAGTACAGTTATCTCAGTTTCGCGCTAGGAACCAATTTGTTATCCACTCAACCGATGACAGTTGGTTCATTTTCACTTTCAATCCCTGTTGGAAGATTTCTTCCTGCCAATGGTGAAAATTTAGATATTGGTGTTGGAGCAAGATTTTACTGGTCATCTAATGGTGTTCCTGAAACAGTTGTAGCGCAAATTGAGGGTATTACTCTCTCGGGCGGATTCCTTGTTGAATGGGATTATGATCCAATTTGTGAAAGGCCTGCTGATGTCTACCTGAATGAAGATGATATTGGGGATGTTGTATCATTTAGAAATACATGTAGTGATGACATTACTCCAATCAACAATCTTATTGTTACAGCCGAAAGCCAGAATCAATCTCTTGTTCAAGTCAGTGTTGAAGATGGAAGGTTAGTATTCAACCAGCAGGAAGAGCAATCAGGTGTTGCTCCAGTTGATATCAATGTATTCGACGAGAGAGGTAATTTGTGGTCAACCACTATTGATGTCTTGGTTGCATCAGTAGATGACCCACCCACGTACGATCTGCTTCCAAAAGAGGTGCTCGTTCCAGTTGGGGAACCGATTACAATCACACTAAATGTTCAGGATATTGATACTGAAATAGGTCAAGTTTCAATTCTTACTGATACATCATGGGCTACCATTGACCAATACCGTAACCTAAACTTAGCACCTCTATCCCCCGGGACATTCGATATTTCCATCTCATTCACCGATGGTACAACAACGTTTACTGAATCAATAACTGTGTTAGCAACATCAGACCCAGATTTATTGATTGAAAGTGTTGAGTTTGATTCAGAAAAAATGATTGTTGGCTCAGTTAACGAAATCAAGGTGTGGGTGCGTAATGATGGATGGAGCCCAGCATCTCTGGTCAGTATCCGTTGTTTCAATGGCCAAACACTGATAGACAGCGCGAATATAACTCACATTTCTGCACAGGGGTTAGAATCCGCATCATGTTATTGGCAATTGCCAATGGATCCAGGAAACACTTCATTGAGGGTGTATGTTGACCCCACTCACGATATTTTTGAAATTTCAGAAACCAATAATGAGTACTCATCATCTGTTCAAGTCCTCCCATTAGATAACTCTGCAAACACAGGTGTACAACAGGATGCGTGGATGGCGAATCTCCCTTCAGGTGCAATGTGGATAGTAGCTGCAAGTATAATCTTGGCCGCAATCATTGCTTTACAATTAGGACCTGGCAAGATTAGGCGAGAGAGTTAAAGCCGCAAAAGCGAACATTGTTGCTTTTCAAACTAATTGAATTCAGTAAGATGGAATAGGCTTTAAGACGGATAATCCTTAATTTTCGGAAAATGGTTATAGGTAGTCCGTGTCTGAAAAAACTGCTTGCGCAATGTCAGCAGCGTCTGACAGGGGGCGTAAGCGGGGGTACTTGCGATGGGAAAGCTGAAGATTCGCCTTGAAACTGAAGAGTGGATATACGAAGAATATGATTTGAATTGAAGTCTTGCTCAATCCAATTAATTTGGATTTGACTCCTTCATACTGGATATATCTTGATTTGCTGGGTTACCAGCGTTTTGGATAAACATCCGTTGCCATCAATACTAGATTCGGTCTAGCGACTTCTCCACCTTTCATGTTAGCAACATCTTCCCCATTAACGGTCATTGAAGCCAATGCTACAGCCTCTCCTTTTAGTGATACCATAAGCACTTCATCTCCTCTCTGTACATCACTGTTAAGCCCAACTACACCTACTGAAGCCAAGGGAGCACCATGTGCAACAGCAGCAACAGCACCATCTTTTAAAGTGATTATTGGGATTCCTGATAGCAGTGATTCAACAGGAAGAAGAATTTTCTTCATTGCTGCGGGTTGTCCATGTTCTTTCCATAAATGAATAGCATCGGTCAACTGGTGCATACTAACTGCATCATTTTCTGTAAATGCACCACTTTTACTCCGTCGTAGTTCAAGCAGTTCTACTTCACCACCAAGTAATAGGCCCATATCTCGGCTAATGGTTCGAACATAAGTTCCGGCTTCACAATGAATAGCGGTAAGAATAATTCGCTCATCCCGTTCAATCAAATCAAAAGTAGAAATAGTTCTCTGCCTCACTTGAACCTTCACAGCAGACTCTTTTGGAGGGACATTGTGAATGCGTCCAGTTAACGAGGCAATTGCCTTTCCAAGTGCAACATCAGTTATGCCCTTTGGTAATTTGAAAATACAAATATACGTTTTATCACCTTTCAATATTCGACCTGTTAGACGGGTTGCGTTACCAGAAAGAAGTACTAGTCCACCTGTGGCAAACGGATCTAGGGTGCCGCCATGACCTAATTTCTCCACACCCAACATATCTCTAATCCATGCTGCTAATTGGTGACTGCTTGGTCCTGCTGGTTTATCCAAGAGAACCCAACCACCAGTCAATAATTCATCAACAGTTCTTCGCTCTGGTGGGCATCCATACTTTGAGTCAGTAGTAGCTTCTGAGTCTATAATTGTCATTTTTACCATGCTATCAAACTCCTCTTTTCACTAGTTCAGCTTCTACAAGTTCAGTCACTTCATTAGCCGAAAGTGTGTCTGAATTAATGATTAGATTGTAGGGTGTAAGATTTCCTAATGAAATCTCATAGAGGTTGTGATATCTGATTTGATCGGTTTCCATTCTGCTGTGAATCCTTGCCAGTGCATCTGTTTGGCTCCCCCCTTCTCTTTTCACAACTCTCCTTGCTCTTTCTTCTGGAGTTACTGATATCCAAAGTCTGAGGCAATTTATATTTTCTCTATATGCCCACCAACCGCTAAGTCTAGATTCGACGATTTCCGGACCGTTTTCATCCATCATTGCAGTAATGAGTCTTTCATCAAGGGATTTGTCTACCTCTGGTTCAGAATCACAAAGCGCTGAAAAATCTTCTAATGAGATTCCTCGTTCTTCAGAAATAGAACGGAATACAGCGCCACCGTTAAGGAATGACCAACCTCGTTTCGTACAAAGATTAGCAACCAACGTGCTGGTCCCACTTCCAGGGTGCCCACTCACCGTGAGGTGAACCACATCATCGCCTCCAAACATTTCTGCAAATCACACATCGTAAACGACCATCTGGTGCTCTCTCAACTTCTGTGGAGTCACAATCAGGACAAACTGAACCAGCCATAGGTGCAGCAACTGATGATTGAGTCTTGTCGCTGGTTTTGGAACCTGTACTGGCTCTCTTCCGGGGTCCATCTCTGCTTCTCTTTTGTCTCTTTGAGGTTGATGAACTGTTTACATCTTCTAATTCTTTAAGCAGTGGTTCAGGTAAAGTCTCACCACTAACTACGATAGGATGATTGCGATAGCGTAGCAATTTGAGGTGCCTATCTACAATTCTCCCAAGTGGTGCCGAGGTTGTGATGTATGTTGCTATCCAAGCTGGGAAGATAATGACTTTATCATCCATTAAATTCCATTCTGCTCGCCACGGTAAACTTACGTAATCAACTCTGAATGACTCTACATTTAGTGCCATCCAAGAAAAGATGGCGATAATAAAAACAAATGTGAACATCATTGGTTTCATCATTGAATTTTGTAATTTCATCTGTTCTGGCATCAATCTTTGTTGAAGTTTCTGGATTTTATCCATTCTAACTTTATCACGGTCAGTTCTGGCTTCATTCAACAACTTACGGATTTGTTTGTTTCGATGTGCAAGGTGGGCTTGCTTCATAGGGTCCATGAAGAATGAACGAAATACTGTGTTTACAATCATAATTGATGAACCTAGTAAGGCCACAGTTATCACGAACCATCGGTCGGAGAACGGAATCAAAGGCGTTAGAACTGTATCAGCACCGTTTGCGAGATATGTTCTGATTGAAGGGTTAATGATTAGTACAGACATGACTACTAGGAGCAATAGTGGGGTCATCATCGAACCCAAGCCGGGCAATTCCTCACCTTCGTCACCTTCTGCCATGGGTCGTCGGCCATGCCCGAATCGAATGAACCCTTCGTTTGAATTATCATAACTTTTAGCACAATCATGGGTTGTATTGACCTGTCAGCGAGGCGGTAGTTTTGAGTGAGATGCCTCATCTGGCGCGCTGTATAGCATGACTAGTCCCGAAGAAGTACTCGCAACAGTGCGCAAAGCCATGTCTTCAGGGGATTTAGAGAGTGCTGAAAGTGCATTAAGAGATGCAAGAAAGAGATGGAAAAAGGAACCAGAGTTTGCGGTACGTCATGCAAATGTACTGGTCAAGCAAGGTAAACATGGTCAAGCACTCAAGGTCTATAGGAAAGTGATGAAGAAATCCCCTGAGCGATTAGACGCTTGTATTGGGGCCGCAGAATGTGCTATTCAGACAGGAAAGGGAAAACTTGCAGAAAAGTTGTATTCTCGAGGAATTGGTCTTGGATTAAGCCTCGATGATGCTACTTTAGGCATAGCCCGCTCATTAGTAATACGTTCACAACATCATCTTGCTTGGGAAAAGGCAATCGTACAATTCAAATCATCGGGTAATAAGTCAAAAGTATTGCATGGTTTGCTAAAAGAAATATCGCCGCAGACAGGAATTAGTGTACCTTCTTTAGATCAGTTTGATACTGCAATCATTGATTCTAATATTGAAAGTGTACGAAGAGGGAAACCAGACCCAAGACTTGCTGAAAATACATTCGCTGCAGGCTCGTTTGAGGCAATGGCCGGTGTAGACCGAGCTACTTTGGTTGAAAGTGGTGAATTACCCACAGATGATTTATTGGATGTAACTGGGAGCGGTGGCACATCTCTAGGCATTGATCTATCTGCTCTTCAGAATCCGCCTGAAGAATCTCATTCTCCGCAGGTTGATATTTCATCCCAGATTCAAAATGTTGAGAATAATGATGTTCAAGATGTTGTTGATATTGACATCAATGGAGGACCAGAATCAGCTGACGATTCTAGTGAAGAAAGTGCTGAACCACAGAGTGAGGTTAGATCTACTAATGAAGACCCGTTTGATGACTGGCCTGATATTTAATCTACAAATATGTCATCTAACAGATTAATTCCATTAAATTGTACTTCGTTATCACTCAACAAGGTCTACTGATACTTGGGAGCGGAGCTCCTTAGATCGGCTTAACATTATTCAAAATCAAATGAACAGGTAGAGCAGACATTTGCTCCTGGTGCATTTTCTGAACTACATATTGGGCAAACCTGTGAGTCTGAGTCCGTTGGTTGTGCTTCCGCTGGTTCTTCTTCGGCAGTTTCTTCGGATTCTTCGGAATCGCCGCCAGTGATTTGGGCGAGGGCTGCATCCATTGTTGCATCATCGCCGTCTTCTGAATCATCGCTCGAATCGTCATCTGATTCAGCCTCATCTTCAGAACCACCATCATTTTCGTCTTCAGATTCATCATCATCTGATTCGGCCTCACCTTCGTCATCTGATTCAGCCTCATCTTCAGATTCATCCTCTGATGATGTTTCATCTCCAACGTCTCCAGTGTCCTCCTCAACGGATTCTTCTTCCTCAGTATCTTCTTCAACTTCTTTTTCTGGTTCAGCGGGAGGTAGGTCAACATCCAATTCATCTCCGAAAGTTGCACCATGGAATTCTTGAGCATCACTTACTTTGTATTCTGCTCCTGCATCGCCTACAAGTTCGTAAATAACTTCAATTCTTTCGTCCTTTTCAATAACAGGGATGTGCCAGCTAACTTTGATTCCATTCTCATCGTCAGCCTTTTCCATTTCAGCTTCTTTTACACCTGAGTCACTGCGTATATTGTATCCTTTGATTTCAAAGTCACTAGGTACGATATCGTGAATCATCAAATCTTGTAACGCAGAGTCAGATCGGTTTTGGAACATAATGAGTACCTCATATCTTCCTGCGCCTCCTGCAGGGAATACTTCCTTACCGGTGCTGAACTTTCTTCGCTTGTGAATAACTCTAATTGATGGAATTTCATCAAGCAATCGAGTTGCAACAGGTCCGTATCGTTCTGCACTGAAGTCTGACCTCAATGGTGCAGCAACCACGTCGTTATCGGGCGTTGGGTCTGGAGCAACAAGTGGGTAAGAAATTGTCATTTCTTGACCTGGTTCAAGCCCAATTGGACCTTTTGTTCCGATGGTTAGTAACATTGTGTGGCCTGAGCCATCAGGGCTCAATGAGGTTTCTTCCAAAGTTACACCTTCTCTCACTTCAATTCGGAATTGGTCGCTGACGAGTTCGTTGCCATCAATTGTACATGCAACTTGTTCAGTATCAGGACTGTTAAAAATACCTGGCACATCTTCGGTTAGGCGCATTAGGTTGATTGTTGCTGAACCTGTATTCTTGATTGAAATCTCAGCCGTGACATTTGCTTCGCGGTAGGTTCTGAGTATTTCAGTAGAGTAAGTCTTACTGACGTTAGCCTCAAGAACTTTGATTACATATTGTTCCAAGTCAATTGACCCTTCAGTTGAATGGGTTACGCGGGGAATTACAGTAAAACCAAGTTCCTGATTGAAGTTAGGTTCTTCAGTTGCTGGAACAACCACGATCTCGCTTTCCCAACGCCCATCTGGATGAACATCTTTCTCAACATCTGTGATATCAAAAAGCAGGTTGTTTGAACCAGCTTGCTTTACCTGTAATTTTACCAGGTCAACTGCGAACGAAGAACGGTTCTCAAAAACCGCTTGACAGCGCCAGTTGTCTGGTCGCTCGTCTTCATCAACATCCATGTAACTGAATCCTCTACAGAATGCGTCCAATTCAACTATTGACATGCCAGATAGGGTTGCATCAGCATTGTAAGTTGCACTGGTCTTTCCTGCAGATACTTCGTCTATTACCTCTGTAACCAAGTCTGCATTTAGAGGCAAGGTCCTTTTGCCACCGGGAGATAATGTGCCTACGGTCCATGTAAGATTATTCTTTGAGACATTATAGTCGTCCCTTTCACTAGTAATAGTCATCTGTGAGGGGATTTCCCTTGTAACTACTACATCGTTAAGGTCAACAGGACCCACATTTTCAACTTCAAGTTCAAGTGTTATTTCTTGGGCAACATCTGTACACACAGCTGAAGTACTCATTTCTTGATTACGGTCAGGCTTGGTGTCAAAACGTTCTCTTACACTTAACATCACAGGTCCAGAGACTGAGTAATCCAGAGTGTGGTCGCTACCAGCTTCCAATTCTTGCAATGGCATGTGTCCATCATCTACATCAGTTGCCTTAAGTTCATTCAAGAAGATGTCAATATCCCAAAGTCTATCTTTATCACTTGGATTGTTAATTGTTAGTAAGCCAGTTACATTTTGGTCTACAATCTCTCCGTCAACAGTTTGGGTAGAGGATTCTACTTCGTGTAGGGAACCTTCTAACTTGTCACCTGGGATTTGGTCAACTTCATCTAATGTCCTGATATCGGCGCCTGCATGTATTGACTCTTCCTCTTCTTCAGGTTGCTCAGCATCTTCTGATTCTTCAACATCTTCTGAACCTTCAATTACTTCAGAATCTTCACCTAGTGAGTCAGGAGTCATTAATAGGTCAATAGAAGGTGTTTCTTCCGTTGCTTCCTCTTCACTTGATTCTTCGTCTGAAGAAATTTCAAGTAGATCTAGGCTTGCTGATGCTGAATCGAGAAGCGCATCTGCTCCACCCTCTGCTTCATCATCGCCACCATCTGATTCTAAGGAAATATCACCTAGTAAATCATGGGATGATGGTGAATCATCAGAGTCTGTTTCGGGATCTGTTTCATCTGGCATTTCAAGGTTAGGTGGGGGTGGTGGGGGTGAATCCATTTCCGGAGGTGCAGGTGGAGGAGGAGGTACATCCATACCTGGAGGGGCAGGAGGTGGAGGTGGAGGCGCATCCATTCCTGGTGGTGCAGGAGGTGGAGGTAGAGGGGCATCCATTCCAGGTGGTGCAGGTGGCGGTGGCGGTGGCGCATCCATGCCAGGTGGTGGTGGTGGCGCCATTCCGGGTGGTGGTGGGGGTGGGTTGTTACTATCTTCTTCACTCATTTTAACAATCTCCATATTATGGGTAAGCCTCGCCAACGAGTACCCTTCTATAACTATTGTCAAGTGGTGGTTGAAGGATTTACTACGGGCGTGGTGTATAATATTCACTATAAAGACGAATCCTTGAAAAACTGTAAGCGTCGGGGTTGACTTTGATGGCAGCCGGAGATACAACCGCACCCCCCGTACTTTTTATCGTTGGAACTGCAGGGGCTGGTAAGAGCACACTAGTCACTGCGTTTCAGAGATGGGCACGATTTCTAGAAGTAGATGCTCTAACAATTAACCTAGATCCGGGAGCAGAAAGGGTCCATTATGACCCAGAATTTGACGTTCGCGATATTATTTCACTATCTGATGTCATGGACGAATATGACCTTGGGCCAAACGGTGCACAAATTCTTGCAGCAGATTTAGTAGCAGCAAGAGCATATGAAATTCAAGATGAATTAGAAGGGTTATCTGGTGATTTAATTGTAATAGATACGCCTGGGCAGGTGGAATTATTTGCATTCCGCGAAGCATCTAGTCATTTCGTAGAAGTTTTAGGTCAGGGAAGAGCTGCCCTGATATTCCTTTTTGATCCAATGCTTTCACAATCTGCATCTGGATTTGTATCACAAATGCTTCTTTCAAACATTGTACACTTTAGACTTGGTTTACCAACTGCAAATTTCCTTTCAAAGTCAGATCTTCTTGAACCTGATGATTTAGAAAGAATTCTCGAGTGGGGAGAAAGACTTGATACTCTTGAAGCAGCATTGTACGAAGAAGCCGGTGGTCAACGCACTGAATTTGCAATAGGACAGTTGCGAATGATGCAACATAGTCAGGTACAACCGGGTTTAATTCCACTTTCGAGCGAAGAAGAAGATGGTCTTGCGGATATTCTTTCCTTTGCCCAAAACCTGTTTGGTGGGATGGCAGATACCAAGGATGGATTCGCCGAAGATATTGGCTTTGAGAGAGATGGGTGGAATGACTAATTTACTTGCTATTGATGATGTTGCTGATGATTTATCCTCAATATTGGAATGGGCAATCATTTTCAAAGGCGATGAAGAAGTTGCTCCTTCTTTTACACCATTAGATGGGATATCTATTGGTTCAATTTACGAAAAACCAAGTACTCGAACTAGAGTCTCATTTGAGGTTGGGATTAACAAGTTGGGCGGGTATCCGTTAACATTGTTAAAAGGCGATATCCAATTGGGTAAATCTGAGACCATAGGGGATACCGCAATGGTACTCTCACGTTATCTTGGCGCGATAACTTATCGTTGTTACGACCACTCAGATGTTGTTGAGTTAGCAGACAAGTCATCTGTTCCGGTAATTAATGCGCTTTCATATAAAAATCACCCATGCCAAGCAGCTGCTGATTTAATGACAATAATGGAACATAAAGATGACTTGTCTGAAGTAAAGATTGCGTGGGTTGGTGATGGTAATAATGTATTACATGACCTAATGTTAGCTGGTGTAATTATGGGATGTGATGTTTGTTGGGCTGTTCCAAAAGGGTATGAGCCAGATGCAGATATTGTTGAGCGAGCTCAGAAATTGGCTGAGAAAAGCGGAGCAACATTATCTGAAACAAATGATCCTGTTGAAGCAGTTAAAAATGCTGATGTCATTTACACTGATGTGTTCATCTCAATGGGTGAAGAAGACCTACTTGACAAGGTAAATGCGTTTGAGGGTTTTCAAATTAATGATAAATTAGTTAGTCATGCTAAAGATGACTATATTTTCATGCATTGCTTACCTGCACACCGGGGTGAGGAAGTAACTGATTCTGTAATCGATAGTGATAACTCCGTGGTTTTTGACCAAGCAGAGAATCGTATGTGGGCGCAAATGTCACTACTAACTTACTTAATTGATAATGAGGCATGGTTGACTTATGCTGAATTGATGGAATACTAACTTCATTTCCCTAGTTAGAAAAAGTTGTATTCAAAATAGAATTGGAATGAGTCCAGTTGTTGTGAATCCTAGAAGGCCATATAGAAGCGCACGTTTTAGGAATTTTGAAGCCTTAGTATCTTCTCCTTTTACTATTGGTGCTTTGACCATTGTTAGGTAAACCAAGGCTGGTGTTAAGAATACGATGTAAGCAAGTGGTAGCAGGTCTAAAGCAAAAGGCATGCCCATACTGATGAATGCTACTAATGTGCAAATCCAAGCTACCATTCTTGCTTTATCAGCACCAATTTTCATTGGTAGAGTATTGCGCTCAGAGTCCCCTTCCATATCCTCTACATCCTTGATAATTTCTCTTGCAGTTCCTATCATCATAGCACAGATTGCCACAGTCCATGGGAATAGTTCAGTTCCATGCCCAACTGCAGCAGCGCCGAATACTATCACTACAGCGATGAGTCCAGAGACCGAAAGGTTGCCAAATAAACCACTCTTTTTCAAGCAAGGTTTGAATGGGATCCCATCAAATTCGTATGCTGACATTAAAATTAATGCTATTCCCCATATTACTACTGAATCTAACCATTCTAGATTGCCTATTGTTTTCTCTGTATGGAATACAATTCCTACTAACATTATTGTTGAAAGAGAAAAGCAAACTAAAGAGAATTTCTTGGCAGCTTCTTCAGAGATAGCACCAGATGCTAGTGGTCTTGTGGGGTGATTAATACGATCAGCGTTGATATCTAGTAAATCATTCAATGCATTCCACCCTGCCATGAAGAAAGCGACACTCAGTGTGTGGAGTAACAGTGGGATTACGATGTTATCTTGGCTTGCAGCACCAACAATTAGTGCACCAAGTGGTACTGTGAGAATACCCATTATCACATTGACCCCTCTTGCGAGGGTCCACCAGTCTCGGCCTGTCATTCAACAGCGGTGAGACGGGCTTGGCACTTCATGCCTGCGCCGTTAATCTCTCGTTTTGAACTGAAGATAGGTCCCATACACATACGGTATATCGACCGCCACGAAAGAAATCCCTTACATGACCTACTTTCTGAAATCTAAGGTCTTTAGCAAGAATGTTTCCCACTTGATTCATTGTTGCTCCCCAAGAGAATCTATCATTGAGGTGGTCAAAGATATCAACAGTGTTGGAACTGCCATGTTCTGCTAAGTATTCTGCAACTGCTTGTCTCAATCTTTTCGTTCGACTCAAGCAATCACCTCAACGTTTGATGTTGCCTTTGCTCTGAGGCGGAGAGTCCTCCAACCTGGCCTACTATTTTTGTTGAATTCATCAGTATCTGTACTAGATGTAACCAATCTTCCACTGGATGTCGCTAGACGTACTAATCTATGACTTACATCTTGTATGGTATCATTCTCCCTACTGCTCATTCTTAGGCTTCGAAAGGGCGTTTCAACAACCACTTCTGCCAATATCAATTCTCTGTTCGTTATGCTTGTTTGCATGGACAGAACCAGACAGGGGAGGTATATGAACCAACGATGGAGAGAGTAAACTGAAAGTGAAACTGAAATGTGAGTATGCAAGCCAATGGTGAGTGAAAGTGAAAGTGAATCTGGGATTTCTAGCCACCCTGTTTGTTGATATACCGATGGTTAGTCGGCGGGTTGCTTGGCTTGTGTGGTGTAGTTCGGCCCATCATGACGGGTTCTCGATCCGTCGACCCGGGTTCAAATCCCGGCACGAGCATCTTTGAGTAACATACGGAATAGGTGGGCTGTCGTATTTTCAATAAATTCCGGGCCATTAGTGTCATTTAGATGGGTAGTTTTCACTTCTCAGAATAGAATAACTGGTAGTCCCGGCAGGAGTCGAACCTGCGTCCCCTGGACCAAAACCAGAGATGATGGACCACTACACTACGGAACTAGTGGAGTCGGCGAAAAGCCACTTGGTTTTGACCTTGACGCTTTGAGAATGTAATTACAACTGCTAATCATCCGTGCGAGCCCTTCAAGGGCTCGGTAGGAATCCGGTGCCCTATGGTTAGGGGACCTTTGGTCTTGAGGGCTGTTCTCATTATCTTTCTGATGCTTCTAATGCCATGGTCTGTTGCCACGGATTTCGAGCCAATTGAAACCATTTCAGTTCAATCAGACGATAAAGAACCAGTGGATAATTCAGACAATATTTATCTAAATTCGAATAAAGCACAGATTTGGCCACCATCTTCAGATTGGTGGATGCGTGGTGAAGAAGAAGTTGAAGTCTTCGTGATTACTCGGGATTTATTCTCTCTTGATATATGGCAAAAATCGTTTGGATATGAAGTAAAACAATCCCAACCCTTGAACGGGGAATTATTAGTTGAAACTACTCCCTCATCAGGAATACTTGAACATCGTAAACTCATTTTACCTGCTAATGTTGTTCCGAAGATACTAGGAATCAACGGTGTAATGTCCATTTTTGAAAACCCCGGCTCGCCAGAACCATTCTCAATTGACTCAGCAGAACCTTTTTCCGTACGTACTGGTGAGTTACACGGTGCAACTGATTCATGGGCAATGGGTGTTAATGGAACTGGAGTAAAGGTAGCAGTAGTAGACTCAGGCATTGACTTTGCTCATCCCGATTTGAATGGAACTCAGGCTAGGGTTGATGACCCCAACAACCCATATGATGGCTGGCCAATAATGTGGGACCCGCGGAGTGTTGATATTTGGCTGAAAGATGGTGATTCATATCCGTTGAATCGTGGTTCATATTATTCGGACACGACAAATCTAGATAATGACTCAAACAACAATTCTATCCTTGATTCAACAGGATTCAATGTTTCAGGTTTACTTCCTTCACTTTCTGGAATTTATCATTATGGACTCCATCCTGACTCTCAATTAATAGTAAGAACTGGCGGTGAAGTCAATATTTTAGTTGTTGACGATTTTACCGCTGGAGTTTATGATACGGTATATGTTGACTTTGACAGAGATGGAAATTTCAGTGAAGAAAAACCAATGCGTAGAGGTAGTGAAACCTCTGGAATAGATACTGATAGTGATGGGTTATGGGACCAATCTGGTGGATTATTGTATTGGATTAGTGATGGTGTCAATGGAGTTCCTTACGGGGCTACTTATGCAGCTAGAGCAGGATTTCAGAACCGAATTGCCGGTTCAGGAAATTTGACATTATTCATGATTGACGACGTCAACGATCCTGGTGGGAATCATGGTACACTCTGTGCATCAGCAGTTGCTGCACAAGGGGAAATCGCAAATGGGAAGGTCTTGGGGATGGCACCTAATTCAGAATTGATTTCAGTTGCAGATTTTTATGCGGGCGGCTCTTTCCTTGATGCATGGAGATTTCTAGCCGAAGGCTATGATGGGGTAACGGATAGTGGGGACGAAGCCCAGATAGGTTCGTTCTCATTTGGCTGGTCAAATGTTCATAATGACGGTACTGACCAAATGTCACTGTATCTAGATTGGTTAACAAGGGTGCACTCCAAGAACACAACATTCCTTGTTGCGATGGGTAATGGCGGCCATGGATATGGCACCGCTGCTTCTCCAGGCGGTTCACATGGAATCATTTCTGTTGGTGCGTTCTCTTCACAAGCAGGTCAATCTCATGGTGGAACTTGGGGGGATGCGGCTCCTTGGTCAAATCGGGGCCCAAATTCTGCAAGTCGACTAGACCCTGACATCGTAACAGTTGGATGGTCGGCTACTGGAAATAGAGGCCTGAACGATGTAACAAATGCTAATTCTGCTTACAGAACTTGGGGTGGTACTTCACTTGCAACACCAATCGCCGCAGGATTAGTTGCATTAATTTATGATGCATGGATGCAGGAATATGGAGTCTATCCAGATTCGCAAACAGTTCGTGACTTGTTGATGTCAACAGCTGACGACCGTGGTTACGACCCATTAGTACAAGGTGGTGGATTTGCAAATATCAGCAGAGCAGTAGCAGTAATCCAAGGTGCAAATGGTTCGGCATGGATAACACCCGCCTCGTGGATGGCTGGCTCAAATCATGGGGTTCACAGGGATGCAAATACGAATATCCTATTCCCTGGTCAATCCGCTTGGGCGAACTTTACGGTAAACGGAACAGGCGGTACCCCCGTCAATATTTCTTGGGACGGTGCTTCTCTTGAGCCGACAGCCCACTATACGCAAGTATGGAATTCTTCAACCACTTTAGGATGGGATGGTTATCAGGCGGACAGGCCAGATATTTTGATTCCTGTTCACATAAAAGGAGATGCAAACCTCTCACTCTCTAACGACACTTCCATTATTCGTGCTCGGGTTACTCTTCCAGGTGCTGGGTTTGATGGCAATGACGACATGTACGAAGAAAATCGAGTGTACATTGAGTTGATGCGTTGGCACGATGATGATGGAGACGGCAAATGGTGGAATGATTCAAACAACAACTCCCTCGTTGATTCTGGAGAGATGGAGGCTAACAGTGAATATTCAATGGTAACTTATCATTCATATGCGAGTGGGCAGGCTGAGGTGCGCCTTGGTTTTCCTACTCAGCGCGACGGAGATGGGATCCTTCTAGGCGTTTATCGAAGGAATATGCGAACAAATGTTATGGATCCTTTAGAGATAGAAATTGATTGGACTGCTTTTACTCCATCTGAGAATTCATCGTGGCTTTCACCGTGTGCCGGGAATTCTACAATTCCTGCGAATGGCACTCTTTACGTTAATTGCCGAGTTGAAGTTCCGCAGAATGCTTTACCACAGTTGCGTCAGGAACAGGTAAGGTTTCAGTTTGAGTCAAATAATTCATCTTATGATTGGGCTTTACCAGTAATTGTTAATGTCGCATCGAATGGCCCAATTAATCTAGTTCCAAAATCTATTGATGGAAATATGAGCAATCAAACACTATACAGTGAAACTTGGTTACAAGGTGCTCAGAGATGGGGTTGGCGTTCAGAATCAGGGGATTGGAAATTCCTAACTTTTGATTGGCCTTACAACCTCTCAGGAAATGGTGCTATAGTGATAGATGTTGATTGGCCAGATAATAATTACACAGATGTTGATGTAATTTGGATGTCAGAAAATGGCCACCCATATTCTTTGGAAGATCCTGTTGCTTATGGCCAATACAACTTAGTCCCTGAAGTTTCATCTGAAAACAAGGATATTGGCTCGGGCAAATACCGATGGCAGACTTCAACAGGTGGTAGCCATGAAATTTTGGTAGCTGATGCAACCCCTGGTATGAAACAAATGATGCTGCATTCGATACGTCATGGTGTAAACACTAATGATAACCCGCTGAATATTAGTGTTGGACTCGTAAATGCAATTAATGGCTCACTTTCCAAGGTAGTGGATGATTGGGCAGATGCTGTGGGGGATGAAGTCATAACAATTGGTGCAACTTTGCCTCTAAATGTTTCATCAATTGAAGGATTTGGGTGGACTCGTCCAGTACTTCTACCATCTGAAACTGCTACACAAGATACAGCAGGAAGCTGGTCATCATCTGGATATTCACATCAAATTGAAGTCCAAGATGCTGAATTATTTAAGGTTGAAATAGACTCTATATCTCCTAGAACAGATTTAGATTTAGCTCTTTATCGTGATAAAAATAATAATGGAATAATTGATTTTGGTAGTGAACAGATTCAAACGAGTGGCAACTGGAATTCAGATGAGGAGATTCTCATTGAATCACCTACATCTGGGACTTGGTGGGCAGTTGTCCATGGCTTTGACGTACCAAATGGCACGGCTTCTTTTTGGTTAAGGGAAACAGTAGTTGCTGGAGATTCTCTAACTGTTGGGAATATCTCAACTCTGAATACTTCGCAAATAAATTCTAGATTTCCAAACGGCAGCAGTGCTCTTGGGGGGATGATTCCCGTAAGTGCTTTTGATGTAAATATTAGTTATGAGATGCCAGAGATGCCGGGTAACTGGCAAGGGTTTTTGGTCGTTAATCTAGATTCGGGAGGGTCTATTCGGCTAAGTTATGATTATCAATTGGAAGAATTAGTGCCGATTTTAGATTTCTTAACCCCTTTGAATCTGACAAGGACAAATCAATCAATTCCTGTTACACTTGAGGCACATGATTTTGGTGGTGGATTCAATCTATCTTCTTTAACCATTGAAACGCAACCATTAGTTGATTGGGCAAATGAATCATTTACACTAGAGGCGATATCTGAGAGAGATGGAGTCTCTACTGATTACGCAGATTCATGGGCACACTGGAATTCTGTAAACAATGAGACTCTAGGTTCTCATTTCCATGAATCTGGTGGTTTTGTGACTTTAGAGGTTGATGAACCCACATCAATTGCTGAAGGCACAGATCCCTTAGCACCAGATTGGGTCGTCAGTACGTCTAATAATTCCAGCCAAAACAGATTCTTAACTACTGATGGAGATAACGGTTGGACTGCAATTAATTATAATTCTGGCCCCCGGATGGATTACTCTATAGATTTCCCAACGAATGGAACTTACTATATTTGGCTAAGAATGAATGCAGTAGACGTCTATGGTCATGCTGTGCATATTGGGATTGACCAGACTGCTATCACAAGTACGCCCATAGGCATGTACACCAGTACTTATGGAACCTGGGAATGGACAAATATGGCGCTAGATCAAAGTCAATCTACTGCAGTACAGTTTCAAGTTACCAATCCAGGCAGGCATACTATCAATATCTGGGCATCTGAAGATGGGGTGGCGATTGATCAGTTATTGATTACAGATTCATGGAGTTTTGTCCCATCAGGTATTGAAACCTCGAAATCACCTTACGTTGACCTAACACTGCGTTCAGCTTGGCTTAACCTCTCCCTCCCTGCCGACAATGGGTGGAGAACTTACTCAGCAGAAGTTATCGATGTTGCTGGTCGAGAAAATAGTTCTACTTTGATGGTTGAGTTTGATGATTTAGCACCACCAATTATTATTACCGGATGGGATTTCCTATCAAATAATTCCCATATGCCAATAATTGTGCAGACTGATGTTGGTGCTGAATTGTGGTTGAATAGTACTTTGATAGCAATCAATGAAACAGGAATTGCAGAAATACAACTTGCTCTTCATCCTACGTATTGGGTTGTAGGAACTGGAGATCCAAACAATGTGTCTACATGGGATTGGGTTGATTTAAACAACTTCAGAATCACCGCACGTGACTTGGCGGGGAATTGGAATAGCCGAGAATTTGAGGTCGCTTATGATGGATGGGGGGCGCATAACAATGGTCCTGAACAACAGATTGTACTAACCAGTTACGGAGGTATTTCGGATGGTGAGGTTTGGCTTGTTGAAGACTTGATTGCTCCAGACCGCCTGAATGTTAAACAAATCCCATTAAGAGTAAATGTTGACGTATACTTTGATACAAAACAAGTATGCACTTACTTCATTGATGAGGCAGGGATAGAACATACTTCTGCTTGTATTTCAGAGTACTCACCACCGTGGGGTTTGAATGATTCTTCTCATCTACGTGAAGGCGCGCCTCCACCTCCCTCAAACATTTACTTACCGTTTTCTTTACAGGTGAACCATACCGGATTAACTGATGGGAGATGGCAGATTTTTGTTGAAACTTTAGACTGGTCAGGGAACTGGGGTTATGAGAATTTTACTTTATTATTAGACCGAAAGGCACCCACAATAGAATGGGACACACCGATGAACAATTCTACTATTTGGAATCATAATGTGCCAGTTAGTTGGAATATTTCTGAAATATCTGACCAATCTCTTACCATTGATGGAGTCGTGGTCAGCGAATTTTCCACAGGAGACTTGACTATGCAAACTGAAGTTAAATTGGATGAAACAGGGTGGCATCAACTATGTTTGCTTGCTTCAGATTTGACTGTTGGACCATCAGCAAATGTAGTAACTGATTGTATTGATGTCTATTTAACGCCAGAAGCTTATGAACCAACGTTAGTAGCTCCATGGGATGGTGGTGTTGTAAATTCCTCAAGACAATTTGTAGACCTACATATTGGGCCAGAACAAGGTTGGTCAGTACAAATTTGGGATGGTTCTTCTTGGGTCATTCAAAATGGTTCTGAACTTTCGAGTGGTGACTTAATTGTTGCCATTCACCTAAATGAAGGGAATAATTCACTGCGATTTGAAGTAGAAGCTCTTGAGTTAATGTACCTGTTTGAGTTAACAGTTTTACTTGATAGTCGCAGGCCTCATCTTACTATTTCGTCTCCATTGGATGGTTTTGCGACACCATTATTGCAATGGAATGTCACTGGTGAGTGTGAAGTTGGCTTAATAGTTGAAATCAAATTGGAATCGGGCTCAAAATATTCGAAAGAGTGTAATTTAGAAGGAAATTATTTCGTATTTGTTGACTTTTTAATTAATGAAGGATTAGAAACCATAACGGTTCAAAGTTGGGATATAGCTGATAATTTGGCTGAGGTTTCACATACAATTTTAATTGATAGAAACGCTCCTCGAGCAAGTTTACAATGGTTAGAACCCGGCTGTAAACTAAAACCCGTCTCAACAGTGTTTAATCTCGACCCAATTGCTTCTTGTCATTTAGAATTGAGAGCTGATTTCCTTGACCCAGATATCTCGTTTTGGTCAATTTCAGTAGAGAGAGATAGGCAATTCATAACCTCGCAAATGGGTGGTTCCTCAGAATCAAATTTTGTAATTATTAACTTAGGTAGTGAAGGAAGACCGGGGACTTGGTCGGCTGAATTGATTGTTGAGGACGCAGCAGGAAATCGTCAATTATACACTGTAGATGATCTCTTTGTTTCCCAAGAAGCCTCACTTTCAACCAAGGCTTCTACTCCCGGCTCTATGGCTAATATCATGTTATTACTCGGCTTACTGGTTATTTTCATTTATATTAGCAAGAGAAGGCGTTCTAATATTGACCTTAGGTCAGAACAAATGCCTACCCCATTAGACCCTGAATTATTGCTTGATGAACCTGAGATTGATATTGAGGAACAAGACTTGGATGAACTTTCTATTCCTTCTAGTCATGGGCCAATCGGGGCACCTCCATCAAGTGACGACGAGATTGCAATTGCTGATGCAACAATTTTACAAAAAGTCAAAGACAGTAAGGACACAAAGACAAAAAAATAAACCAAGGCGAATCAAAGGCTTTCCATAGTGCTAACGGCTCTTTTGATGCGCTTACTTTCAACTCAACCTTAGCACTAATTACTGCATCTAATGGCTGTCAACATTCCTTCAATAAGTAAAAGATATATTACTCAAGTAAACAAAAACATCAAACGATAAGAATTAGAGGGGATTTCATGGGCGGCATCAGGAAATCAGTATTCATTGCCTCGATTCTTCTTATAACCACCATTTTTAATGCAGCAATGGTAACTGCTTTAGATGGTGACAACGATGGTATTGATGATGCCGTTGATGATTGTCCATTTGCTTGGGGAAATAGTACCATTGGTTACTCTGGTTGCCCTGATGGTGATGGGAATGGTGACCCTGATTTTACCAACACTCAACTCAGTGACTGGGACGATTCAATGAGGGCTCTGTATTCTAGTGATGGGAGTTCAAGAGCGGTATCATGGGCTCCAGATTCGATATATTTGGCGGTTGGTGGTGGGAGCGATGTCATTCTCTATACTGCAAATGGCTTGACTATTGCAACATTGTTCTCATTTCCTGACGAATACATTCGGTCATTAGCTTTCTCACCTGATGGCTCCCTTCTAGCAGCAGGTGCTTATTTCAACGGTGGAGATAATATGTCCCAAATTGTCGTATTGCAGATGGATTGGCCAACCAAAACTGCAACTGTTCTAGCCAATCTTAGTAGCTATCACTTTGATGACGTGCCTAGCGTGACTTGGTCATCCAATGGCTCCTACCTGTTTACCGGTAGCGGTGAAGGCGAACTCCGCCAATTTGCTGCGAATAACTGGACCATGGTTAGGAATTATTCATTTGCTCCGGGGGATACTGTTTGGAGTATTGATGCCAGCCCAGATAATCGTTTAATCGCGGGTTTAGCAGCGGGTGGAGAACTGAAAGTCTTCTGGACTAACAACGGTACAAAATACATGGAATTCGCCAATCATACTGGCTCCCATGCTCTTGGCACTACATTCAGCCCAGATGGTCGCTGGTTGCTGACTGGTGGGTTTGACAATCGCGTCAACATCTACAATGTCACAAACGCTTCTCACGTTGTGGGATTCACTGATAGTTCTCGCGACGTCTACTCAATCGCTTTCTCACCCGACGGGGCATTCTTCGTTGTTGCAGGTGGTGATAATGAGGCTCGCATCTATTTGAGTCCTGATAACGTAGCAAATGTATCGAACTACTCAGAGGTGGCTAGATTTGGTTCGTTTGGAAGTAGTGGTAGCAACCGTGGCGTTAGGGCCGTGCAGTGGTCTCCAGATAGCACTAAAATTGGACTTGCTCAGCAGCGAGGTCGAGCAACGGTCTACATTCTTCCTGAAGGGTTCCTTCAGTTGAGAGGGGATGTGACGGCACAGTTGATGGAAAACCGATGGCGCAGTAACTGGATTGGTGATGGGCGACCCCTAGCCCAGTACAATTCTACTCTGCTTCAGATGACACAAGATCTCTGTAACACAAACATAGGAAATAAAATTGGTGTCAATTTCAGTACAGCACACCAAATCGCTTCACCGATAGCAAACTATTCTACTTCTGGATTGCTTAATTGCACATCAACTGGTACACAGTTGCTTGAGGTCCCTGTTGGTAGGATGCCAGCATCATTCTTTGTCCAAGCGGGCGGAGTAGCTGAGGCGTGCCTGAAAACCATAGGCGGCCTTTCAATGGGACAACTTAGGTGGCTTATGTCGAGTGCAAGTGTTTCAACACTAACTCAGCCGGGCTGGGCTCCGGGGATGAATATGGCAAGCATTGCACCGAATGATGATGGTAACGGCGTGGCGGAATGGATTGATCTTGACCCCTCATGCCCAAATGAAGGTTTGCACGTTTTTGGTAGATGGGACAACCGTTCTGTGCCGATAATGGCTGAACAACTTTTGACCTGTGCTGGTTGCCAATTTGCCGAGAATTTCTACGCCAGTACTACTTCACGATATAGATTCAATGAAGAATCAAGAACTGACATTCTTTTCGCTGTCGCACAGAATGATGAGGCTCTTGGATTTACTGAGATGAGGGCTTCAAATAATTACTCTGGAATTTGGCATGTTCCAATTTCCGATAATTGGACTCATAGTGCTAAGGATCACATTGCAGCTGGCGGGGTTGGGGTGCTGCCATCGTACAACAATAGTTCAAATGGGATTTACGCTGCACAATTAGATTACAAATTCATTATCAATTATGCCGAGTTGGATGACAAGTTATCACTATTAAATTGGTTGTTAACTGATGATGGACAAGACGAATGGGATGCTATGGGATTTGTCAGGCTAAGTTTATTGGCTAGAGTAGATTCTTGGGCAAGATTAGGGATTGATGCCACACATCTTCTACCTGATGCAGATGGTGATGGTATTTGGGATGGGAAAGATCATTGCCCACAGACTTCAACTGGTTGGGTAGTAGATGAAAATGGTTGTGCCTCAAATCAAATCGATACTGATGGGGACGGGTATTTCAACCACGAAGATGATTGTATAAATGTGAGCGGGTCCTCTCTATGGCCAGAACTTGGTTGTGTAGATGATGATGGAGATGGTTGGGCTAATTCCTCAGATGCTTTCCCTGCAGACCCAACCCAGTGGGCTGATGGCGATGGTGATGGTTATGGCGACAATAGTTCGGGCTTAAACGCTGACAACTGTCCTATTTTTGCTGGTAACTCTACCAACGACAGACTTGGTTGTCCTGATTCAGACGGAGATGGTTGGTCGGATGCCGATGGTGATTGGGCTCATTCTGATGGTGCAGATGAATTCCCAACAGATGAGACACAGTGGATAGATAATGATAAAGATGGATATGGGGATAACTACACTTTTACTCTTGACGAAAACGGATTGAGGATTCAAAATGGAGATGCGTTTGATGATGATATTACTCAATGGTCTGACCGTGATGGTGATGGCTTTGGGGATAATGAATTAGGGCAAGCAAGTGATGATTGCCCAGATGCTGCAGGTACTTCAACTATCGATAGTGTTGGTTGCCCTGATGATGATGGTGATGGGTATTCAAATCCAGCTGATATGTTTCCAAATGAGGTGACACAATGGGCAGATAGTGATGGTGATGGTTATGGTGATAATTGGGACGGAGCGAGTCCAGACCAATGTTTAGAAACACCGTTATTTGAAGTGCCATATGTTAACGAAGAGGGTTGTGGCCCTTCCGAGAGAGATACTGATTCAGATGGTGTGAAGGATGATATTGATCAATGTCCTAATACCCCGCTTTCACAAGCCGCATTTGTAAAAATGAATGGTTGTTCAGAAGCCGAAAGTGATGATGATGGCGATGGAGTATACAATACTATAGATGGGCCAGACGGAATTTACAAAGATGATCCAACACAATCCGCAGACAGTGATGGGGATGGTTTTGGTGACAATCCCAATGGGACAGACGGAGATTCCTGTCCAGAAATCCATGGCACTTCAACTGAAGATCGAAGAGGCTGTAAAGATACAGATGGTGATGGATACAGTGACCCTGGTTCAGGATGGGGATTATCTGATGGTGCTGACGCGTGGAAAAGTGAAGTTACCCAATGGTCTGATTTTGATGGCGATGGTTATTATGATAATTATGACAATACAGCATGGACAGCTACTCGTGAATCTGATTGGCCAGGTAAGTACGTGGTAGGTGCTAGATTTGGGGACAAATGTCCTTTAAACGCTTCAGATTCTGCATACCCTGATCCTGGTTGTCCTGTTAAACAAGGTTCAATTTTGGATTATGGGAATACGGGGTCATCTGACGGTGGCCTCCCAATAATGTTAATTGTGATTGTATTCTTAGTTGTTTCAGGAATAATTGGCTTAGTAGTTGCAATTGGAATGAAACAGAAAAAGCCGAAGAAGAAATCATCAGGAAGGTCAGAACGACCTCTTGCCGGAGAGTCAGCAATGAGTGCTGAGTCTCTAGAACCACCGAATATGGAAATTGAAGGAGTTGTTGGAGATGATGGTTTTGAATGGCTAGAATGGCCAGAAGAAAGTGATATTTGGTGGTTCAGAGATGATAGCGGTTACTGGGCTCAATGGGAATGATGCCAACCGCTATGAATAACCGCTCTTTCGAAGAACCATGGAGATAGCACAGATTGCGGTTTTAGGCGCAGGTCAGATGGGGAATGGGATTACTCAGGTTGCTGCCTGTGCTGGTTATGAGGTGGTGATGATTGATGTCAAGCAAGATTTTATTGATAGAGGATTGCAATCTATTGAGTACTCTTTGGCAAAATTAGTTTCTAAGGAACGGATAACTCAAGAAGAGGCAGATTCCGCTCTTTCAAATATTTCAATATCCACAGACAAAAAGGCAGCGGCCGACGCAGATCTTGTTGTTGAGGCAATTCCAGAAATCCCTGAACTTAAGTTTTCAACATTTGAAGAATTAGATAGCATATGTAAACCAGAAACCATTCTTGCAAGTAATACGAGTAGTATCAGCATTGACGAGATTGCTGCTGCAACAAACCGCCCAAGCAAAGTGATTGGAATGCATTTTATGAATCCAGTGCCGATTATGAGGTTAGTAGAAGTTATCACTGGCTCAAAAACTGATGAAGAGGTGTCATCAACTGTAGTTGAAGCTGCTGAAAGAATGGGTAAAGTTGCTCTATGTTGTAAAGATTCACCGGGTTTCATTTCTAACAGACTTCTGTGCCCGATGCTAAACGAAGCAGTGCTTGCACTCCAAGAGGGTATTGCTGAACCAGAAGCAATAGATGGGATAATGACACTAGGAATGAATCATCCAATTGGGCCCCTTGCTCTTTGTGATTTAATTGGACTTGATACTGTTCTACACATTATGACCGTTCTTCACGATGGGTTTGAGGATGACAAGTATGCTCCTGCAGATTTACTAAAGGAAATGGTTGACCAAGGTAAACTGGGACGTAAGAGTGGTCAAGGGTTCTATTCGTATTCTTGAAAAAATAAATTATTTAAAACCAACTTTGTTTACAGCATCTTTCTGAGAATTGCTTTTACTTGAGGCAATTATGATAAGAGGGTACTACGGGGTGCACTTAGGGATAGAAGTGGCAGGTACAGAGAAGGTAGAAATTCGGACACTGAAAGTTGGACGTTACTGCGCAGTTGATGATAGTGCTTTCAAGATTCTAAAGATTTCAAAGTCGAAGCCAGGCAAGCACGGGAGTGCAAAGGCTAGGCTTGATTTAGAGGATCTTTTTACCGGTTCTAAAAAAAGTCATGTAGGTACAGTAACTGACAAGATTAGTATCCCAATCATTGAGAAGGGTTCAGCAACAGTAACCCATATTCAAGGAGTGGATGTTCACGCAATGGATGCAAAAACTTTCGAAATGATGGTACTACCTCTGGAAGATGGATTAAACCTTGAATCAGGTAGGGAAATCCAGTGGATGGAAGCACTAGGTAGATTCAGAATCATTCGAGACCATTGAGGTCATCTAATTTTAGAGGAATTGATTTGAAGGTGGTCGGGTTCGACCAACATGGATACGGAGCGGGGATAACGATATGTCAGTAAAACGCTCAGCATACCGCCAGCCGGTTACAGCTGACGGTTTGAAGGCAATTGAGGACGGAACTCTAACTTGGCTTGATCAAGACATGTATAAAAATCTCAATACAGGTGTTCTCGAACAATATCTTGAAGAGAAGAATCTTGAAGAAGCGTTTGAAGTAAGTCATTGGTCACTTGGAAAAGTCCTCATTGGAATTCTGATTGGTGCAGTTTTCAGTGGGGTTACCGCGTACATAGGCTTGAAAATTGGATTAGCAGTTTCTGCTGCTTGGTATATTGCTTACCTACTCGGGATGGCTCTTCGATGGTCACCTTCCGAGGTTAATATTGCAACAAGTGCAACCACGGGCGCAACCCATGCTTCTACGGGCTTCATATTCACTTTTCCAGCAATATTTCTGTTAGCCTCTAGTCCTAATTATGAGGTTGGGGGAGGGCACTTGATAAGTAGTGTTGATACTTTTCAGTTGGCATTTATCGGAATTATTGCCTCAATGTTTGCAGGTTTCTTAGGTGTGATGTACTTTATCATATTTAGACGGGTTTGGTTAGTAGAAGACCCTTTACCAATGCCTGGCTTTGAAGCCACTCTTGTGCTACTTGATATCGCCTGTGATGTGTCTAGCGGTGCTGCAGAACAAGCAAAAGAGTCTCTCAAAACGGTGGGGATATCTACTGTTGCCACGATGTTATTTATGTTCGTTATAGATTATCCATTATCTTGGAAACGTCATCTTGATGGAGTGTCATCATCATTAGTTGATGTAATAGCCCAAAAGCTTACTTTTGCGAAAACAGGACTTGCATCTATTTTCAGCCATCATGCAGTTCACCAACCGGCTGGAATAACTACTGTAGAAGGAGAACATGGGACTTGGGAAGGCGTTTCGAATGGAATTACTCATTACGATGCTGAGAAATTCAATCCATTTGAGTACACATATCTTGGGATTGAGATGTCTCCAACCCTTTTCGCAATTGGCTGGTTCATGCGCTTAAGGGTGGCAATTCTGGTTAACCTAGGGACCCTTGTTGCCTGGTTTTATTTGGTTCCTTTAGCAGTTGGTCTTGATGTGCCAGTGTATGATGCTAACCTTGGTGCATACTTCAAACTCTCAGATTTTGGCAACCCAGAAACAGTTCCATACACTCCATACGTGCAGATGAAAGTATATTCTACACTGATTAGAGTAATTGCAATCGGAGCAATTCTAGGTGGTGGGTTCCTTGGATTAGCGAAGATGGCACCAACCTTCGTAAACATTTTCGGTGACATCAAAAACGCGTTCAAAGGGGAACAAGGTGCAGAATATATGGAGGAAAAGGGATGGTATGAATGGCCACTCTACCACCTTCCAATTTTCATCGTCATCTCTTTCTTCGCAATGTCTTTCATCTTTACAGTTGGCGGTTTCCCACTTATTCCAAGCCTTCTATTTGCAATTATCGTCGGCGTTGCAACCTTCTTACTTGGTGCGATTGCAGTGCGCGTAATGGGTGAAACAGGGATTGAACCCGTTAGTGGTACATCTTTCATAGTTCTACTTGGTTTACTAGGATTGTTCCTCAATTTACGAGATACTTTTGGCTTGACTAAAGAGGAAGCCATCTTATTGGGACTTGTTGGGACAACTGTGTTTGGCTCTGCTATCTCAATGTCTGGAACTGTAGTTGGGGATTACAAAAATAGTCTTTACATTGGAAACCGACCTTATCACATCTCTAAAGGAAATATCATGGGAGTTGTTCCTGGTGCAATCCTTGGTGCAGGTGTTGCGATTTTCTTGTCAAAGATGCTTGCTGATGGCCGCATCGATCTACTTGCCCCACAAGCAAATGCATTCGCAACTTTCACAATTTTGTTAGCGGAGAATGAAGGCAATCTCTATGCATTAGGATTGGGTTTCTTGCTTGGCTGTTTCATTGAATGGGCTACTGGAATGGGTACATCATTTGGACTAGGTATGTATCTACCTACTTTGGCTACTTTCCCAATGCTAATTGGTGGCGGATTACGAGATTGGTGGGAGGCAAAGAGGCTTGCTCCGAAGGTTGAAAAAATTCGTGAAAAAGAAGGCAATAAAGAAGCCGAAAGGACTCGCGCAATCATGTTACTTGGTACGTTTATGCTTGCCGCAGGTATGCTAACCGGCGAAGCCTTCCTTGGCGTAGAGAGTGCTGTATTTGCAGTTGTAGATGAACTCCCAACAGGGGAAATTGTTCCAACATTAGATGGTGAAACTCCTGTTTTGGATCCAGACGGAAACCCAGTCATGGAAGAACAGGTACTAGGGGACCTTGGTTGGTATCCTTATGCGAGGTTCGGTTCATTTTTAGGAATGAATATAGTGTTAGGTCTAGGTATCTATCTGTTATTCAGGAAGGCTGGAATAATTGGTCCGAAAGATGAACTTTTGGAAGCCGAGTTAGGGTGAGGTTGAAGCGTGGCTGAGCAGCCACCCCCTGCCTTCGCGTGGCTGATTTTAGCAACTTCAGTAATAGCAGTATCAAGTGCAGGTGCAGTTTTCCAATTGATAAATGAAGTCGACCCAATATTACGTGCATCTTGGCGTTTACAGGCAACCGCTCTAATTCTGTTACCACCTTTCATTTTTCAGTTTGTCAATCTAAAAAATAACGATGTTGAAACATTTTCCCGATTAAAAGAAAAGCGAGTAATATTGGCAATCATTGGTTCTTCTATTTGCTTGTGTATACATTTTGGTAGTTGGGTTTGGTCACTCGACCACACCTCATTAACACATAGTCTCTTATTTGTTACAGCTCATCCTTTAGTCATTGTATCGGGTCTTTATCTCTTAGGAAAACAAATTTCCCCAGGCCAGACTACAGGTGCACTTCTCGGATTTTTAGGTGCGGGGATTACCCTATTAGGTGTGACAAATGAAGGCGAAGTAACTCTAATTGGCGATTTAGCGGCTTTTATTGGAGCGATTGCTATAGTTGGATATTTAGTTGCAGGCAGGGTTCTGAGAGCTTGGATGCCATTGTTCATTTACGCTTTTCCAGTAACTCTCATCGCTGGATTACTACTTGGATTAAGTTCGATTGTAATTGAAGGAACTTCACTAGGTGGATTACCAGCAGTTAGTTCATTATTTGGTTGGTCAGATGTTCTTTGGTTGCCAGCCATTGCTTACCTTGCAATCGGTCCCGGTTTGATTGGACATACAGGAATAAATGGAGTTTTAAGATGGTTTACTCCACTAGTTATTTCGGTTGCTGTCCTGTTTGAACCTTTGATAGGCTCTCTAATCGGGTGGTACCTAGGAACAACAACTGTGCCTGGAGTTTACACTTGGTTAGGTGGTATATTCCTAATACTTGGTGTGATAATGGTGACCCTTGGGCAAACATCGATAGACGAGTTAACAAATGCGATAGATGAAGGTGAATAACAATGGCCCATACAATTCTGATAACTAATGATGATGGAATCGATGCACCGGGTATATCTGCCCTCGTCCAGGGACTTCATGATGCTGGATACAGAGTAGTAGTTTGTGCGCCAGACCGTGAAAGATCAGCCTCAACAATGCATCTCACATTACATAAGAAGATGAAATTAAGAAGACGAAATGATATATTGAAATTCTATAGATTAATGGAAGGTAACCCTAAAATTGATTTATTTGACATTTCAGGATATCCAGCAGATAGTGTATTGACGGCATTATCTGGTGGACTTCCATCTAATATTCCAAAACCATCTCTTTGCATTAGCGGAATAAATCGTGGACCGAATATGTCTGTTGATGTTTTACACTCAGGAACGATTGGAGGTGCTCGTCAAGCTGGAACTTGTGGTATACCTTCATTAGCAACTAGTTTGGATTCTTTTGAACAAAATGATTACTCAAATGCTTTACGTGCTACTCTAGAATTGGTTGAAAATATTTGTTCAATAATCCCCGAATCACCTGTTAATTTTGGTAGGGAAGGCGGAAGTTCAACTAAACCAGAAGGTGAGTCAAACGAGCAGATTCTAAGAAATGCCTTTATTTTAGGTGATGTTTATCTTAATCTCAATGTCCCTGTAGGATGGGAAGATGCATTTTCTTCTACCCATTTAGGTGGTAGATGGTATCGTGGAGCGATAGAAATTGTTGGAGATGACTCTATTGATAGAGATGAATGGGATATTCAATTAGGGGCAGCTCGCATAGAAGATGAACCAATAGAGAATGGAGATTCCCATTGCGTAAGATTGGGCTTTGCAAGTGTATCCACTCTTGGGACATGGCCTCAAGGACACCCATTGGCAATTGCTGATGAGTTACTTGCAACAACGAGTTCAGGTGAGGGATTGCCTTCTTGGCTTATTGTTGATCAATAATAGAGTCAAGTAAGTGGTGTACCACTCCGATGGCGGTGTGGCCCTGTACCCATTTTTTACCTAGTGAAATGGGATTTGTATATTTTTTAAGAAGTATATTTTCTGCGTCACTAAATGGTTGGTCGTCTGATAAAAAGAATCCAATGCTGCTAGGAATTGTTGTATTATAGTGTTCAGAAAAGGCTGTTGCCTCAGCATCCAATTTCACCATTTCAACACCCTCTTTACTCCACTCATTTAGGGTGACTGACAGGTCTCCTCCTGAGTGCCATATCCCAGGTTGGTGTTCTACCCAATGTCCTCTAGCTGGGACTGGTTCAGCAATGACTTTAGCAATGTGCCCAGCAATAGCTCTCTCGTCAGGATGAAGTCCCCAAACTTTAGCACCATCAAACCATATTCTTCTCGGTGGACCTTCTCCACCCATCATGTGGATTGTGATGTGTGTGTCCTTCCTAATACCGTGAGATAAGAAAAGTGCAGAGTTAATGGCACGGACTAAAACATCCATTCTACCACCACTTCCAGCCAAGTCATTAATATTCAATTTGCCATTGCTTTTCGCTCGATGGCCAATTATGGCAAATCTTCTATCTGCCAAATGTTCACCTTCACATCGGCATGTCGACATCATCCATGTCGCCCATCATATCTTTCATTTGCTTTCGAAGTCTACGGTTTCCTCGAACACCTTTCATCATCTTGCGAGAGCGTTTCCACTGTGCAAGCAAGTCTCTAACATCTCTTTCAGTAGTACCTGAGCCAAGTGCAATTCTCTTTATCCTCTCTTGTTTGAGAACTAATGGTTCGTTTTTTTCGTGAGTGGTCATGCTGTCCATAATAATCTTGAAACGTTCGAGATTCGTTTGCATCTCAAGTTTTTGTTTCTTTGACATATTACCCATGCCCATGAATCCCATTGGCATATGTGACATGATTTTGTCAACGGTGCCAATTTTTGACATCATTTCCATTTGTTTGTACATATCATTGAGAGTGAATCTCCCAGACATTAATCGTTCTGCAATTCTAGCAGCCTCTTCTGCATCTAAATCTTCAGGAGCAAGGTCAATTAGACCTCTAATATCTCCCATGCCAAGGAGCCGAGAGATGAATCTATCAGATTCGAATTTTTCGAGGTCTGCAACTTTTTCACCTTCTCCAATAAAGACAATTGGAGCGCCGGTAGTTGCAACCGCTGAGAGTGCACCTCCACCTCGTGCTGTCCCATCAAGTTTAGTGACAATAACGCCTGTTATTCCAACTAGGTCATGGAAAGATGCCGCTACAGGACCGGCGGCTTGACCAACCTGAGCATCAATTACTAGGAATCGTTCTGTGGCCTTTGCAACTCGGTGTATTGCATCCAGTTCATCAAGTAATCCTTCGTCTAATCTATCTCTACCAGCAGTATCAATGATGACTAAATCTGCCCCTCCAACTTCTTCTAAACCGTTTTTCACAATTACTAGCGCATCAGTTTCCTCTGGTTCCCCGTACACTTCTACTGGTGAATCTGCAAGCAGTTGTTGCAATTGTGCATAAGCGCCAGGGCGGTGCACGTCAGCCTCTATAACGGCTACTTTCATGTTGTGCTTTTTGCGCCACCATTCAGCTAATTTTGCAGTGGTTGTGGTCTTCCCTTGGCCGTAAAGTCCGACCATGAGAATTGTTTGGTTGTGAGGGATGATCTCCCTAGGCGTCCCTAGCATGCGAACTAATTCGGTGTAAATGATGTTCAACGCGTGAGTCTGTAAGATGACACCAGGTCGTGGTTCTTCTTCTCTCATTCGTGATTCTAGTCTCTCTGAGATTTCCTTAGTTTGTCGAACATTGAAATCTGCTTCAAGTAAAGCTACTCTAATACTTTTTATCATCTCAGCAAGTTCTGCTTCATCCAACTTGCGCTTGCCCTTTAGCGCAGCAATAGCTCCAAAGATTCCAGACTTCAGTCCTTCAAGCGCCATGCATCCACCTATGCGGCGGTTACACCCATCCCGTTTGAATGCGCCGGACTAGTAATTGTTCAAGCGGTGAATACATCAAGAGACAACAACTCGCCCCACTATGGGATTGGACATGCCTCAGTATCAGGTTCAGATTCTTATCGCTCTTGGCACCCTCGGCGTATACGTTGGTTGGCGAGGTGGAATGCAAAATATGGCTGGATTCTATGATATGCCAAATGCTACGAAACATCTTGCTTTTGGAATCGTTCTTGGGGCGTTCAGTGGGATCCTAATTGATGGACTTTTTATCAGTCTTGTAGCCGAAACTGGAGCAGTATTGATTGAAACTTTGGGTCTTATGATATTTGTAGGCCTTGCTCAGTCTCTTATTTTCCATTTTCTTCTATCTAGAGAAAAAGTGAGACTATTACTTGCTTCTCCAACATCTGGATGGACCATGGGACTTGGAATGGGTGCGTTACAAGCCTCATATCTGATGATTAGGATGGCTGACCCAAATTGGATTGGCTTCGTTTCTGGTTTCAATTGGCCAATGCTTCTTACAGGAGTATGGATTACCTTCACTCTTCCAGCAATTGAAGCCTCTCTAGGCTCTTGGCAAGGTGCAGCAGTTGTAGACAAAAAGCCACTGACCGTTATGTGGCAATCAGGCCTTTACCGAGGTTTTATTTTAATCATAGTCTTGGTTGGAATCACTGCTCAACCAATAATATTGATGGTATTACCAGTTGTTGCGATTTACGGATTCTCTATTGCAGAAGAAAAGTGGTTGCCCTCTGCACTAATCCCTTCAATTAGACAAGAATATCATCGCACCGTTAGGAAATCTCCTGAGCGGGCACGCCTCAAAGCACAGAGACAACGTGGTGACCTAGTAAATGACTCAGAAGAATAATAATCAAATTCTTCTCATTTTGGATAGTTAATGGAGAATCGTTATGGGGCTTAGTGTGGCACAGTATCATAATGGCTCGTTGCCCTTATTGCATGGCTCCCGCCAGTTTGAGGAACCCGATATGCCACGGTTGTGGTAGAGTAATCAGTGGAACTTCTGGAATGGGAGGTCGCGTTACGCCATCAGGCGTTCCTCAACAACATAGTTCTAGAGTGCAGTATGGCTTGAGTCCAAAGGCTAGGGCACAGCAGGCTCATCTGAAAAGAAAAAAGAAGAAAACTGGAAAACAATTTAAAAATCTTGTATTGGTGATAGTCATTGCTTTCGTTTTCCTATTTACACCCGCCCAAGAGCATGTGAATAAACAATTGAGCATTTGGTTAGGTGAATTTTGGAAATCAATTGGCCCAGCCCACGAATACCCTGTAGGCACAGAATATACTCTCCAAAGAACGGTTGAAATTGAAAATTTTGATTCAGGGGAGAGACAATTTTTGTACCGTCTGCCAATTCCAATTCAGCGAACCAATCGCGGTGTTGACGACACGACATTTGATCGAAATGGGAATCTAGACATGGCATCTGACGTTCAATGGGTGAAATCTATGAAGGTTGGTTCTAGTTTTTCTCATATTGATGTTCCAGTTGACACCGTTGAATACTTGGAAGAATCATCAGCAATATCACTTGGAGACGGATTCTCTTCTGTTCATTGGCCATCCTTAGGTTCTAGTGAAGATAGATGTGAATTCACTAGGTGTTTAATTTGGAAAGGCGATATACCCGCGACTTCGATTGCAATCCTAACGATAACATATGATATCGAATCATATTCTTATGCATGGAATCGTGGAGATACTATCTCAACACCTATTACTGGAACATCTCAGGGAATGGATATTTCCAGTTCTGGCTTGTTTACTGATTTATCTAGGTCGGGATGGGTTGGAGCTACCACTTCATTGATTGGAGAAGAACATCAGTGGTATGACCGAAATGTTGGAGGTTCAATTGAGAATTGGGCAATTGATGGCGATCATTATCTGGTCAAGGCAGCAGCAGATAATATTCAGGCAAGTCTCCCGGTAGGGCAACAGAACAACATCTACGCTTTCTCGCACGCTGCATTCATCTACGTCAGAGATAATGTGGTATATGGGCCGGGTTCTGCATATCCGCCTCGTAGTGGCCCTATTTGTTTAGCCCAAGGGATAGGCGATTGTGATGAACAAGCCAACGCATGGATGAGTATACTAAGGGTAAAGAACATCCCTACATGGTATGAATTCGGTGCCCTAACTTCCTTGGATCATGAAATCTGGGAAGCTCATGCATGGTCAGTGGTTCTAATCCCATACAATAGTGAATGGTGTTCTGAAAATGGCATAAATTTGGACAGTTGTTACCTAGAAGGTTCAGTCGATGTTGTCAACAATAAATGGTTATTGCATACTCCGACAGCATTTTCAGAATTTTTAGAGCCATATAGTCCAGAAGGAATTGCACCCGATGAATTCTATAAAGTGATGTCCATAAACGCATATCAGTACAATTGGGTAGAGAATTGGGACACTATTATTGGGCCAAACCATTTTGGTGGCACTTTTAAAGTACCATATGTGACAGGAGAGTGAAGAGTCAAATGAGAGATGCTCTCCCGATTGATTGCCGAAGGGTGCGTCCATGAGGATAGTTATCGGGGGGGCCGGCGAAGTCGGTCGTGGGGTTGCTAAGGCTTTACGTAGTGAAGGTAGAGACGTAGTTCTCATTGACACAGACCCTGTTTCTATCAAAGAGGCTCAAGCATTGGATGTATTGGTAGTCCAAGGTGATGCCACGTTACGAGAGGACTTGATGGAGGCCGAGGTGCAAAATGCTGAAGTTTACATTGCAGCAACACAGCGTGATGAAATTAACATGATTTCTTGTGCATTAGCTCGTGACATTGTGCTTCAGGCTGGAAAGAAAACAGAATTAATGACAATTGCAAGAATTCATGATGCAAGTTTGATTTCGGATGAAAAGGGTGAAGATTTAACTCGATGGAGTGGAGTGCAGCACGCAGTATGTTCTGACCTACTAGTAATTGAGGATTTAAAAGTTGGATTGCAAGGTGCTTCGATGGTCGAAGTTCTTCCTCTCGGGCAGGACGCTTGGGTATCTATTGTAGAAGTTCTTTCATCTGCTGACAACTTAATTGGTTCTACTCTTCAAGAGTCTCAAGATAATGTCGATGGCTTACCCAGGATATTCGGAATAAAAGAGCCGGGTAAGAAAAGTTACATACCTAATCCAAACACAGTTATTGTTCCAAATTCACTAGTCGCTTTTGCTACAATTGGTAAACACACTTTCAGGCGAATATTATTAGCAGCTGGACACCAACCTCCTGATTATCCCGACCACCCAAGAATCATGATATTTGGTGCAACTAGATTGGGACGTCAAATAGCAAAATCATATTTGGAAGATGGTTGTAGGGTAACGGTTATTAGCGAAAATTTAGAACAAGCAAATGAGTTAGCAGGTAGTGATTTCGCTAATACAGACTTTTTGGATTCTATCCATGGTAACCCCTTGGACCCAGACCTTCTCCATGAATTAGATGTTGATGATCACCACATTGCAATCTCTGCATTATCTGATGACCACGCTAACATGGCAGTTGCTCTGCATGCAACTGAATTGGGTGTTCCCATAGTTGGGATGGTTCTAGATGACGGCCAAATGGCACAAATCGCAAGGCGAATAGGCCATTCCTTTGCCGTTAGTCGAAGAAGAGTTTCAATCAACTATATTCTTCGCCATGTTCATAGTAAGGTAGAAGGAAATTATCATCTGCTTTCGTCAATACCCGATATTGTTGGTATGTCTGCACTTCTAAATCCTGAACACAGAATGATTGGAAAGCAAGTTAAGGTATTGGAGAATAAACTCTGTCGTGTAGCCTTCATACATCGCACATCTCAATCATCTGGTACGGAAAGTATGCTGAGAGCTTCCGGTGACCAAATCCTGAAGGAAGGCGACCGATTGATGCTTTTCGCTAAAGTGGAAGATATTGAAGATGTTGAAAAACGACTCACAGGGAGTTGAATAAATGAGAAATGACGTTCTCGCCTACGTGGTGGGTTTGACTCTAATGTTGTTAGCAGGCCCTCTGTTTTTGATGATTATAGTTGGGTCCCTTTTTCTCGATGAGTTAGAGTTAACTCTGCGTGCGTTTTCCTTGCCTAGTGTAATTTCTCTTGGTATCGGATATTGGCTGATCACCTGGGGCGTAAATAGGGGTGCTAGTTCCGAGAGATTAAGGGACAGAGAAGCGTTTGCTGCAGTGGCATTAGGATGGCCTGTTGTAGTTCTAATTGGGGCTCTTCCATATTGGTTTGGTGGAATGTTTCATGGGCCATTTGAATTGATTTCGGGGCAGTCAAACTTGTTTGAAGTTCTTGGTGGTTATATACGTGCTTTCTTTGAATCAATGTCTGGCTTTACGACAACAGGCGCTACAGTGATTGATCCTCGAACTAGCCCTGTTTGCCAGCCTGCTGTACCTGATTGCATCAATGCACAATCAAGAACACTATTGCTTTGGAGAAGTCTTAGTCAGTGGCTTGGTGGAATGGGGATTATTATGCTTGGAATGTTGTTATTAGCCCGCTATTTAGGTGGCGGCATGACGATGGCAAGAGCAGAACTCACAGGCCCTTCATTATCTAGATTAAAGCCTAGAATACAGCAGACAGCGAAGATTCTTTGGAGTATCTATACCCTCTTTACGATTATAGAAATTGGTCTTCTCTATTATTTGGCAGATATGGGATTATTTGACGCTGTTAATCATGGATTAACAACTCTTCCATCGGGTGGTTTCAGTACCTATGATGCTGGAATTATGTCTTTTAATAGCGTTACTGTTGAATGGATTATTATTGTCTTTATGGTACTCACTGGAATTAATTTCAGTTTGTTCCATTATGTCTATAGAGGCGACTGGAGGGCTGCAATTAAGGACCAAGAGATGCAGGTATATTTGGCTGTGTTAACACTTGCTATAATAACCATGACAGCAAGCCTTTACTTCTTAGCAGACTGGGAATTTGGTAGTTCATTCCGTCATGCAACTTTTAATGTAGTATCAATTGGTACATCAACAGGTTATGCTAGTTCAAACTACGCAATTTGGCCAACTTTATCGTTGATTATTTTATTGTTCTTGATGATCGTAGGTGCTTCAGCTGGGTCAACAAGCGGAGGGCTCAAAATTTTACGACTGAGAATTGCATACCTATTGGCAAAACGTGAAATTTCCCGTATTGCATCACCCAAGAAAATACACCTTGTCCGGCTTAATGGTGAAGTTGTTGAGGATGAAAAACTTTGGACGATTGTTGGAATGCTTTCATGGTGGGCAGTTCTATCAATGAGTAGTATCATTGTACTAGCAATAATTGAATCATCTCTTGATTTAGAAACAGTGATTTCAGTAGCAATTGCTTCGTTAGGAAATACTGGGCCAGCATTAGGTAGTTTTGGACCTACTGAAACATGGGCTAGTCTACATTGGACAAGCTTAATTGTCACTGCTACACTGATGTGGTTAGGACGTTTAGAATTATTAACAGTAATTGTTTTGCTTTCAATCAGGGTCTGGAAAGAGTAATCAAAATAGTGTTTTTTGATCTTTATCTATAATTGGAGTATTTTCTTGCTCTTGTTCGAAAAATTCATCATTTTCTTCAATTTCAGACTCTACTTGGATGCTTTCATTGTACCTTTTTACAATAGCTTTAGTTGATTTGAGATTACTTCTCAGTCCATGAAGTAAAGCATGTTCATCACCATCTAATTTTAACTCTTTACTAATTGTGAAATCTTCAATGTCCATATTATTTCCTGACTCATGTATGGCTGCTAAGGGTGGCCATAATTCTTCACGTGCTGCTTGGATACTGCAACCTGAAAGGTCCTTTAATTTTCGAATCAATCCTTTTCGACGCCATGGTTCCGTCCCTCTTCTCAAGAATGGAGGAAAAGACAGTGAGAACCTTGCAGCAGGCTCATGAATTGATGAAACACTAGCAGACAATGCTGATAATTGTCCCGACCAATACCAACTGCGGTATGCATTATTACTGTACATTGTATGTAATGATTGGTCTGCAATTGAACAAGTTTTTGCCGCTCTACTGAGGTCATCACGGCCTTTGAAAACAGAAGCATTATTCCACGAAACCCAAGCGATTAATTCTCTTGGTGTTATCTCAATATCTCTAGCCCTTTCAGCAGCATCCTTTGCAGATGCGCTTTTGTAAAGTTCTTCTAATCCTGGAAACAAATCAAGTTGTTGATCTCGTAATCCTCGACTTAATTGGGTTTCCACGATGTCTAAGTCAATATGATTAGTACCATCTTCGCATATCATTTGTAAATCTCTAACGAGGGCACGGATATCTCCAGGATTTGCATTTACTAGTCTGCTTAGTGCGCCAGGGTCAGAGGTGACATTTTCAGAATTGAGAACCCTTTTTGCAATTTTTTGCAACGCTGCTGAACTTGCTCTTCGAAATTTAATTAGTTCTGCTTGGCGAAGAAATCTATCCCTTGCAGAAGTCCAATTTGAATTTCGTCTGCCCCACAATCCCATGGGTTCATTACAAGTCATAATTATTGGTTGAGTGGTACTTTTTAGCATTTTTAGCAATTCTGCTTTTCCTCCGGAATCTCCTTTCAAAGAGGAAATTGAGGTATCTTCACCTCGTTTTTCTGCTATGGAACCCTCAATCCGTTTTTCACTTACTTCCCGTAATCCACCGTGTAAATGGTCAACCTCATCTAAAAGAATCAAAGTTTTTCTAGTCCCGCCCAAATCAAAAGAGCCATCTAATCCAAATGTGTAATTTGATGCGCCGCCACCTGCAGCCTTTCTGATTGAAGCGGCGTTCCTTGCATCACTGGCATTCAATTCTATGACTACCCATCCGAAGTCTTCTGCAACAGCTCTAACAATGCTTGTTTTTCCGATTCCAGGGGGTCCAACCAGAAGAAGTCCTTTTTTGTCAGGTGTGCCATTCTTCCATGATTCTAGCCACATCTTGATTCTTTTTCTGGCTGCTTCATTGCCTTCTAATTGGTCTGCTGTTTTAGGCCGATAACGCTCAGTCCAGTCGGACGGAATTGACTGGGCTTCGGCCATCAAAGCCCTCACGGCGGCGAGGGGTTTTGAATGTTCATCTATTGATTATAGGTGAAACGATGAATTAGGCATTGTAATGGGAATTAGAAAACAGATGCGAGAGAACCACTTTGTAAATGTTGAATCAAATCATCTGTAGAAATTCTGATTTGAGATTGGTCATCTCGCCGACGAACCGTAACACTACCATCTTCTAATGATTCATAGTCAATGGTAACAGCCCAAGGGACACCAATTTCATCTGCTCTTGCATATCTTCTGCCGATTGACCTTGTCCCATCATAATACACCCCAATTCCATTAATTTGAAGAAGTGTAGTTTGTAATTCCTTACCAATTTGCCCCATCCCATCTTTCTCAAAGAGTGGAAGCACAACAACTTCGTATGGCGCTACTGATTCTGAAAGGTGCAGAATGAGGTATTCTTCTCCTTCTTTACTAGTCATCTCATAGCCATGGTCAAGTAGGTGCCAAATAATACGGTCAAGACCAAATGCAGGTTCAACCACATGAGGTAAGAACCATTCTCCTCGGATTGTCTCTTGCACCCTTACTACCTTAACCATTGAATCGTCTATAGTAACATTACTTCCATCACTTAGAGATAGTTCAAATGGGAACGATGTTGGTATATTTTCTAGTTCTGCCAAAGCTTGAGTTACTTGGCCAGCCCTCTGCCTAAAAGCAGGACCCACAATTGATCCAATTGCTGATACAACTTCTTTATCAACTTCTATTGGTTCATCAAAATCTCGCCATGCTCTCAATTCATTACTGTTGGTGGCATTCTCATGTGCTTCTAAATCATAACAACCTCTGTGGGCAATTCCAACACATTCAACCCAACCATAAGAGCCATGCATTTCCAAATCCCAACAATCAGATGCATAATGAGCCATTTCATCCGATTCGTGTTGCCTAAATCTGATTTTTTCTGGGTCTGCTCCGATATTTGTAAGAAAGTCATATGTTTCAGCCATAAACATTGCAACTGTTGGATGTCGAACGATATTCTGTTCAAGTGCAGTAGAAATATCCATGTTAATGTTTTTCTGCTCGCCATTTTCTGGGTCCGGAATCAATTGAAAATTAATGCCGTTCCATTTTGAAAGGTCATGATGTGCGTCTACATTTGGATCAATGAAATATTCAAGTTCAGCCATATTGAATTCCCTTTGGCGGATCATTCCTTGTCGTGGACTTATTTCATTCCTGTACCCTTTTCCAACTTGGATTGCTCCGTAAGGAAGACGGTTCCTGAAATGGCGTTGAATCATTGGGAAAGTTAAGAACATTCCCTGAGCAGTTTCAGGTCGCATATACGCTTGTCTACCACCCCTAGTTGCTCCAATTTTAGTCCCAAACATGAGATTCATGGGTCGAGAATTCGCCCAATCGACATTCTTACAAGAAGGGCAGGAAATCGAATTTTCGGAAAGGATAGAATCTAATTCAGGACCAGAGAGTGAATCAGCATTTTGATGGAATTCCTCAACTAAATGGTCACTACGGAAAATAGCGTTACAAGAATTACATTCAGACGCATGGTCGTTAAAGGCAGATACATGACCACTTGCTTGTAAAACCGATTCTGGTGTAATAGTAGGACTGTCAATTTCTACAATATTTCCTTTTGACAACCAATGTTCTCTCCATTGTTGTTGTACTTTTCTCAATAGCCTTCCACCGACAGGTCCGTAATCATACAGACCGGCAATTCCCCCGTGAATGGAAAAGGCAGGAAAGATAATCCCTCTCCTTTTCAACATCGACATCAAGGAGTTAACTCGGTCGCTGTCACTTGTCACGCCTTCACCTAAGGGTTGGTCGGATAGAGAAGGGTTCTCAATGCTTCGGCATGAATACCCTGAAAAATGCTAACTCTTTGGGTTATTACATGGGGCAGGCGATGGTTGAAATCGTTAGTGCAGATTGCACAGGTTGTGACCTCTGTATTACTCACTGCCCTTTTGAAGCATTATTACCACTAGCAGATTGCCCTCCAGAACGTCGAAAGAGGCCAGTAATAGTACTAAATGAGAATTGTGTTGGGTGTTTAAGTTGCATAGGTTCTTGTCCTACAAGTGCACTTCGTGAAGTTATTGTTCCAGTTCTAGCAGAATCATCTCCTTTAATTTTCCAGGAAATACCATCTCCTGCGGTTGAGGTTTTCAACCGGTGGGGAAAGAATGGTTCAAGATGGGCTTGAAACCGGTTATCACTAGTGATTCCGTCTGCATATTCCCTTTAAAATACGAATCGTTGATATAATGGTTCGTTGCGCTGTCACCATAAGAATAGGAAGGGGAATAAATGGCTGAGATAGTATACTTAGACTCTTATGAAGATTCTGAAGTAATATACAGTGAATTATGCCAGCCTGTAAGGGATTGGTTTAGAGATAAATTCCCTGACTTCACTGACCCTCAGAAGATGGCAATTCCTTCAATCAATGCAGGTGATAACTTGTTATTGTCTAGCCCAACAGGAAGTGGGAAAACACTAACGGCATTTCTAGGAATTATTGACAAATTAATTCGAAAATCACTAGATGGTGAACTTGAAAAGAAAGTGTACTGTGTCTATATTTCACCAATTAAAGCATTGGCTAATGATATTCAAAAGAATTTGATTGAACCACTAACTGAAATAAAATCGAAATTTTTATCAGGGCGATCCAAGGATATCAAAGTAGGTTTAAGGACAGGTGATACAAGTCAATCTGACCGTCAAAAAATGTTACGCAATCCCCCTCACATTTTGATTACAACTCCTGAAAGCCTTGGGCTAGCTTTAGCATCCTCTAAATTCCGTCCATTAATGACTGATTTGAGTTGGATTATTTTAGACGAATTACACAGTTTAGTTGCATCTAAGAGGGGAACTTTGCTATCACTGACAATGGCACTTCTTGATTCTGTAATTACTACTCCCGTCCAAAGAATTGGGATATCTGCAACCATGGAACCATTAGATGAGGTAGCTAAATTTCTAGTTCCTGTTGGAGATGATACAGATATAGTAAAAATTGCAAAAATAAGTGGTGCTAGAGAACTTGATTTGGACATCATTCTCCCCCATCCAAGGTTCGGAGATCCAACTTTTGACCACAAGCAAATCCTAGATGCCAATGTAGAACGTATCCTAGATTTAGTTGAAGCACATACAACTACAATTGTGTTTGTTAATACTAGAAAAATGACTGAAGAAATAGTCCAGAAACTCAGACGTCTTGCTGGTTGGGATGAAGATGGAATAGAAGCCCATCATGGTTCAATGAATAAGCAAATTCGTAAGGATGTAGAGCAACGATTGAGAATGGGTGAATTAAGATGTTGTGTTTCATCTTCTTCTTTAGAATTAGGTATTGATATTGGCACAGTTGATTTAGTAATTCAACTTGGTTCCCCTGGGCGTATTGCAACCGCCCTACAACGAATTGGCCGTGCTAGTCACCATGTAGGAGGGATTCCCCGAGCCCGATTCCTACCAACTGGCCCTCATGATCTAGTTGAGTTAGTAGCCCTTCAAGGAGCAATTATGTGTGGGGAAATGGATTTATTGAGATTCCCCGAAAATGCGCTAGATGTGTTAGCTCAATTCATGGTTGGACTAACAATCGTTGGAGAGCAAGACATTGACGAAGTCTATGAGTTGATTACTACTGCTTGGCCATATCGCGATCTTCCTTACGACGATTATATCGAAGTAATTGATATGTTGGAAGATGAAAAGAGATTGTGGGTTGATTGGGAGGAAAATACCATCGGAAAGAGAGGATATTCCCAGATGATATATTACACGAACCTTGGAACAATTTCCCCTGATAATAACTACCTAGTTCTCAATACAGATGGTTCAATGATTGGGCAGTTATCATCGTCATTCGTTTCCAGTGTTAGACCTGGTGATGTTATTCTTCTTGGAGGAACAACATATCGAATTCAGTCAATTCAAGGTTCTAGAGTAAATGTAACGCCAGTAACTGGGTTCCGCCCTACTGTTCCATCATGGTCTGGTGAAGCATTATCAAGAAGTCCTGAACTTTCTTTGGCTGTTTTGAAATTACAGAAATCCACAATGTTGGCACTTCGAAGACAGCGGGACCCACGGCGTCTATTGATGGAAGGTTATGGCCTTTCTAGAAAAATAGCTGAATCAGTTGCTCGTTTCATGGAACAACATGTGGCTGAATCCTTTGAAGTCCCCGGACCAAATCGTATAATGATGGAACAGATTGTTGGTGGTGTAACAACTTACATGGTGACAACATGTAGAGGTCGAGCGTTCAATATGACGTTAGGATACTTCTTTGCTGGAGTAGCTTCTGCTCATGATATCCATGTGCATGAAATTTCATTTGATGAGAATGGCTTCCTCATAAAAATGTCTGATGATATTGACCCGGGTGCTTTCCCTGCTGTCTTTGAAGCAAATGACCATCGCAGCGTGATTGAAAGATATTTGCTGGATACTCAATTATTTGCCAAGAGATTCCGTGAAGTAGCTGGTAGGAGTTTGATAATCCCTCGCCGCATTGGTGCTGAAGAAGTGTCACCTCAGCAATTCCAACAGAAAGCCGATGCGCTGCTCAAGAATCACCGAGCAACTGAAGGCTCATTATTAATGAAAGAAGTTTTCAATGAAATATTCCACGCTGACCTTGATATGGAGGGATTAAATCAATTCGTAAGTGAAGTAGTCCAAGGTAGTTCAAGAATATTACACACTAGAGTAAAGGTTCCTTCACCAATTGGAATGAATCTTTACATGTCAGCATTTGAAGATTTACTCTCAATGAGAACAAGGGCATATCTAATCAAGGATATTGATCCAGAAATTCTGAGACGGTTGTTGGGACAAAGAGCACTTGCAACCCAACTAGATGAGGAACAAGTCAATACTTACTACAATGATAAAGTTTCAATCCCCACAAACGCAGAGTCTCTTCTCGACATAATGGAAATGGGCGGGGGCTTAGATAAGAACCACGAAAACCCCCTTTACCGAGAGAAATTGGAAGGTATTGAGAAGGAAGAGATTCGTACTTGGATTCGTGAACTTATTGATAGAGAGGACATAGTCAGAGTTACCAATACAGGACATGTTGGTATTGACAATAAATGGTTTTCAAAAAGAATGGGTGATATCCATGGCACCTTAGGTGTTTTATCATCTCATGATGCAGATGAATTAGACGACCTACGCCAGTTATACCTTGGTGGTTTAACTTATGATACTAGTACTAAGTACAAGGACACAGAAGCAATTGCTTGGGAGCCCACTACTCTTTCCGACCCTCATGAGTGTCTTCGAGTTAAGTTAGTTGACCTTCTAGGAAGTGAAGGACCACAAACATTAGACGTGCTTGTCGAGCGTTTACCTTTCCCCAAACCAATGATAGAGAATATATTACATGAGTTAGAGGTACGTAATATTGTTACTATTGGGTTCTATAGACAAACCGAAGAAGGGGAATTTATCTTACGAGTAGATGAACACTACCTTACTGGGGGGGAGGAAGAAGTAGTCGCATATCGGAACCTGCAAAACTTATTGTTAACAAAATCATTCAAATTACATGATGACCCATTAGGTGCGCTTTCTTCTCATGTAATGATTCAAAAGATGCATGAATTATTAGACAGAGTGAAGGATTTTCGTTTTGCTGATTGGAAGGATATGAAACATGATTCTGATGTGTTGATGGGTCGATTACTCCATAATCGGATTGGATATACGAAAAAAGACCAAATGGGGCTGCTCCTAGGTTTGAGACCTGAACCATGGATTGGTGATATGGAGGCTAAACTAATGACCAAGGTTCCTGCTGGCGAAAATGTAACCAGGCAACAAATTTTAGTTGATATTCCACGTGATGATGAATCAAAACATATCATGAATCGAGCAAAATATGCCCTAAACAATATGGAACGTCAATTACTTTACGTTAAGCAGTATGAAGAATTACCAGAGAGAAAAAGAAGTCTTTCCTTATTTCACAGAGTGTATGAAGTGTATGAACCACTACCATTTGACGATGCTTTGGTTGAATTAATTAACAGAATTGGTCCAGTAAAAAGGTTCACTTTAGGTTGGTACGTTAGTAGAGCTGGTGATGAACTTGAGGACACATTAAAATTGCTTATGGACCAAGGCAGAATCACTAAAGTGGTAGCACTGCAACCTGGCTTGACAGATTTCTATTGTGTTCCATCAGATGTCCCTCAGGTTAAGAAACGGATTCGAGAAGATAGGAAAATGCGTATCTTAACTCAATCTGACCCATTCTGTTCACGTTTTATTCAGGAAGTAAGGTACGTACTGAAACAAGGTTGGTACTACCCCGTTTTCAAAGGGGTTGACCCTGTTGGGAGAATATTGATGTACAAAGTAAATGATTATCTTGAGATTAAAGATATCCATATTCCACATGCATACCTAGATGAATTTGTAGAACAGTTTGAACGTTTATTAGAGAATTATAGGGACACTCTTGTTGAAATTTCGGTGTTAACAAATTTCAATGGCGAAAATATTTCTGAGGCCCGAAAAGAAACCATAGATGCGTTCACTAGAATAGGGTTCGAAGCAATTGGTGATGGTCGCAGAATGATTCGTGGCGGAGTAATGGACCCACGTCCAATCAAAGAATCTGTTAGGGTGTTATTCTATAACCACAAAATGCATCAAGACTCTCGTAGTGAAAATGAAACGATGGCAGTAAAGCATCTTTTTGAAATCCGAGATGACTTTGCTCTAAGAGGGCGCAGTGAAGCATACCGAGTCAATCTTTCCTCAATGGCAAGTGCCAACCAATTACACCAAGGTACCAATCTAACAGGTCACAGAGTATATGCGCCTTATTCGCATTTCCAAAGATTATTGACAATTCGTAATCTACCACCCAATGAGGAATTATTAGATGTTTTAGAGTTCTTCACAGATCATTCAGACCCTCAGTTATTCATGGATAGACATGCTTTACGTCGTGCTGAATTCCGGAAACTTGCCCAACCACTAATTCGCTCAGGTCACTTAGTTCAAGACTACAGAGGGGGATTCCGGACAGTTCACCCGACCATTATTACAGACCATTGGCAATTCAAGCAAGATTATCTGATTGAATTGATTAATGAAATTCCCGTTATTACTATGAAACAATGTGAAAAGATGGCTGGGAAGCCATACAAGCCTGAAGAAATTATGACAGTTCTTCAATATCTTGTTGATGAAGGACAATTAATCAAGGGATTCTTGTTAGAAGATTTGAATCAAGTTTGTTGGGGGCGGAAAGAGATGCTTGAGAGTTCAACAGACGTGGCAATAATGAGGGATTTCGTTTTACCTCCCTCTGACCCTCTGGCACCATACTTTGCTTCGTTATTGAGAGAGAGATTTGGATTTGGTTCGGCTTATCTAGTATTTCACAATGAAGAACCTATAGCTGCATTCAAGGCCAATACCAGAGAGAATATTATTGATGTAAAAGACCTGGTTGCAGATCCTAAATTAGAAAAACAAGCCCTTAGGGTGATGAAAGAATTCGCTTGGGAACATAGTATGCCGTTACGCGGCAAGGTTCTTGAAAAACTCAAGAAGCGTTAGACCTTTTTTTGGGAATTATAGGCTCCATCAATCTTAGAATATTATTATGAAGTTCTGGGAGAATTTCAAATAGCACAATCGCCATTAAAAACATGGCAAATAAACTGCCTACTTTTGCAGCATAAGAATGGGCAAAATCAAACATCCCTACACCTAACCAATGCCAGTCTCTGTATGTCATATCAAGGTAGATTATACCTGCATTTCGAAACATATTGAGAATATGGATAACTGGTAATGTGATGAAAAGACCCCGTGCTCTCAATTTCCAAGGAGTTTTATTGAGGGCAATAAGTGCACCTACGAAGACAATCATCGATTGTAATGCACTACATGCAAGAATCATTGATACACCTGTGGGGGTTCCGTCAGTGTGGAGAATTGGAATAAAGAATCCTCCTTCACCAAGGGGTTCAAGATAAAGCCAGGGATTACCTGTAAATTCTGAAAATAGAGAGGTTGAGCCATCCATGTATTCAACTTGGGTAGCTCCAACTTGCAGATCCGCAATCCCAGTGATTCTTAGGAAGAAAACAGCTTGAACAGCAGTAAACCAAACTAGTGCTACTGAGAGATAAGGTATCCATGAAATGGCTAAGTATGGAAGTGCAGACCAAAAAACAGCACCTTTTAGCCAATGCAATGCCGGTTCCTCTTGGCCACTATTTTGAGTATTGTAGTCCCAAAAACCTATAGCAATGCCAATTGGCAAAGTAGCAGCAGACATTAGGATTAACACTGGGTCTGCAAGTTCTATGTAATGAGGTGTATCAAGGAAAAAATAAATTGAAATCGAAACCCATCCAATTGAAGAAATTGTGGATTTATTCTCTCTCTTACTGTGGAAGGCAAATCCTAGGGTCGCAAGCCCCAATAATGCAAATACTAGCCTTAGTTCTTCAATACCCATTTAGAGTTCCCTTCTGTTCTTCTTGATGGTATAAGCCACCACATTGTATTGTCGTGGTTCAACAAGTCGTAAATAGACTGTCCGTCAGCGATTGTTCAGTGGTGACATGGAGAACGTAGACTTCTCAGGCTTTTTAGACGCGTATAAAGCCGATTTAATTGATGCGATAAACGCCCTAAATCAAACCGATTTGAATCAATTAACTAGCGAAATACTTTCTGTTATGGACAATGGAGGTACAATACATTTCATTGGAAATGGTGGTTCCGCCGCCACTCCCTCTCATTCTGCTGGCGATTGGAGTAAAGAATTGGGTGTTAAGACAGTATGTCACACCGATAATACGGCTTCGTTGACGGCATGGGCAAATGATACTGGATACGGTAATATCTTCGCAGGCGCTCTTGGTACTTGGGCAAAAGCAGGTGATTTAGTAGTTGGATACAGTGGTTCTGGTAACTCGGAAAATGTGTTGAATGGTATGGTCAAAGCACGTGAAATTGGGTGCAGGACTGCTGCTATCACTGGGAATTACAAAAATGGCGGCGGAGGTAAATTAGCACAAATGGTAGATGTAGCAATCATTTGTGAAACTACTTCTATGGAGAGAATTGAAGATTTGCAACTGATTATTAATCACATGGTGAAGGAAGCCGTAAAATTAGAAAGAAATCTTCCAAGTCATTCATGAGGCGAATTACACATGTTACCATCCCGTCACTTGTCTAGTTTAACTGACTTAGTAGAATTTCCACCTTTGCCTAACAACCTAACATGGTGTGGTGGAATAGCATATCTTGACCGTGATGGAGTTATCAATGTAGGTAGTGAGAATTACATTAATTCTGTTGATGAATTGGAGGTTTTACGAGGTGCTGCATCCGCTATTGCAAGAATACGGAATGCTGGTTTTAGAATATGCATAGTTACCAATCAATCACCCATAGGTAGAGGGTTGTGGGACCACCAAAGACTTGCTGAGGTTAATTCTGCTCTACAAACAATTCTTCTTGAAGAGAATAGTGATGCACATCTTGAATTGGTTCTGTACAGTCCTTATGTTCCTTGGAGTAATGCCTGGGCTAGGAAGGGAAATCCAGGAATGTTGCAAGTAGGGAGACAGATTATCGATGCAACTGAATCTAATAATCACATCTCAAAATTTGAGTATGGAATAGATTATCTACCCAGAGATGAAGGTAATTCATTCATGGTTGGCGACCGTATTGCAGACATGAAAGCTGGATTGAACCATGGTGTACGAACATTCCGTTGCGATCAAAATATTGGTATCGATGATGTAATTGAACGCGTACTTGATTTCTCCGACAATGGTGACACTCTCTGAAACGACGCCCTCAAGTGCTACCGCCACGCGCCTTACATCAATGGCTTGGATTGGCCTTGATGATACCGACTCAGTTGATGGTGGATGTACTACTTGGGATTTCCATCTTCTCTTGACTCATTTAGAAGATGGTGGCTTCAGGGTTGTTGGCTATCCTAACTTGGTCAGATTATGGCCATTTGCACCTGAAAGAACAAGAGGTAATGCCGCGCTTTCTGCTGAATTATTAACAGATTCATCAACAAGTAATCTAGCTGATGTTCTGGAGGATTGGTTCAATAATCAATATATTACAAATAAATCTACTGAAAATGTAGTTGGATCAGAGTCTGCTTGCCCGGTTTTGGTCTTCACTGAAACTAGGTTCCCAGAAGAGTGGTATTGGAACGCGGTAAGGAAATATGTAAATCCAAATGATAGACTAAAAGAAGTGACTGCCGTATCTTCTGCTATTATTTGGACTAAAAAAGATGGCAAAATCACATCTAATTTAGCAAGAGGATTAGTGGGGGCATCCAGCGCAATTGCGTGGAGGGGGGAGAATGATTGTACTTGGGAGGCCACTGCTTGGAGGATTCCTAAAAATATTGGCAGTAGACGGCAAGTCCCGAGTGCTTTGGTCGGGTCAATGTCAGATAAATTCCCTAAGACGATCCTTAATCGGGACCCAAATGCGGGTGATTCTTTAATTACACCTAGAACTCCTTGCCCCGTTCTCTATGGGATTAGGGCTGAGGAGAACGCGGTTGCTGAGCAAGCACATAATTGGTTACAGTCTAATGAAGATGTAGAAGCAGCTATTGCTATGCGAGTACATCGAAGCAATCAGGCAACAGACGACCATATCAAGGAAACGTGTTACGGAATTGTCATCTCAAAAGTTAGAGAAGTGAAAGGTGGTCATGCATCTCTTCATGTGTTTGATGGGCAGAAACATTGTACACTCGTTGCTTTCAAACAAGGTGGGGAAGTCAATAGATTACTGAAATCGCTTCTTGTAGGAGATTTAGTAGAATGGAGAGGACTTACTTCCCCAAATAATGAAATTCATTTGGAGTCACTCATGTGCACAGAGGGGGTTCCTCGCACACTGTCACGTCCAAATTGCAAGTGTGGGCGGAAATTATGTCGTCAGGGTATTGGACAGCCTTTACGGTGTGAGCAATGTGGTAACACACAAGAGTCAGTGTGGGTCAGTACTAGATTTGGATCAATCAAGCAATGGGTGGAACCGCTCTGTTCAAATCGTCGTCATTTGGCTAAACCTCTGAACCGACAAGCGAAGGGGTAATTGAGGAGAGGTCTTCTCGGCGCCTCATGGTTGATTCAGTATCAATAGCATATGTTCTGTTGTTTGTTGCTTCAGGGGCTCTAGTATACCTCATTATGAAGATGATAAAGCGTAATCAACAATCAGTAATTGCTGAGAATGCACCTGTAATTGCTGGCGCCGATGAATTAGGAGGCCAAGCTAAAGACCCAGCCCAATTCAATGAACCAGATGATGACGCTCTTGATGAAATGGGAGACTTGTTGGCATCTGCCGCAGAAGCTCAGGGAATTGAATACGAAGAGGACTAATTCTCAACTAAACCCTTTATCTCTAATTTGTAGTTGAATAATTTCATTTTCAACACGAAGTATTCTTTTCTGTAAACCACCCTCCGCAATTGTCAGCATCCAATTAGATGGGGTGATTTTTTCAAGCAATTTTTTGCCGCGCGTTTTCCATTCCTCTTTACCGCTAGCATCACTGTAAAGTGCAGAAGTGATTAGTAATTTACACTGGGTAGGACCGAGGATTTTTGAGATGGATTCAATTGCAGAAATCGCTAATCTATCTGGCTGTCCGGTTCGCGGTGTCCAATCATCAACGACAAATAATTGTGGAGTTAATCTTTCAGCTAGTTTACCCGCAGTTAGAACGCCACCTGAAATGGTTTCACCACACTCCATCATGTGAAATTTTGCAAGTGAAACCACATCTATATCACAAAGGATTTGACTAAATCGACCCGAATCAGGTGATTTTTCGCAAACCCAAATTACCCTACCCCCATCCTTCAAAGTATCACGTGCATACTGTAACGCCAATGAAGTTCCACCACAACCTTCGGCCACAGCCAAGTGCGTAACTGGTGGTAATTCTGGGAGGGCCACGGCGTTTCGTTTGTTTGGAGGTTTTTGAATACTTAGTTTGAAAACCACACATTCTTCGGTAATCGCTATGACCATTCACTCTGTGGGGTGGCCATGAGTAGTATTCGAGAAGGGGAGAGAATCCCTCGACGGTCACTCCCAGCATTTGAGGAAGTAGAAGGTGGATTGCGTGGTGCATTGCGTACTCATGGGTTAATTGGTACTGCCTTGTTAGACAAAAATCAGTATGGCCCACAAGCGATGATTCTTTTATTGGTCATCACTGCAACATTCACTGGCTTGGCGCTCGGTGGATTGATGTTAATCACTTGATAGCAGCCCTTGCTAGTGCTACTGCTTCATCAACCAATTCTGCAGATACACCAAGATGGCTGTTAGGATCAAATAAACCATGAAGTTCATCTCCATCAAATGCTGCTGCTATTGTTGGAGTCATTGCACAAATATCTTCTAAGTGTACTCCTTTCTCTAACGATTCCATCGATGCTGACCGAAGGACTTCATGTGCTTCATCTCTAGGTATTCCCTTCTCTACAAGAGCTATCATGACTTTTTCAGCCATAACTAGCCCATTTTGTGAATTGATATTTCGTAACATGTTGTCCTTGTCAACTACTAATTTACTCAACACGCTATTACATTTTGATAAAACGTCATCCAAAAGAACAACAGAATGGGAAAGTGTAAACCTCTCAGCACTGGAGTTAGCCAAATCCCTCTCATGCCAAAGTAGGGCATTTTCCCATGTGGGTAACATCATTGCCCTTACGACGCGAGCCAGCCCACAGGCGTTTTCAGCAGTAATTGGGTTACGTTTGTGAGCCATAGTTGAGGAACCCACTTGCTTTTCTACGTCAAAATACTCGTAAACTTCTGCGATTTCCGTCCGTTGTAGATTTCTAATTTCTTGTAATACCTTTTCAACACTGGTGGCAACATTTGCCATCCAAGAAACCCACTCGATATATCGGTCACGTCCTACTACTTGGGTAGTTACGAGAGGACAACCTAATCCTAAGTGTGTCATTATATTTGCTTGTAATTCTCTTGCGTTTTCACCTTGGGCTGCTCCTGTGCCAACTGCCCCTAGGAACTTACCTACACAAACTCTCGGAGTAAGTTCTTGCAATCGAATAAGGTGACGTCTAAATTCATCTACCCAAACTGCGACTTTCAATCCAAATGTGATTGGAACGGCTGCTTGCCCGTGAGTACGTCCAATGCAAACTGTGTCTCGTTCCCTTTCTGCTAAATCAGCGATTGTTGACATTAATGTGCATAGGATTTCAGTTTGTTGATCAATTGAATCCCTGATTTGTAACGCTACTGCTGTATCAACAATATCATTTGATGTCGCGCCTAGATGAATACACCACCCGGCATCTCCGGCTTGTTCTGCCATTGCTTTGGTCAGAGCCATGATGTCATGTCTAGTTTCATTCTCTATTTCCTCAACCCTTTCTTTGGTGACACTTTTGGGGTTAGAGATTGCTGCAATTGCATTATAGTCTTCTTCAGAGACTTTCCCTAGTTCTTTGTGTGCCCATATTAGTGCACGCTCTACCTCAAGTTGACGAGAGTGACGACCTAAGTCAGTCCAGATGTCTTTGACAGTGTCGCGGCCGTACCGATAATCCAGTGGACAGAGTGGCATTCAGGTATCCTCAGTCCGGCCGAGACGGGCTTTTGGTTTGAGCATAACGCCCACCTTATTCATCAAAAGTAGCTTCGTTAATCGATAAATAACCCCGCTGACCAGACCAAACAGTGTCTCCGTTGATGGATATTCTTCTATTCATCCACGGGCTGTTTAGGACAGTAGTTTCAAATTCCCCGCCTTCACCATCAATGGAAAAACGGTTCTTTTCAGCCAGTAGTTCTAATTCCGCTAAACTACTCATGTCTAATTTTTTTCCAATCCAATCTTCATTTAATCCATCACATGAAACCGAACAAAATAATAATTCAAATCCGTGGTTAACGAGGTCCCGCATGTGGTTCAATGGATTATGGTGCCATAATGGACAGAAAGATTTGATTCCAAGACGTTGTGCCATTTGTTCAATTCTAGTTTTTTGGTAATCACTTCGTAATGCACCTGTTACAATTGCATCTATTGTTTGGCCAGGAACAAGTTTTACTATCGGTTGGGTGAGATTAACATTAAAGTTACAAACTTCTTCAAACTCATCAGTCGTCCAAATTTGTTGAGGAATTGGGTTGTTAGTTCCATCAAAGATTGGTCTCAATTTAGACTCAAGTTCTTCAATTTCAGTCTCTTCATCTCCCTCTACATTCACTTGGAACCATGGGATACCACCTGAACTAGCTTGTAATCCAGCAATCGATGTTGCTGGAACTTGGAACATCATTGAATCATCTCCAGTAATGTTGATGGTGACGATGCCACAAACTTTCCAACCTTTCATCAAAGCCCACCAAACCGCGTAACACGAATCTTTTCCTCCAGAAGACAGTACAATGACCCGCATGAATGTCGGATGATGTGGTTGGTGAAAAAGAAGTGGGCGATGCATTAGATTGTTTATGACGGTTCTCAAGGTTCATAAGAGTCCGTCCAACAGCGGGGCTTAGGTGAGCAGATGCAACCAAGCGGAAGAGGATACGACCACGGAATCACAACATTCAGCCCTGATGGCCGATTGTTTCAAGTTGAATATGCAAGAGAGTCTGTAAAAAGAGGAACTACAACTGTAGGATTGAAGTACCGAGGTGGGGTATTATTGATTGTTGACAAACGAATTGCTAGTCGATTAATTATCCCCGAGTCCATTGACAAAGTCTACAAAATAGATGATCACATAGGGTTCGCGACATCAGGACTTGTAGCTGATGCCCGACAATTGGTTGCTAGGGCTCGTGCAGAATGTCAAATTAATCGGATTACCTATAGTGACAAAGTGCCAGTTGATATTCTGACAAAGAAAATCTGCAATTTCAAGCAGTCATTCACCCAGTATGGTGGCACAAGGCCATTTGGAACAGCACTTTTAATCGCCGGTGTAGATGACAATGGTATTCACCTATACGAGACGGATCCTAGTGGGGCATACCAATCTTATCACGCAGGGGCAGTCGGTAGAGGAAGAAATGCAGTAGTAGAATATTTTGAGAGTAAATGGAGGAAGAACATGACTCAAAATGCAGCTATTAAACTTGGATTAGAAGCACTTCGCTCATCTTTGGAAGAAGATTTAAACAAGAATGCAGTACAAATTGCAGTTCTCAATAAAGATGGTTTCAGATTGATGGATCAAGAAGAAACCATAGTCTATATTGACAAGTTACCACCAAATGAAGAGTGATTATTGCGAAGATGCTATGCGTATCCTCCCTACTCGCTTAGTTTGGAGCAGCCTTCATGGTCAGTATGGATGACGCCGTAATTGCCCGTCTAGAGAAAGGTGGGAAACGGTATGAAGTGTTGGTAGATCCCGACTTGGTTCGCCAATGGAAAGATGACCAAACTAGTATCGAACTTGATGATTTATTGGCAACTGACGAAGTTTGGCATGATGTCAAGAATGGGGAGAGACCAACCAGTGACAAATTGGAAGGCGTGTTTGGGACAACAGAACTGGGACCATGTGTAGAAAAAATCATCCTAGAAGGGAGTATTCAACTTACTACTGACCAACGGAAAAAGATGATAGAAGAGAAAACAAGACAGGTGATCGCAGACATTTGTATGCTAGGAATTGATCCCCAAACAAAACTTCCACATCCTCCTCAAAGAGTTAAGAATGCTCTTATTGAAGCTAGATTCAAAGCCGACCCGTTCAAATCGGTTGAAAAACAAGTCAAAGATGCTGTCGCAATGATAAGGGAACTTATTCCTATTTCGTTTACTACCATCAAGTTAGCGTTCAAAGTTGGAGGAACCAATTATGGTTCAGTTTTTGCTTTAGTTCGAGAAGATGTCCTTCGTGAAGATTGGTTGCCCAATGGTGATTGGGCATTTACAGTAGAGATACCTGCTGGGATGAAAAATGATTATATCGCTAAGGTAGGGAAAAGAGCCTCAGATGTTGTGGTTAAAGAGATGAAGTGAACCAACCCAATTACCCTTTTGCTATGCAACGGTTATAGAGGATGGTCCGGTCGGCCGGCTCGGAGAAGAAATATGAGTAGTAGTGGCGCCTCGGATGGGCGCACTTCGGCTGCATCCGGCAGCCTGGTGATACCCGGCGATAAAATTAGTTCAGATACAAATGACCGACTTGGTCATGGTGTCATTAAATTGAACGGTGAAATGATTGCAACCAAACTTGGTTATGTGGTTGTAAAAGCCGGAGAAATTTCTATCACTCCAATCCATACTGCTTACTTCCCTAGACCAGGTGATTTAGTAATTGCCTACATTGAAGGCATGAGATCTAATATCTGGTTTATTGACTTGAATGCACCATTCAATGCAATCCTGCCTATGAGTTTGGCTCCGATGAAGATTGATTATGGAGGGACTCGAGATGCAATGAATGTCGGCACCACAATTTTATGCCGGGTTCAAGAAGTAGATGAGGCACATTCTTCTGTTGTAACAATGAAAGGTATGGGATTAAGGAAGGTCAACTCAGGATTCGTTGACACAATACCACCACACCTTGTCGGAAGTATTTCCAGTGGTTCAAATGCTATCATTAACCAACTTAAGGACGCAAGCAATTGCAGGATAATCTTAGGTGCAAACGGTAGAATTTGGGTTGATGGTGAACCAGAGGGGATTCGAATAGTACGAAATGCATTGGCATTCGTGCGAGACAATGAACATTCAACAGATTTGGCTGGCGCTTTTGCTAGCCATCTAGCAAATGGAAATGGAGAGTGATGAAAATGGGATACAGTGACGTCCAAATGATAGATGAGAATGGCAATCGGGTTGATGGCCGGAAAGCAGGTGATATACGCCCTATAGAAATTGAACTAGGCGTAGTTCCAGTGGCAGACGGTTCTGCTAGTATGCGCTGGGGTACTAATTACGTAATCGCCTCAGTTTACGGCCCGATGGAAGCACACCCTAGGAAGATTCAACGCCAAGAACGAGCGGTTCTTGACGTTCGTTACAATATGGCCCCTTTCTCAACAACAGACCGATTCCGTCCAGGTTTCAACAGACGTAGCCGAGAGATTAGTAAAGTCACATCAGATGCTTTGGAATCCGTTGTATTACTGGAACTTTATCCACGAAGTAAAATACGAGTTGAAATTGAAGTGATTTGTGCTGAAGCCGGAACACGTTGTGTTGGGTTGACAGCTGCATCGCTTGCTCTAGCAGATGCTGGTATACCAATGACAGACATGGTAGTCAGCGTGGCTAGCGGGAAAATCAACGGAATTGTAGTCTGTGACTTGAATAAGGAAGAAGATAATTACGGGGCAGCGGATTTACCAATGGGCGTCCTCCCAAACAGTGGAGAACTTGTATTTCTACAAATGGATGGAGACCTATCACCTTCTGAATTCCAAGAGGCTTGGGATTACAATATGGAGGCCGCACTCAAAATTCATGTATTGATGAAGGAAGCAATTGCGAAGAAATACGGAGGTGGGCAATAATGGCTCAACCCCTAGTTCCTGAATTGCTACGAACCCACCTCGCCGAACTAGCATCAAGAGACCAAAGAGCAGATGGCCGTGGTCGATGGGAAGGACGAGAGCTTTCTTTGGAAGTTGGAGTTCTTGACCGCGCAGAAGGTAGTGCAAGAGTGCAGATGGGAGATACCATCGTATTCTGTGGGATAAAATTCCAAATTCAAACCCCTTATCCTGATCGACCTGACGAAGGCGGACTCATGACAAGTGCTGAATTGAGGCCAGGAGCCGGCCGTCACATCGAACCAGGACCACCAAGTCCAGAAAGCATAGAGATGAGTAGAGTAGTAGACCGAGGAATTCGGGAATCAGGTTGCATTGACACCAAAGATTTGTGCATTATTCCTGGCGAAAAAGTTTGGCAGGTAATCATCGATTGTTTTGCAATCAGCGATGACGGAAATTTATTCGATGCATTTGGATTGGCTGCGATTGCTGCGCTTCACAATGCGACCCTTCCTGGTGAACGGTTTGATATTGGCGAAGATAGAAAATTCCCAGTTAACAAAACACCAATCATGTGCTCTTACCAGAAAGTAGGCGGTAGGTTCGTGTATGACTCTAACAGAGAAGAGGAAGTTGGGGGCGATGAGAGAATTCACATCACTCTTGGGGAAGGTGACCACGTTCACTCTTTGCAGAAGGGATTAAAGGGAGTGTTCACGGCGAGCGAATTTGTAGAAATCATGGAAGCGGCTAAGGTTCGATGTTCCGAGTTGAGAAAATTAGTTGATTCAATGTGAGGTGTTTGTATGGCAAAGCGAACTAAGAAAGCAGGACTCGAAGCAAGATTCGGCGCAAGATACGGTGTTAGTGTCCGACGCAGAGCCTCATCCGCACTAAGAAAGGTGAAGAGAGAGTATTCTTGCCCAGTGTGTCAATATCAAAAGGTTAGACGCGAATCTCCTGGGATATGGGCTTGCCGTAAGTGTGGTCACACATTTGCAGGTGGAGTATGGCAACCATTTACTCGTGCATCTGATGCAAATAATAGGATTGTACGCCGTTCCGTTGAAGGAGCAACTGCAACCGATATGGCATTGATAGCACAAAATGCTGCCATAGAATATGAGCGCGCTCTTAATGAAGAAGATGAAGATGCTCCACTAGCAGAGATTACCACCGAAGGAGATGGTGATGATGGTAGCGAAGAAGAGTGATGTCTGCAGTGCCACACTCATTCTCAGTCAAACTGTTGATGTTAATGCATTAGCGGCTGCTTTAGTAACTGAAGATGTTGGGATTGAAACCCATTCATCCTCTTTGTCTGTTCGAGTAACTGCTGAAAACATTTCAGACCTCAGAGCCCGACTCAATACCACGCTTAGGTCTATCCAAGCTGCATCCGAGGCCCTTATTGAGGTCAACCGCAGCCGATGAAGATGAGGGATTGAGATGGTGACAGAAGATATCCGCCAAAGATTGCAGATGGTTGTGGCTGAATTACAGAGTTCAGCACAACAAGTAGCCTCAGTCAGTGGCCAAATTAAGGAACTTGAAGCCACTCTTGAACACCTATCAACACAGGAAGAGGACAGAGCGGTTTATCGCCAATCCGGTCCACTTTTGCTAGAGGTGAGTGATAGGGGAAAATTATCCGAGGACATTGAGAAGACTATTACGACACTGAAAGAACACGAACAAAGGTTAGTAGATCAAGAAGAAACCCTGCGAACTCAATACGACCAGATGGTAAAACAGTTTGAGGGTTCATAGTGAAAATTTCCGAAAATGACCTCACCCAGTTACATCAATGGGTTAGACAGAAGTCAAATGATGGTGCAATAGCTATAGTTGCCCATAAAAATGGGGATATGGATACCATTGGGTCTGCGGTTTGCCTAGCATCCTTGATAGGACCAGCGGCAAAAGCCTGCGGGTTACATGTTTCAAAGGTTGCAAAAAGAGTACTAGAGCAAGTTGGTGGTTCGTTTCATTTAATGGATTCAAATAAACCTATGTGGCCACGAACACTAGCGGGAATAATTGTTGTAGATTGTGCTTCATACTCACAAACAGGTTTACAATTCCCAGAAGGAATACCTGTTTGTGTAATTGACCATCATCAAGGGGGTACTGATTGGAACGAGACAGACCTGCTTATCTGTTGGGAAGTTAGTTCTACAACGGAAATAATTCATATGTATGCCCAACAATTTGATTTGGCCATGGACGAAAAATCTGCAACATTATTGTTAGCTGGAATCATTACAGATACCGGCCGATTTAAACATGCAAATGGTGGTTCATTCATCGCAGCTGGAGAATTAATTAACAAATATTCACTTGATTATGCGACATTTATCGAATCTATAGAAAAGGAGGAGTTGAATCACTCTCAAAAAATGGCTATTGCAAAAGCCCTTTCTAGGTTAGAATCAATAGATGCTGGTGAATGGTTTCTCCTCCACACAAAAGGGAGTACCAATGAGGGGATTGTAGCTCATTCACTATTAGCAGCAGGAGCCGATGTGGCTTTGGTTGTGAGGAGAGCAGAAAATGAGACTAGATTAATTGGTAGAGCTAGTAGAACTGCTGTTAACGCAGGAATTCACCTTGGAAATATTATGTCAGAATTATGCACAACATTAGGTGGTGAAGGTGGCGGCCATTCTGGCGCTGCTGGATGGTCTGGAGATGTACCAACTATCACTGCACGTTCTGGGTTCATTTCCTCTCTCTCAGGTATTAGGAGGGATTGAAGTAACCACGGCATTCGAATTGTATGAGATGCAATGTGTTGATCCTTTATCTGAAGGAACAATACAGGAATTCAGTGACAAATTGGGGCTAGCAGAGGCTGCAATGATTGCTGGTGATGAAAAATTTTCTCTGAAAATTCAAACTTTGCTTTCTGATGCTGAATGTTGTTTCGTCAAATTCCGTTTTTCTCAAATGAACAATGAGTTCGATAATGCTCAAAATTATCTGAAAGATTGTGTTGAAGCAAGTCGTAGTTCTACTGAACGCAATCATACTCTTGAAGCTCGAGCACGGATGGAATGGGGATTATTGCGTTTTACTGCTGGTGAAGAAGAGCAGGCTGGAATTGACTTACGATGGGCTATGGAGCGATTAAAGGCACTTGAGGAAGGAAGCATTGCCCACGGAATTGCAACCCTAAATCTCGCTGAATGGCACACATCACGTAATGAAGGTATTATGGCATTAGCAATTCTTTCAGATATTAACAGAGAAGGGCCACATAAAGAACCGATAATTGCTACTAGTAGATTACAAATTTCTTGCATCCTTTTTGAACTTGGGGATTATGTTTCAAGTCAACGCCATGCCTGGGTTGCATTCAAATCATGCTCAAACAATGAAATGCTTGAATCTGCACACCAATCAGCATTAATTTGGATGGATTTAAGCCTTACAAATATTGATGTTTCAGCACCTAGAATGTCTGAAGTAGTTAGCAATGCCGCACCTAGGGAATTAGGGGAAAACCCACCCTGCCGGGCACATCCTGATGACCTAAAGGAAGTTGTTGACTGGTGTAGTGATAACTGGAATCTTGGGTTTGAGGGTGAATCTAGACCAGATATTGCTGTCTTGTTAGAAGCAGAAAGAGCGATTGGATTGGAAAATTTTAGTGGCAAAATACTAGAATCAGGTGAGGTGACCGATGCAACTGTCCTTACTATGTTGAATCAGTAAGATGTTCTTGGGCCTGTGCAAGATAAGTGGCTGCCCATTCTTCACCGCTGGTAACTAACCTTCTTGCTAGGAAGAATGCGGATGAATATTCTCCATTTTCTAATAAAGTTCGTATATTTTCTTCTTCATCTCCAAGATTGACTTCTGCTTCAGATTCTATCTTTTCATCACTAACAGTAGAAGTTGCTACTTTGAGAGCTAGAACTTCCATTCTCTTTAGGAATCTAACGCGGCTATTATTGTCTGGCTTAGCCCATGTAGAATCATGGCTATCTAGTCGTTTCTCCATTCGTGTTCTGAACTTATCTCTTGAATTAATTTGAGGGAAATGAGTTTGGGCTTGGTCGTAACAGAACCATGCTTCGTCATATTCATGTCTTTTCTCATGTAAATGGCCTAGTTCAATCCATGCTTCATGATTGAAAGGCCTCTGGGCGAGTAATTTTCTAACCAGTCGAATAAATAATTCTTCATCAATAGTTCTGACCCTTTCTAATCTTCTTCCAAACAATACATTTGCTCTTGGGTCGCTTAAATCTAAGTGGAAGAATCTGTTTTCTAATTCATCTAAAAAATCTGAAGATATTAATTGTGCCCAATACTCTGGGTCAAGAGGGTCTGCTGTAAGCGATGCAGATAACAATGAGAAACCGTGTTCAAGCATATTTACTTCTGCAAGCTGTTGTAAATGTTCAGGGTCTCTCCCTAATACTGCAAACAGATCTTCTAAAACCGCTCTTAAACCCAATTCGTCTTCGGCTAATGTTTTGATCTCCGCTAATAGACGCCAATTCTCTTCGTGAGTAAAATCATGTAACACCGCTTGTCGAGCACTTTGTTCTGCCCATTTTAAGTTCTGAACAGATATTTTGGGAGTTGATTGTGCTAAAGCAAGGAACTTTTTGGCCTGTGACCGGTGTCTGTTGCCTAGACTACGACGAGGATGTTGTAATGAGGAGCCACTACTATTCGCCATGGCCTGCTCTGATGGTTGCCACCATTGAAGTTTCCCAATTATTGAGTAACCTATAGTACAGAAGTATATGGTTTCTTATCACTACCAAATGGGATGGTAGCATCATAACCAATTTTTGAAGTCAATCCATCCTCAGTTCTGGTAGGGTCAAGGCTACTGCCTCGCTGATTACTCAGAATTACCGTGTCCTTATCTGGTTGCCATCGTGTCATTAATGCCCACTCAACCCTAACAGGGTCTGTTGGATTAATATCTGTATCAACAATTGTTACTGATTTCATAGATGGGTGTCCACTAAAAGCAGCCATTATTGCTGCTTTAGCATCATCTGGGGATTGTGGTACAATCTGAACCACTGCAGCAAGCCAACCGGAGCCACCAGATGTCATTACAACATCTCGGCAATCACACACTTTTGAAACACTAGAGAAAATAGTCGGTGCGCGGGGGAGACCCATTAGTGCATGGTGTTCGCCTAAGGCGGGTAAAATTGCATGAAATATAGGATTGTTCCGATGGTGGATAGAGTGAACTTCAATGACAGGTTGTTTGCGCACATCATCAATGGTCCCAGTAATGTCAATGTACGGCCCTTCATCATCATCTTCGCTAGTAATAGTTGCACACATTGCATACTCAGCATCTGCTGGTACTGTTACACCATTTTCTAAAGTGATAACTTGCATTGCATTGCCGTAGAATTTCTGATACAAAGAGGACGCTACTGTGAGCTCATCAATTGGTTCGTTAAAGGACATTGCAGCAGCTAAAAGAAGGCAAGGGTCAGCCCCGTTAACAATTGCAATCTTTACTTTTTCACCTTGTGCTCTTGCTTCATCAACCATGGTTCTGAGGTGACGAGGAACCAAGCGAGCAACTAAGTGATTTTTATCTCTTACAAATTGTCTGTGAAAGGATACATTGCGTAATCCAGCGTGTTCGGCTATGATAATACTGGCTGACATGTAACGGCCTCGGTCTTGCGGGTAGTGATGTGGAATTGGCAATTTTCCTAGGTCTACAGGTTCAATGGAATTCTCTAATACAGGTGCATCCCCTTGATACTTTACAGGTTCTGAACGGTTATTCATTGCCCATTCTAGAGTGTTGAGTAACTCCGCAGGTTGAATGCCAAATTGATTTACCATATTATCCCTAAGACATACATTTGCTGCTGCTGAATGGCCTACTGCGCCATCGACACTGGTGAACATTATTACATCGTTTGGGTTGGACTCAATTAGTAATCTCATCTCATTAATTGGGTTTATTGATTCAATCTTGACTGCTCCATCGAGATGGTCTCTGAATGCCATTGTGATGGCGACTTAGATACATCGCTTGAAGGTTGGGGGCGTATATTTGAAGCACGTTACAATCGTTGCCCTGCGGCTATGCTTATGCATGCAATGCCGATGGACTCATATATGCGAGGTAGGACGGCGGCCTGCTTCAAGGTGTAACCATGGGTAGAGGACTTTTTGCTGGTGCGAAAATGAAGCGAGATAGACAGCGGTTTCGCTGGAAGGATCGTGGATACAAAAAGCGGGTTCTTAAGCTCAAACAAAAGTCTGATCCCCTAGGTGGTTCAGCACAAGCCAAGGGTATTGTGATTGAGAAGGTTGGAATTGAAGCCAAACAACCGAACTCAGGTATCCGTAAGGCTGTAAAAATCAGTTTAATCCGTACTGGAAATAAGTTGACTGCTTTCGCACCTGGTGACGGAGCAATCAATTTCATTGATGAACACGATGAAGTCATGGTAGAGGGAATCGGTGGGCGCATGGGTCGTTCATACGGAGATATCCCTGGAGTTAGGTTCAAGGTAATCAAGGTCAATGGTGTCTCACTAAATGAGATGGTTAGAGGCCGTAAAGAGAAGCCAATTCGCTGAGGTGAAATAATGAGTGATGAAGCAGAAGTAGAAGTCGAAGAAGAAGAACCTGCTGAAGAGAAGGTAATCAATGAAACTCCAATCGCAGGTATTGGGACTCTTGTATTCAACAAATGGGATGCTACTACTGTATCTTGTGAGGACCCAGGTATCGCACCTTACATCAATCTCAAAACGGTAGGTGTACCTCACACAGGAGGACGCCACGCTAACGCTTGGTTTGGAAAGAGCAAGTTATCCATTGTTGAGAGATTTATCAACGGATTGATGAGAACTGGAAAATATACTGGCAAGAAGATTACTGCTACAAAAGCATTTGAGGCAGCTTTGGACCGTATTGCAGAGAGAGATGATACCAATCCACTACAAGTGTTTGTAGACGCATTAGCAAATTCAGCACCAATGGAAGAGATTACACGAATTAAATTTGGAGCAGTTAGTCAGCCAAAAGCAGTTGACAGTGCGCCAATGCGCCGAATTGATGTCGCCATTCGACACCTAGCAACAGGTTCTACTCAAGCAACACGTAAGAGTACTCGAACACTGACCCAGGGTATTGTTACTGAAATCTCAAAAGCTGCGAATGGGGATGTCACATCCTACGCAATAGGTAAGAGAGAAGAAGTTGAAAGAATCGCTGCATCTGCACGGTGATAATTTCAATTCATGAAACTGCTCCGTTGTAGGAACTAAGGTCCTTGAAGTTAATAGTGCTAATAGAATACCAAATGAACTACTAACAATGGTGTTGTGATATTGTGTCCAATTCAATCGACAATAAAAAACCATTAAAGTTGAATTGGATAAACGTAATTTTTCTTATTCTCACTCCAGTTTTGGCTTTGATAGGTTCAATTTGGCATGGCATAACATATGGCATTACTTGGGTTGAATTTAGCATATTTTTTGTTTGGTATTTCGCTTGTGGACTATCTATTACTGTTGGTTACCACAGACTATTTTCTCACAGGAGTCATCAAACAGTATTGCCCCTAAGGATATTTTATGCATTATTTGGTGCAGGTGCTTTTCAAAATTCAATTTTGGAATGGTGCAGTGATCACCGCCGCCACCATAAAGAAACTGACCAAGAAGGCGACCCATATAATGCTACGAGAGGTTTTTGGTGGAGTCATTTCTTTTGGATATTAATAGATGAACAAGATGGGGAAGTAGACTATTCTAATGTTCGGGATTTGCAGAAAGATTGGGTAATCAGATTGCAACATCGCTTCATTTTTTCTATCGGTTTCTTGTTTGGTATGGTGGCCCCAGCAATAGTAGGTTATGCTATTGGTGGAATCCCAACTGCTATTGGTGGATTTATTTGGGGTGGCTTAGTTCGAACAGTTTTTGTGCACCACGGAACATTCTTGATAAATTCCGCAGCACATGTATGGGGAAAACAATCCTATACTACGAGCAACAGTAGTAAGGATTCTCTTTGGCTTGCTTTTTTCACATTTGGAGAAGGGTACCATAACTTTCATCACGCTTTTCAAGCGGATTATCGCAATGGAATTAGATGGTGGCAATGGGATCCATCAAAGTGGTGGATTAAGGCTTGGTCTCTAGTTAAATTTAATTCAAATCTAAATAAAACTCCGAAATCATCAATTGAAACAGCAAAAATGAGGACGTCATTTTCGAAAATTGCTATCGAATCTCAACCGAATCACGACGAGATTGAAATGAATATGTTTGAATTACGAAGTAAAGAATGTATTGCTGCGATGCGAGACACTTTGAGATATCTAGATGAAAAGCGTGAACAATTACGTAAATCAAGTTCAAATGCTAGACGTATAATTGTTGACCAAATAGTACAAACAAAAGAGAATATCCTTAGAATAAATTCTGAATTCCAGATCCTTTTAGATGAAATGATGCAACCCTCTTCTCCACTAACTTCTTGAGTCAACGGAACGATAACTGATGGAATGGTTGTCACATCCACCAAGTAACTGGGGTGGTGGCCTTTATGAACCGATGTTAGGTCGGCGGCTTCACCGAAGGTGAAGACTGATGGGACGAAAGGAAGACAACATCGCAAAAGCAACAGAAGTGATGCACGATAGAGATCGAATTCGAAACCTCTGTATTGCTGCACATATTGACCATGGTAAAACCACTCTTTCTGATAATTTGATTGCTGGTGCTGGCATGATGAGTGAGGAATTAGCAGGGAAAAGTAGGGTTCTTGATTTCGATGAACAGGAAGCTGCTAGAGGAATAACCATTAATGCTGCATCAGCTTCAATGGTTCACGAAATTGAAGGCACAGATTATCTCATCAATTTGATTGATACCCCTGGTCACGTTGACTTCGGTGGTGACGTTACAAGAGCAATGCGCGCAGTTGACGGCTGTTTTATCTTAACGTGCGCAGTTGAGGGTGCAATGCCACAAACTGAAACTGTTGTGCGTCAAGCACTAAAAGAAAAGGTGAAACCAGTACTGTTCATAAACAAAGTAGACCGACTCATTAACGAATTGCAAGTTACACCTGAAGACATGCAAGAACGATTCATGGAACAGATTACCAAGGTGAACAAATTAATTCGTCAATTCGCACCTGATGAATACAAGAAATCTTGGCAAGTTAGTGTTGCAGATGGCACCGTTGCATTCGGTTCTGCTTACCATAATTGGGGGATTACAGTCCCGTATATGCAAAAATCAGGTATTTCCTTCAAAGATATCTTTGATTATTGTAATAATGAAGAACAAAAAGAATTAGCAAAAAGGGCACCTGTACACGAGGTGCTGTTAGATATGGCGGTTTCTCAACTACCTAGCCCCGTTGTTGCACAACCATACCGTATTCCTAATATCTGGAATGGTGATTCTGAATCTGAATTGGGTCAAGCAATGATTAATTGTGACCCAGAAGGACCACTTGCACTCATGATTACTAAGATTTGGATGGACCCCCACGCTGGCGAAGTTGCTGTAGGACGTCTATACTCAGGGACCATTAATCATGGTGAGAGTTTGTGGGCTATTGGAGGAAGTAAAGCCGAACGTGTTCAACAAGTCAGTATGATGGTTGGAAGTGACCGTATCTCTATTCCAAAGATTGTAGCAGGAAATATTGCAGCAATTACTGGTATACGTTCAGCCGCGGCTGGGGTAACAGTTGCACGTGATAAAGACATCATTCCATTTGAGGCAATCAGACATTATTCAGAACCAGTAGTAACTGTGGCAGTTGAACCTAAATCAATGAAAGATTTGCCGAAATTCATTGATGCATTACGTTCCCTTGCAAAAGCAGATGCTTCATTGCAAGTTACCACTAATGCAGAAACAGGAGAAGCACTACTTGCAGGAATGGGTGAACTTCATCTTGAGATTACAACTTATAGAATTGAGGTAGAACAAGGAATCAAAGTCTCAGTCTCAGAACCAATTGTTGTTTATCGCGAAACGACTTCCGGAAATAATCATGGCCGAGCGTTTGAAGGAAAATCCCCAAACCGTCACAACCGATTCTACATTGAAGTTGAACAACTCCCAGAAGAGGTAGTAGATGCACTTCGTCAAGGCGAAATTGGTTCTGGAACTATTCGACCAAATGACGCTAAGGAAATGGGTAGAAAATTTGCTGAATACGGCATGGATAAAGATTTGATGCGTAAGACCTATGCAATCAACGGAACTAATGTATTAGTTAATGACACGAAAGGTATCCAATATCTTCACGAAACTAAGGAATTGCTAATTGAGGCGTTCAATGAAGTGTGTAAGAAAGGGCCAATCGCTGAAGAGCCACTCATGAGCGTTATGGTTAAACTCAAAGACGCTAAACTTCACGAAGATGCAATCCACCGAGGACCTGCTCAAACAATTCCAGCAATGAGAAATGCCATCAAAGGTGCTCTAGTTAGAGCTAACACTGCACTGATGGAGCCAATCCAAAAGATGCATGTGTCTGTACCAAATGATTGGTTAGGTGGTGTCACAAGAGAAATCACACAGCGCCGTGGTGAAATTGAAGATATGCCATCTGATGGTGAAATCACAACAGTTATCGGAAAAGTTCCAGTCGCTGAAACTTTTGGATTTTCAAATGATATTCGTGCCGCTAGTCAAGGCAGGGCTGTGTGGAATACTGAAAATTGTGGGTTTGAAGAATTGCCAAGGTCATTACTTGAGAAAGTAGTAGGTGAAATTCGCCAACGAAAGGGTCTGAAACCAGAAATACCTACTGAAACTTACTACTCTGATTGAGTCGTTTATTGATTAATATTTTACAATCTTAGTATTGTAAACAAATTAAGATATTCTTATGAGTTGCCAGTCAGTTAATTGTCTCAGGATAGACAATGCAGGTGAATCTGGGAGTTTGTCTAGACAGGTGTGAGCCTGTTGGTGATATCCCATTGCTTTTGTTTTTGCGTAATCGATTGAACCTGCAGCTTGTAGTTCTCTTAGAACTCCATCAAGAGTTTCCCGAGGTGTGTCCTCATTTCCTGAACCAAAAACTCTATGGAATATTGGCAAATTCTCCGGATCCAATCCTAATGCATGAATTGCAATGAGGGTTCGCTTTCCTTCTATGACATCACTACAAGCTGGTTTGCCAAGAGTTTCGCTGTCGCCGGTAGCATCTATCAAATCATCCATCAATTGGAAGCAGAGGCCTAGGTTTTCACCCCAATGGGCTAAATTCTCTATCACATCCGGGGCTGCACCAGATAGAATTGCCCCCGTTCTTGCACAAGTCGTAAACATTGCAGCTGTTTTCCCTGAAATCATGGCTAAATACTCATCCTCACTGACAAAGTCTCTATTTTCAAAATCCATGTCAAGTTGTTGGCCTTCTGATACCTTTCGAACCATCTTCCCAATTATTGAAACTAAAGAACGGAAATTTTCTGAAGAAATTGCCTCGGCCTCACTTAGTAATTCGAAGGACACCGCAAGCATAGCATCTCCGGCATTGATTGCAGTAGGCATGTCGTAAGCAATGTGTACTGCTTCTCTGCCCCTTCTTAGTTCATCATTATCCATAATGTCATCATGAACTAAGGTGAAATTATGGATGATTTCGATTGCCGCTCCTAGGTCGTACAGTGAATCTGATGAACCACCGCAAGCATCTGCAACTAACCAGGGTAAAATTGCACGCAGTCGTTTCCCCCCTCCCTCAATAAGGTGCATCATCGCTTTTCTCAAACGTTCATGGTTCGATTTTTCTAGAGCAGTTACTATTCTACCTTCGACCTCGGCCGCATGGCCCTTTAACGCATCTAGTAAGGAATTGTCCTCGCTAGTAGTTACATCCCCAATATGGTGAACCACATTGTCCTGAAGTGAACTCACCTCATCAAGATGACCCCACCATTGAGATGTAAAACGTGAATATATTTCATTGAACCAAGGAGCAATGAACTCCCCATTATTTGGAGAATTAGATATTAGGTCTTCTAATTGTGATTTATTTACCCAGCGTATTTCAGAAATTTCATTAGGATTAATATCCAAATCTACATCAGCTTGAATCAATAGGATGTGGTCTAATTCATGTTCTATCCATTTAATATCTGCTCGCGCTCGATAATGCATTTTTGTTATTAGGTGAAAATCTTCAATTGGCAATTGTTCAGCAGGAATTCCGAGTTCTTGTTTCATCTTGCGAATTGCGGCACGTTTTACTCCCAGATCGCCTTCCATTTCAGTTTCATCTTCTATGTCAAGGGGGTGACTGCAGCATGTGTTGGCCCACACTGATGGAAAAGTAATCTTCGTATCCGCTCGTTTATGAATCAATAATTCTTGAGAAGAATTGAACAATAATACACTAAATGCACGATGGAGTGTCCCTTCACCAATGTGACTATCTACTTTAGACATTGAACCTATTTGAAAGTCATTTTCATCTACAAGGATGACCATTTCATTCATCATTTCACTTTGTGATTCATCATATTCATCGTCAAGGAATGGACTGTTCTTGCTCATCGCCTCACCAACTATCCTATCTGAGGGGTTTTGCCTCTATAACGAGATGGTATAATCTCCTACGGAGATTCGGGAATTATTCTAGTGCCATATGTTTCCCCATTTTGAACTACTTCTCCAATACGTTCAGGGCACTCTCCATCAATTATCCAAACCATTGGTACATGTTGACTAATTTTCTCTGCAACACTGAGTTTTAGATAGATTCCACCAGTCACATCAATGTCTGATTGATGTTGACCCTGAAATTGTTTGTTTGGCGTCCACACTGGTATTAGTTTAGATTCTGGATTTGAAGGTGGTAATGTCATTACTCCAGATGCCCCCCCCATTGCAAATATCATGTGTGATGCATCAAGTTCTACTGCTAGTCTATAGCAAATATCATCTCCGCTCAATATACCGAATTCTGTTGTCCCTTTACAATCAACAACATCACCATGTGTAATGTGAACTGAGTGTTCTACCATATTGAACCGGTTTAAATCTCCAACAAAGTTTGCACCGGTTTCAAATGCCCAAGTATGAGGTGAATGGGAAATTGTTGACATTCCCAATTTATTAAATTCGTTTGAAACTAATTGATTTAGATTTTTCATATCTTGCCTGACCGAATTAATTGCTTCAATCTGGGTTTTAAATTCACCTTCAATAGGGAGACCTTCATCGGTTCTACCTTCATGAAGCTTCCAGGATTTTGCCTTTAGGTGGCCAAAACTCCCAGCGCCATGAACGATGATTACACGTCTATTCATCTTAACTAGATGATGTATTGACTTTGCCAGATTTCGAATAATATCGATTTTTGGAGTGCATAATTGATCTTTTTGGGTGATGAGGCCACCACCTAACTTGATGATGACAGGGCTTTCCATGATTAGTCGGAAAGGGACCACCATGAAGTCAATTGCTATTGTGTATAGAACTCTATCAAGCCGCCGTGTTGATTAGGGGCGATAGAGTGCGCAGAACAATGACTCAGGATGCAACAGTAGACCAACTGCGCAGATATCTACAAGAACAGTTAGTTGAAGCCGAAGACATCTCAAATATTAACCAAAGAAAACAGAGAATTATGAAATTGGAAGCAGCACTGTTTGAAGCTATTGAATTTGTCAAGTCTGTTGAGGAAAGAGAATTAGTTGAATCAATCATTTTTGAAGAATCTCCATCAGTCAGATTAATTTCTTCATCAGATTCAGATGAAGAAGTTTCAGTAGTAGACTCAGAGAGTTGCCCTGAATGTGATGAACCACAAAGTGGTGAGTTTAGTTTCTGTCAAGTATGTGGTTATCAAAGAAAGTAATCACTCTTCTTCGCCCCATTCTCCAAGCATGAGAGCATACTCAGTATCATCATAAGGGACATGTGAGAGGAACTCAGCATCAACTACTTCAGTCAGGTAGACAGTAGTTCCAGCATGGAAAATTGTATTTCCAGATGCTTGCATTTGAATAATGTCGATTTCTATGATAGCTGGTTGAAAGTGATGGACGGCACCTGCATTTGCAGCATTGGTGATAGTCTTAGAAAGATGTACCCATTTTCTCCCACCTGGATGGATACCACCTTCTAGGTGGATGTCTAGTTCATCTCGTGCTACAGGGTAGAATAATAATTCAGGAATGTTGTCTGTTGGCAAGTCAAGTTCAATTTCAACTGTGTGTGCATAGGTGGCTCTTACATTGCCTCCTCTAATTTCGTAACGGCCTTTAGGATCAGTATCGACAATTGCTTGGATATGGCGGTCCCTTAGCCAATGCTTCCGTTTATCTTTCCGTGCGATAGCATTAGATAAATCTCGAATGCTAACCCATCCATTTATATCCATTTCTAAATCGAATTTCTCAGGGAAATGACGAAGTATACCAGCCATTCTACGGGCTATTTGGTCTCTCTCGCTTCCATTCATAATGAATTTACCTTCGCTATTGCAGGCAGGGCAAAGTTCCCCTTCAAAGGTACCATGTAGTTCACACTCTCGTATCATCAAACGGGCCGACTCGCGCTTTGTTGATAACCGCGCCGGTTTGGGTCAACCCATTGTTCTACCAACGTTCCATTCAACTATACAACGCAACCCATATCACCGATGGGGTTCCACAAGGTTTTGATGGCATTCCGTAAGAAGCCTGTCAAGGGGACCAAAGGCCTAGCTGAAGCCAAGGAAAATTTGACTCCCATTGAAGATGGAGATTGCCCGCGTTGTGGTGGTGTCAGTAGTTCTTCATCAATCCCAGGATATGTCACTTGTGACCGCTGTCAATATGAGTGGGCCGATCCAAATAGTCAATCTTCTAGAAAAACTCGTTCTCATGAATCGGTTAGAACAGAAGCTAAATTGATTGAAGAATTTAAACAAGAAATGGAATCAGGTACAGGATTATCTAGAGTATTAGGGATTGATGAAAAATTAACCAGTGAACAAGAACAGGGGTTGACACGTCTGCAAGATAAGTGGATTGAAGGAATGCATGGTCATTTCAATGTTGCAGAAGAGGAACGAAAACCTCTCATTGTTAGTTTCGATGAGGATGACAATATTCTTGATACTGAGGTTGGGAAATTAACTCTAATGAGTAATGATTTTGACGGAGGCGAAGAGGTAAGAATTGAATATCCAGGGATGGGGACTGAATTTTACTTACTAAACGAAGATTCCGATAATGGATGGAGACGAGGCAGAACAATCGCTGACACTGCACGTAATATCGCGTCAATAATAAATAAAGAAAGTAAGTTTGTATATGCTAATAATGACGAGAATGTTGTGACATTTGAATTGAGAGACAACAGTCTAAATCCATCTTCACTTGTGCTCTTTATAGACGACCCTGGCGGGAAAGATATGGTTGCCGAAAAAGACGGCGTTGTTCTGGACCCCACATCTGTTGGCATAGAATCAGATTACCAAACTGCGGTCGAATTAGTACTTTCGGATGGAGTTATCACTCCCAGTGAAGATCAACTGCTTTGGGCCATGAGACAACATCTAGGAATTACAGAAGAGAGACATATTGAGATTGTCATAACACTATTTGGTGAAGGCGTAACCAAAGAGTGCACAGGTTGCGGTAAAGGTGCGCCTCTCTATACTCAACATAGTGCTTGGTACTGTGATGGCTGTGAGATGTGGCTATAAATCAGCAGCCTTTGTAAACAAATGATAGGGATTATTGATATACCGTCCCCTGCGGAGCAGGGATAACGGTGGATACAATGGCGAAAGATACTCTCTACATCGGTGTTGACTTAGGTACGTTTAGGTCGGTCATGGTTTCGAATGATAAACACAAAGAACAGGTTCTAACGGTGATAGGAACACCAAAGGATTCCATTGCAAAAAATTTCCTGCGACGAGATGTTTTATTTGGAGAAGAAGCACTGAAAAATCGTTTAGCATTGAACCTTTATCGACCTCTTGAACATGGGGTAATCAAGGATACTCCAGAAGATAAGAAATTCATCGCTCACTTCATTAACCATATGATGAATCTCGCAGACCCGGAAGATTATGACAGAGTAGTTGCAGTGATAGGAGCACCAGCGGAAGCCAGTCACGTTGACAAAACAGCAATTTTTGATGCTGCAGCTGGTACAGTCAACGCTTGCATGATTATTTCTGAACCATTTGCAGTTGCTTATGCTCTTGACATGTTGGACCACACGATGGTAGTAGATATTGGGGCTGGTACAACAGATATATGCAGAGTGTATGGAACTATACCCCGCCCTGAAGATCAATTACATATTAAACAGGCTGGAGATGTGATAGACCTAAATCTAATTGAAGCGATTCAACGGAAATATGTCGGCGCACAGATTACCAAAGATATGGCTAGACGCTGGAAAGAACAATTTTCATTCACTAGTACTTCCCCACCTAAGGATCCAGTTGTTGTTGACTTCTCAATTGAGGGGAAAGCAATGTCATTAGATATTACAGACTGTATTTCATCTGCTTGTGAAACGATTATTAATCCAATAATTGAAAATTTGAAATCCCTTATTGCTGATTCTAATCCTGAATATCATGATGGATTCCGACAAAACATAATCCTAGCAGGTGGTGGGTCTGGCATTAGAGGTTTAGGAGCATCCATTGAAGAAAGACTCGCAGACCTCGGCGGCATCACAGTCCACATTGTAGAGGACCCAGTGATGTTAGGTGCAGAGGGTGCTCTCAGATTGTCTCAAGAAGTACCAGAAGAATACTGGAAGAATCTAACCATATCTGACTGAAGATTGGTTATTCCTCTTCACCTGAAAATTTTGAAACTACTTCATCTGAAACAAGTTTCTCCCCACAATTCGGACATAAATCTTCACCACTCAATTCAAGTGGTTTGACCGCAAGTATCGATAAGCAATGTGGACAAGCCCCCATCATTTCATTTGATTGCAACTCTGATGAAGCGAGTATGTTGGTTGATTGTCCAATATACCATGCCATAAACAAAGGATTTGAAAAAGTTGTAAATCTTTTCACCATACCAATTACAATGAATATCAGCATAATTGCCATTATTGCGGACATTATACTACCTTGAATACCTGATATCAAATCTATAATAGTAATCAAAGAACAAATTAGAATTAGGAATAACCAATGAACTAAAGCGAGTCTGTACGCCCAAATTTTTCTTCTAGAAAAGCCATAATATATTGTCATTCCAGCTGTCAATGTTAGAATTGAAATCAGCATTCCTACTTGTGATAATACCCCGTCAAGGCTTAGTGAGAATGACAAAAGCAAAAAGAAAAACAAGAGAGTTAACCATAACAAAGTGCTAGACATACTGCGATGAACTCGTTGAATGGTGGCCAGGTCCCCGTCCATGTCGGTTCGAATTAGCCCAACTAATTCAGTTTGGTGGAACCGATAGCCGTAAAGGAGACTACCAAATCCCATCCAATAATGAGTGATACTAGTGACATTGGCGTTGATGTTTCATCCGACGCACTTTCTGATAAACACATTTTAGTGGCTATTAGTGGCGGAATTGCAGTTGTCGATAGTGTTAGGTTGCTCAGGGAATTGCGACGTCATGGAGCAAAAATTACCGTTGTTATGACTCACTCGGCTCAAGAAATAATTTCCCCTTTGGCGATTGAATGGGCTAGTCAATCTCAAGTCGTAACAGATTGGGATGCTGATATGGCTCAACTAGAGTTAGTTGATGCTGTATTAGTATGTCCTGCAACGCGACATACAATTGGTTGTCATATACATGGCATACTAGACACGCCAATGCAAATGGCACTAAGTGCGGCTCGAGGACGTAACTTACCTATGCTTTTTATCCCCAGCATGCATAACTCTCTTTCACAAGATGTTGTAACTGAGGATCTATGTAAAGAATTGCAAGAATTTGGTCACGATGTATTCTGGGGAGAAGAGCAAGAAGGTCGAAACAAACAACCAGATGTAGTACAGATTATTGGGTTACTTTGTCATTTAATTAATACAAATCTACCTAATAGGAAACGGGTTGCTATAACTTTAGGCGCAACTCGTAGTGCAATAGATTCTGTAAGGTGGGTTCAGAATACATCAACTGGAAAGACCGGTTTTGATATTGCTGACTATCTCTATAGAATGGGGCATCAGGTCACTATTATAAGGGGTGTAGTAACTTTTAACTCACCCTTAAGTATGCAGGATATTAGAGTGTGTATGGAACCTGAATCAATGCTTTCTGAACTCGTTAACATCTCTAAAAGTCCGAATCCACCAAATGCTTGGATATTTTCTGCAGCGGTACTTGACTATACTGTTACCAATTCAAATGAGAATAAGATAAAATCTGGAAAAGATACTTTGTCAATTGAATTGCAAAAATCAAGAAAACATATTGACATTATTAGTAAATCATGTGTAGATGATTTAAAAATTGGATTTAAGCTAGAATCTGGATATTCGAAACAACAATTGATTGAATCAGCCCTTGATTCATTGAAGAATAACAGGTTAGATGCCGTAATTGCGAACCATTTGGAAAATGTGGATCATGGGCCAGTACGAGCCTACTGGGTAGATACAAAAGGGACAATAATTGACTTGGAAGACAATTTTTCTATGGCAAAAGTAATTGAGAAGAGGTTATCACAAGTAGACGATGACTGAATCTACCATCGCCTTGGCTAGCCTTGAACCAATTACCAGTATAGCATCGTTTATTGGAATGTTCTGTATTCTGATAGCATTTATTTTAGAGACTAGAGGTTACCTCAATAGTCGCGGAATGAAATATCTGCTTTTAATGGCTGTAGGTTCAGCAATCTTAGGAATTAGGGCATTACATACCGGTGAATGGGCTTTTGTTGTACTAGAATTAGTTTGGATGGTTGCTGCGGTACTAGCGATAATCAACCCAACTCGGCCTCCTAACACCAATTTAGTAGCGTAGTATTCAAGCCGGATGGGTAGACCGGCGACATCATGGGTAACCAGGGCAAAGCAAAGCGGGGAATTCCCGCCAAGTCGGATTTCAATGCTTGGTACCCCGCAATAGTGGAAATTGCTGACCTTGTCGATAAGAGGTATCCCATTAAAGGGATGGATGTATGGCGCCCGTACGGTTGGAAGGCCATGAAATTCATTGATGCATTGACTCATGCTGAAATGGAGAGAACAGGTCATGATGAAGTCAACTTCCCTCTTTTGATACCAGAAGACCTATTGGAAAAAGAGAATCAACTCGTGTCTCGATTACAAGCTGCACGCGAGGCAGGTGTGGATGTCAGTGAACTTAGATTTGATGAGGGGGTTGAAGGGTTTAGCAAGGAAGTCTACTGGGTCAAACACGCGGGTGATACAGAACTAGATGTCCCAATGTTTCTCAGACCTACCTCAGAGACAGCAATGTACACTTTGTTTCCTTTATGGATTCGAAGCCATTCAGACCTACCATTGAAGACCTACCAAATCGTCAACACTTTCCGTTACGAGACAAAACAAACTCGGACATTCATAAGGGTAAGAGAAATTCACTTCTTTGAAGCACATACCGCACACAAAGATGAAGCAGACGCATCGGCGCAAATTCAAGAGGATTTGGAAATTGTAGATAATATCATGTCAGATCTTTGTTTACCTATTATTGTTTCAAAAAGGCCGGTATGGGATACCTTCCCCGGTGCTTGGTATACTATTGCAATTGATGTTATTATGCCCAACGGCAGAACTCTACAGGTGGCTTCGTGCCATCATTACCGTGACCAATGGGCAGAAGCATTTGGCATTACATACGAGGACGTAGATGGGAAACACAAGAATTGCCATCAGACAACTTACGGCATGTCGGAAAGATTACTCGGTGCAGTTGTGGGTACTCACGGGGATGATGATGGTTTGATATTCCCTCCAAAATCAGCGCCTATCCATGTAGTATTGATTCCTGTGGCTGCGCATAAAAGTGAAGCGGTAATGGAAACTGTTATTTCAATCGCAGAAAAACTTAGGTCATCGGGTCTTAGAGCACACATTGATGATCGTGAGAAAAGAGCAGGACAGAAATTCTATGATTGGGAAATCAAGGGGGTCCCATTAAGACTTGAGATTGGTCCAAGAGATATTGAAAATGGAACAGCATTTGCGGCTAGAAGGACTGGTGGAAAACAACCTCTAAAAATAGATGATATTGTTAAGGAGGTTTCTAATGAATTGAAAGAAATTGAATCCGAATTAGCGTCAAGAACTACATCAGTCCTAAATGAGATGGTGGCTCCTTTATCTTCCCTTGATGCCGAATTAAAAGACGGCATCATCTACGAGATTGCCTTTGATGGAAGTGATGCAGATGCAGAAGTTCTAGAGAAAACAACAGGGTTAACAATTCTAGGAGACTGTATGACCCCATTTGAGCATGAAAAACCCTGCATCATCAGTGGCAAAATGACTACAAAGAGAAATCATCTTGCAAGAATGTATTGAGTTGAAACGGTATTAACGTTTCATGTAAGTCCAAAGTAATGCAATAATTCCAATTCCTAATACCGCAATATCTGGAATCCCGATACTACCATCAAAGGCGGGAGGAGACCAACCCCAGCCATTGTCTAAGTGTCCAAGACTTACCCAATTCATACGTGTATGTCCATCCGTTGGGCAACCACCGCCAGTACAATTGTTGCCTAAGAAGGAAAGAAGACCTAACAAATTAGCTATACCTACAATTAGGAATATTGAACCAATACCTAACCCAGCCTTACTCATTCCGCCGGTTTCGTTAATTCGAGGCGGTGATGTAGGTGCATCAAATGGCTCAAGATCTGATTCAAAAGAGGGTATTACTTCAATTAATAAATCGTTTTCGTCATCGTCTGATAGACTTTCTGAAAGAGCACGTTTAGATTCACCTCTAGATAGGCCCATTTTCTCAAGGAAATCCTCTCCGTAAATTCTCTCTGCTAATTTTGCAAGGATTGGATCCTCTTCTAATGCATCAGGACCTAATTCACCATCAAGCAACTGCTTCAATTTCTCAGAATTGTCGCCCATTGATACTACACCTACCCTAGTCCAAATGCTGTTTGTTCATCAAAGCATTGATTGAACGGTTTTTAAAACAACTATTTACTTACGTTGAATTGTTCGTTGTACTGCGGAAATAATATGATTAGTTCCCATAGAAAATTGTTCTAATAATTCATCTCCATCGCCTGACTGTCCGAAGTGATCAGATACGCCAACTCTTTCCAGAGGGGCGGGACAATTCTCAACTAAATGTTCAGCCACTGCCCCACCAAGCCCACCAATAATTGAGTGGTCTTCAGCGGTTACAAAACAACCACATTTTTCTGCCAAGGCTGAGATTAATTTACCATCTAGTGGTTTTATTGTATGCATATCCACAACGGTTGCATTAATTCCAATTCTAGAAAGTCCTTCAGCAGCTTCTATTGCTCTTGACACCATTACTCCGCAAGCAATTATTGCAACATCTTCTCCTTCTGAGAGTATCGCCCCCTTACCAAGTTCTAATTTTGAGGCTGCATCTTCATCATATATCACCGGAGTTTTATTGCGAGCTGTCCGAGTATATGAGGGGGAATTGGTGCTTGCTAATTGAATTGTCAACTGTTCAGTACTGTTGAAATCACTAGGATGTAAAACTAACATATTAGGTAAACTACGATAGATGGCTAGGTCTTCAATCGATTGTGCTGATGAACCATCTGTGCCGGTGTGAATACCACCGTGGCTGCCACAAATATGTACAGGGATATTTGGTCTAGCAATTCCATTACGAACTTGTTCAAATGCTCTTTCTGTGAATATAGCAAATGTTGATGCAAATGGCTTGTATCCACTTGTTGCTAAACCAGCTGACACTAACATCATATTTTGTTCAGCTATCCCTAATGAGATTGTTCTTTCAGGGTGCAACTTTCTAAAATTCTGACTTTTTGTAGATTTACCTAAATCAGCTTCTACTACGATTACTGCTGGATCTGTAGAAAGTTTAACCAAAGCAGACCCGTAACCGTCTCTAGATGCAGCTAATTTCATTTCAATTCCTCCAGTGCAATTTGGAGTTGTTCATCATTGGGTGCTGCACCATGGAATGAGGGATTATCTTCCATGAAAGAAACACCCTTGCCTTTGATAGTATGTGCAATAACAACCGCAGGTCCATCCGTAATGGAATCCAGCCACTCAATAGCCCCTAGTATTGCATTCATATCGTGGCCATCACATTCATGAACTGCCCAACCAAATCCTGCCCACTTGTCAGCGACATCAAACATTCTCATCTGGTTTTCACAAAAATCATCATTTTGGATTCTGTTTCTATCGACAAAAACCTTGAGGTTTCCAACTTCATGATGTACTGCGGCCATTGCCGCTTCCCAAACTTGTCCCTCTTGTAATTCACCATCACCTAGCATAACAAATGAAGTACGGGAAGAACCGTCTAAAGAGGCTGCTAGCGCGGTTCCTAAACCAAATGAAAGACCCATACCTAGACTACCTGCAGAAAAGTCAACCCCAGGAGTCCACGTCATATCTACATGGCCTTGGCACACCCCACCCATAACGCGATATTTAGTCAAATCATCACTAGAGAGATAACCCATCTCGTGTAAAATTGAATATACTGCTGGTGATGCATGTCCTTTACTCATTATGAATCGGTCTCGGTCAGGGTCTTCTGGATTCGATGCGTCTACATTCAATCTTGTTTTGTATAATGCCACAAGTATATCTATCGCAGAAAGTGAGCCGCCGGGATGTCCTGCATTAGCGCGGTGTACCATCTTTACGATGTTTCTTCGACAACTTTTCGCACATTCTAAGAGTTGATCAATAGACGAAAAATCATTTTCCGTCCCATTTTCTGTACTCATCACAGTCCTTCCCCAACGGGGTTGCATTTCCGTAAGCCTTTGATGGTTTCTAATCTTAATTTAATTTCAAGAATTATTGTACCCTCACTTTGTTAATTATTCTACGAGCACCGTCAATGATTACAGCGCCCCAATTAAACAGTAAAGAGAACGGCCTTTTTGAAGGGGGTAGGTTTCTAGTTACAAGCCAGGTAAATACCCCAAAGAACCACAAGAAGAACATCGTGGATAGAATAGGGCCTAGAGTTCCAAGGAAAGGCAACCATCCGTTTGGAGCAATTCCTATGATGATAAAGACAGCAATTAATACACCCATCAGAGCTTCACCAGCAATTAATCCAGCAGATAATAGAGTGCCGCGACTGATTAATTTTTTACCAGCAGTTACTGCGGATTCAGAAGGTACTCCCTTCAATGTCCCATCCACTCTAAGGTGGGTTGTACGAGTGACTAAGTGATTTAGAATACCGCCAAGGAAAATAGTTGAGGATAAGTAGAATGGTAAATACATTCCAATTGCGATTGACATGATTGGTAATGATGGACCATTCTTTCCAAGGTACCATCTAGACCCAATGATGATACATGCTACTGCAATTCCTAGAAACAACATTGGGTAATTTACTGTTCCACCAAATAATCCTTCAATCAAAGTTCCTATAATTTCAGCCTGAGGTGCTTCTAAAACTTTATCACACCCCCATTCGGGGTGGGGATTTGTTGCACAGTAAGTAGGTGTAATCCTAAATGCTTCATTTAGAACAGTTAAGGTAAGAGGGGCAACAACGGCTCCTACAATAACTCCAATAAGTTCAGCCGTTTGTTGTTTCCATGGTGTGGCACCAATTAAGTAACCAGTTTTCAAATCTTGCATAACATCTCCTGCTATTGCGGCATTGACAGCAACAACAGATGCGATAATCAAAGTAGCATACATCAAATCTTCTTGTTTCATATTCAGGAATATACCGCCAACAATCCAAACAACAAGAGATGTAGCCATCAATGTTGCAATTGTCATACCTGATACTGGTGAATTAGATGACCCAACAACCCCAGCAATATATCCAGCAACTGCTGAAAAGAAAAACGCCGTAATAGCCAAAAACAATGCACCTACTATCGCTAATGTAAGAGAACCCGTTTTCCACCAATAGAAAACAAAAGTCAACAAAGCAACTACTGCAAGACCGATAAATGCCCGATTCATTGGAATATCTTGTTCAGTCCTAATGGTAGATATTTCTGATTCAGTCATGCCTGATTTTAACGCTTTCTTCAGACCCCTTGAAATCGTCTTTCTCATATCAATTAGTGTCCAGAGTCCACCAACAACCATACATCCAACACCAACGAATCGAATATGTGTAGCCCAGAGTGTTTTGAATCCATGAGCTAAATCCGTGTCTACTGGCCAACCATAGGTCATCCCGTAAATTGGAGTTAGAATGAATATACCTAGCACTGCACCAAAAAAGATGTAGGAAGCAATATTTAATCCTACAATCCAACCAACAGCAACTAATGATAGTGAATAGTCAAGGGCTGAATAGATCCTAATTCCAATTACTTCTACTGCAACCTCAACTTTAGCCTGTGTCAACTCAAATCCTTTTACCATCCATCCGTATAGTGCCCCTAGTCCTAAGGCATAAAGGATGACAATAAGTTGGCTACCCCCTTTTTCTCCTGCAATCAGCACTTCTTCACACGCAATTCCTTCCGGATAGAGAAGTGCTTCTTCTACGATGAATACTCTCCTTAATGTAATTGTGAAAATTGTACCAAGGATACCACCTAAGATTGCTACAATGAATGTGGTTAATGTGTCCATTTCTCTACCCATTACAAGTAGTGCAGGCATAGTGAAAATTATCCCAGCAGCAAGACTCTCACCCGCAGAAGTCATTGTTTGGACGATATTGTTCTCTAGGATACTAACATCTTTGAAACGAAACATGCGTAGCAGCAACATTGACATTACTGCGGCAGGTATTGAAGCGGATACAGTCATTCCAATGTAAAGACCAAGATATGTATTAGCAGCAGTCATTAACGCTCCTAATACTAGGCCAAGAATGATTGCACGTACTGTCAATTCTGGTAGAGTTACGGACGCCGGCACATATGGTTGGAACTCGCCCATATACTTCGCAGGGGGATTAGTTAGTCAATGCTACGGATGAAACTGTTATGTTTTACGATTCGAATTTGACCCGTGTCTACAAATAGGAACCCGAATGTGCTACGGATGGGGGAGCGGATGCCATCTCTAGATTCAATAGAAAATTCAGATAACGGCGTCGTCGAGCCACTTTGGCATTCTATCCCATTGGAGAATGTATTTTCAAATTTGAACAGTACAATTGATGGTCTTTCTACAGAGGAAGTAATTAGTAGACGAGAAAAGTATGGTGAAAATAAACTTGAAGGAAAAAAACCAAGACACCCTATCTTAAAATTATTAGATCACTTTAGGGACCCAATGGTGTATTTGTTGTTGTTCGCAGCAATAATAGCATTCGTGGCAGATAGAGATGACCTTGGCACACCGATTTTCATCTGTATTGCATTGACATTGAATGCTGTATTATCTTACATTCAGGAGGCAAAAGCTGAGAAAGCGATGGATTCGCTAAAGAAATTGCTTGTATGCCATTGTATTGTATTACGGGACGGAATGGAACACCGATTATCGATAGAGGAAGTTGTCCCAGGTGATATTGTTTGGTTAGAAGATGGACTTAATGTTCCTGCTGATATTAGGTTGTTAGAAGTCCACCAACTATCCATTAACGAATCATCATTAACTGGGGAATCCGATGTAGTATACAAAGAAGTAGATATTTGTGATGAAAATTCCATTCTTCAAGATATGATAAATATGGCTTTTATGGGCACTGTTGTTTCGTCAGGACGTGGATTAGGAATTGTAGTAAAAACAGGAATGGGTACAAGAGTTGGAGATATTGCAACCGGTCTAAGTGGTGTGGTAACTCCTAAGACCCCTCTAGAAATTAAACTTGGTTCCTTAGGTAGATATCTTGCAATGATTGCTATTATTTCAGCAGTTGTAATAGTAGGATTCAATATTTTATTAGCTATGATTGATGGTGTCACTGGCCTCGCCTTAAAGCAAGTAATCGCAGACCAATTCATAATTGCAGTTGTGATATTTGTAGCAATTGTACCAGAGGGATTACCAATTATATTGGTTATTACTTTAGCGATTGGAATGCAAAACATGTCCGCCAAGAATGCTATAGTATCTAGGATGAAGGTTGTTGAAACATTAGGTTCTGCAACTATCATTTGCACGGATAAAACTGGAACTTTAACTAGAAATGAAATGTCTGTTCGCTCATTTTTCTGTGGTGATGAACTTTATTCTGTCTCAGGCTCAGGTTTTGACCCCACTTATGGAAAATTAAGAATTGGAAAGAAAGAAATTGATGAACAAGATTTTGCCGAATTAAAGGTTCAAAAAGGGTTCAAATTAGCCATGGCCTGTTCACTGTTATGTCAAAATAGCAATATTCGCCATATAGATAATGAATGGAAAGGTATTGGAAATCCAACAGATATCGCTTCAGCAGTATTTGGGTGGAAAATGTTAGAATCCGTGGACACCTTCCGCCGAAAACATCCTCGATTTAAAGAATTCACATTTGATAGAAATCGTAAACGAATGACAACAATTCATGAGTACGAAGGTGGCAGGTGGGTATTTTCTAAGGGAGCAATTGGGCCATACCTCTCAAGAATTACCCATGTTGTTGAAAATGGACGTGTAGTTCCTATTGGTGACACACACAGAGATAGAATTGGGGAAGTTAATCTAGAAATGGCTACTCAAGCCCTTCGGGTAATTGCGCTGACTGCTCGCCCCTTAAGTGGCGAAGAAGATATGGAGGATATTGATTCCGTTGAATCTGGATTAATTTTCCTTGGATTAATAGGGATCATGGATCCCCCACGTCCAGAAGTTGCTGGAGCAATATCAATGTGTGATGCTGCTGGAGTTCGTGTAATGATGATTACTGGTGACCAACAAATGACAGCCATGGCTATTGGTGATGAAATAGGTATTATCAAAGATGATTCTGAATTTGTTACAGGTAGACAACTTCAAGATTTAACTGACGATGAATTAGATTTGAAACTCGAAAAGGTAGTTATGTTTTCACGAGTTACCCCAGACCAAAAGTTAAGGATTGTAACAAGGCTACAATCAATTGGCCATGTCGTTGCAATGACTGGTGATGGAGACAACGATGCACCTGCTTTATCACGCGCGAACATAGGAATTGCGATGGGCTTAGCAGGAACAGACGTTGCAAGAGACGCTGCTGATATGGTATTAAAAGATGATAATTTTTCTTCTATTGTAGATTCTATTGAAGAAGGCCGAAAGATATACTTGAACATTAGAAATTTCGTCCGCTATCAAATTTCAACAAATGTTGCCGCACTTCTACTCATAATTATTGCCACCTTTGTTTTAGGGTGGAAACTCCCAATGACAGCAACCCAACTTCTTGTAATTAACATACTAATGGATGGCCCACCGGCCCTAGCTCTTGGTATAGAAAAGCGACATGGGGACGTGATGAATGAACCACCACGTGCACTCACTGAACCTTTACCAAATGTCATGGATAAGCGAGTTATTGGATTCCTCGGCTGCGTAATGGTACTGGGTACTCTAGCAATATTCTCGCTTGCTGGCGGGGGCCTAGTTTCCGGCGAGGATTGTGCAGGAATAGATGCCGTATCATCTCCAGAATTTTTCTTAGATACCGGACAATGTGATGTTGAAACTTGGGATAATTATGCACAATCAAAGTTTGAATACGCTCGCACATTGGCGTTTGCCTCATTCATAATGTTCCAATTATTCAATGTAGTAAATAGTAGAAGTATTGACAAATCTGCATTTGAACTGGGTATATTCCAAAATATATTCATTAGTGCGTCATTTGCTATTAGTCTAATTTTACTTGTTTCTATAGTTCACAATTCTTATGCTGTAATTCCTATCCTAGGTATTTCGGTTGGCAGTTTCTTATCTACGATTCCTCTACAACTCAGTGATTGGGCTATGGTGTTCTTAGTAGCATCATCAGTATTTTGGATAGAAGAATTTAGGAAATTTATGTTCAAATTTAGACGCGCTAATAATTGAACAAAGTCGCTGATAGCCATTAAAGCAGGTGACTTGTGCGCTCAACTGAGAGAAATGCATCTTGAGTCACCTTTCCAATGGCGAGACACCGCGAGTGTCTCATCGATCCCCTCAACTGGTGATAAAGTTACAAGCACTATTCCATCGTTGCCTGAGTCCATTAATGACGATGTTAGAATCATTCTGAATAAAGCAATATCAGGCGAACGAATTTCTTGTGAAGAAGGGGTAATTTTACACAATAAGTGTGATCTACCTACTCTATCCAATGTCGCTCATTATTTGAAACAATCAAGATATGGCACTTCTATTTTCTATAACAGAAATTTGCATGTAAATCAAACAAATGTTTGTGTCTTGGCTTGTAAATTTTGTGCTTTCAGAAGAGGAATTAAAGCAGATGATGCTTATTCATTATCAGTTCAAGAATATTTAGATAGAATTGAACCTTATTCCCAATTTATCACTGAAGTACATACTGTTGGTGGATTACACCCCGACTGGGATATTGAATATTATCAAGGACTGTTCAAAGCTTTCAAGATTCAATATCCAAATATAAGTCTCAAGGCTTTGACTGCGGTGGAAATAAAACATCTTGCACAAATCTCTAACCTATCTATTACTGAAACAATTTCAAGATTAAAAAACTCTGGGCTAAACTCTATCCCAGGGGGTGGTGCAGAAATCCTTGTCGATGAGATAAGAGATTTAATTTGTAAAGGGAAAGAATCCTCAGAAGAATATTTAGACATTCATAAAATAGCTCATGAACTTGAAATTCCAACAAACTGTACTATGTTATTTGGGACAGTTGAGTCTACTCTACAAAGAATGATTCACTTTGATAAGTTAAGAATTCTTCAAGATGAAACTTCTGGATTCCAATGTTTTGTCCCCTATCCATATCTACCGGATTCATCTAGATTACCAGAAGCACAATTAGCAACTGGTAATGAAATTTTAAGAATGATATCATTGGCTCGGATAATGTTGGATAATATCCCTCATATCAAGGCATATCGAATGAACATCGGGGACAAGATTTCGGCGCTTGCTTTACTTAGCGGAGCAGATGACATTGATGGGACGGTTAGCCATGAAGAAATCATGCATCTCGCAGGTTCAACAACTCCACTCAATGATATAGACGTTGATTTAGCAAATCTGATTGAGTCTGTTGGAGGTGTTGCCGTTGAGAGAAATACCGATTATACGCAATTCAGAAATTTTCGCAGAAATAACCGTCCTGACAATAACGGATTGCCAATGATACCCAGTTAGAGAGGTGTTTAAGAGTGGTTAATTGGTCAGAAATTTTAGGCAGAGTTTCTTTTGTTAATTGTGATCCGTTATTTCATAATTTATCTCAAGAATGGTCAATACTACCAGCCCCTCCTGCTTGGTTAACGGGTCACCTACTTCGAAAAGATTGTCTCGTGGCCCCCATCCCAGCAGCTGATTACGCTGCTAATTCCTCTGAATTAATTTTACTTCCTGACATTGGAATCGCATCTGAAGGAGCAGTTGGTAGTGTGCTGTTATTCAGTAATAGAGAACTTGATAAAATCAGAGATATAGCACTACCAACCGATTCATCTACTTCTCGAATATTAGTACTATACATTCTGGCTGAGATGGGATTAGACCCTAAAACAGTAGATATGGGTCCTGATTTAAAAGAAATGCTATCAAAGTGTGATGCAGCATTATTGATTGGAGACAGAGCACTTGATGAAGCACAAAGATGTCCTGAATTAGTCAAAATGGATCTGGGGGAAGAATGGCAAAAACTCACTGGATTACCAATGGTTTTTGGAGTGTTTGCTGCTCCTTCTTCAGCACCCGTTGATAAATTAAAACAAGCTCATACTGACTTATTGTCTAATGCAATAAATTTTAGAGACAATCCTCAAATAAAAGATGAAGTAATTCGGAACACTGCGGCTAGAAGTGGATTTTCAGTAGAGAGAATTAATGGATACTTCAATGAAGTAACAAATATTCTATCACCAGATTCAGTAAGGGGCCTTGAATTCTTTCTTACAGAAGTATGTGGCCTAAAAAATGATATCGAGTGGTTAGAAGTTTAACTTGATTTCCGCCGTTTTACTTTTCGACGTTTCTTCTTGGGCTTCCCATCCACTTCTTCAGATTTATCAGTTGATTTTTTTGATTTAACTTTCTTGGGTTTAGTAATTATCGATAGAGCTGCATCCATGTCGGATTCCGACCCCTCAATATCGGGTTCAATTACGGTTTGAATTGGGGATTCAATTTCAATTTCTTCATCTGTAGTTTCTGCAGCAACTTGTTGAGCAATATCTAGAATTGCCAATTCTTCTTTATGGAACTCTTGGGCCTCCCCATAAGGGTCTGTAGCATCAGGGTCATCCTTATCCCAGTATGCACCGTGTTCTGAGTAATCCCATTCTTCTCCTTCTGGTGCTTTACCTGACTGGGAAACTGAACCAGGGGCTCTCTTAACACGACGAATCATTGGTTCATTAGAAGGACGATGCGCAGGTTGTGGTCGGTGGCTAGTCACTCCTTCGGGTGGTTGTATTGGTTGAGGGCGCCCTGTTGAAGAGATATTATCTGATGGCATATTCTTGGTAGATGACCTTCTTCTTGATGTTGTTATGGATAAATTTTCTTCATCTTCTTCTATCTCGAATAACATACTGTTCTTTCTTCGCACCACTAATATAACTCCCAATCCTATCGTAATAATTACACCTAATAGTAGTAAATAATTGCTCTCAATCCAAGATAATAAGATGTCAATAATAGAGGGGTCTGCAGCTGGTTTCGCTAATATTATTATAGACAATTGTGGGCTGCTGGTGTGAATAGGTGTTTGGTAATAGACAGTATCTCCTTGGTGAATTAAAGTCAATGTTAGAGGTGAAGTTGGAGCAATTTGAGAAATAGTATGTAATGGGGGTGAAACCGAAGGATTAAACGACATGTTAAATGGTCTAGGAATGTTATTTGCCATAGTAATTTCAATAAACCAACGGAGTTGAATACGCGTACTAGAATCATGTTGGACAGTGCCAATCAATCCTAATTTTGCATCACATCGAACAGTTGTTCCAATTATTGCTGAATTATCAAATTTTAGTGCCTCGTTCCAATCTAAACTGATTTGGTTGGCATTTGTACCGCTACACAACATTTTCTCCATCTTAATTGCTTCACCTTGAGATACTAATCCATCAGATGCAACGGCTGAGGATGCTAATTCCCTTATTGGCGCGCTGATACTAGAATTGAGTTGATATGTATCTTGAATTGTAATTTTATTGTTGTTAATTTTAATAGAGACTTGTCTAATATAATCTGGATGCGGGTGTAAATCGCAATCACTACCTTCTGTACATGAATATTCAAAATCATCCCCTAAGCCATCACCGTCGTCATCGCCATCATACCTATCTGGGGTTCCATCACCATCCAAATCTGCACCAGCCAATCCTGAATAGGGAGCCCAAGCATCCTCCCTAAAGACAGAAATCAAATGAGTATTTGTAGTGACAACAAACTCTGAGACAATTGGCGACTTAGCGAATCGTGAAATTTTATGCCCTAAGTCAAATGAGGTGATAATTGAATAATCTGTAACATCAAAAATAGTTAATTTATTTGTTGTTGATTCAATTAATACCCATAATTCTTCACCATTTTCAGCCCACTCTAATTGACTTGCAGTTCCAACAAGGTTCTGAGATGTGATGTACTCACCGTCAGGAACTGTCCTAACTTGAAGGAGAGAATTGGTTACCCAAGCCAGTTGGGTCCCATCAGGTGAAATTGAACAATCTATGATACTGAAACCCACCTGCCAAGGAATATCTACTGTCATTGAAGATCGATTCCAAAGAAATATATTCCCATCTTCACCTCCAGTTACTAGTTGTTGACCATTAGGTGAATGGTCCATACAACTTACATCAGAAGTATGTTCTCCATCAAAAGTTGAGATTGAATGCGTGGAATCATTGATAAAATATTCTGACACACCATTGTTTTCATTCGCTGAAGCAAAAATTTCTTGACCTGGTAAAATACTGATGTCGCTTACTGCTTTACCATCCTCATTTACTCCTATTCTCTGCCAAGTTGAAGTGTCATAGATAGCCATAGCTAATGTACTCATGAATGGACTTTCTAGTCCTACTAGAAGTGAAGAATCATCTTCAGAAAATGAAAGAGACAAAATCTTATTGCCAATACTAATATCTGTGATGAAAGTCCGGTATTGAGCATTAATGATTACAACATCTGAATTAAAAGCTGCTGCAATTAAAGTACCATCAGTGGAATAAGTGATTTCTGAAGACCCAGATAAAGAATAAGGATTTACAATACTACCACTATATGGATAATTTTCTTCGGTTGAGGCATTAACCTCAGATATTACTGGAAGTGAGGATGTCAGTATCACGACAGTGATGAAAAGTGGAAAGAAAGTGGCCGCATGTTTTCTCATCGGTCCTGCGAATACGGATTCAACCAAAGAATTATCTCCTTGAATGTATCATTTTAACCTATATTCTACTAAATCAATTACGGTCCATTCTGATAAATCAAACTCTACTTCACACGATTAAGAAGCAATAATACACTCAACATTTAGATTAATATTTACCCCAATATTATGTGCAATTGCACCTATTGCGTCTTCTGCCTCATGACTTACTATTGAGTATTCTTGAAGGTCAACCAGACTGCTAATTCATTGAAGTTTTACTGGTTGGCGGTGCTGGGTAAACTGAATCATATTCCTTGTTATAACAAAGTATGATTCTCATCTTGTTCTGACAAACTTATGCACCAATAAATTCTATTGAACTTGGGTCAAAATCATCGTTAATCATTCCGATCTCTTGACCTTCTGTTAGGAATTTTATAATGCTCTCCCTACCATCATCACCAAAATCAATAGTTCTAGAATTTACATACATTTGTACAAATTTAGAATTCGTTTCTTCATCTATTCCCCTGCCCCATTGCCTTGCAAATTTCAACGCTTCATCAGGGTTTGATATAGCAATCTCAATACTTTGTTTAACCCACTCAGTAATATCTTCACACAATTCCTTTCCAAGATTTTTCCTGACAACGTTCCCACCCAATGGAAGAGGAAGCCCGTTGTTTCTCTCATTCCACCATACACCTAAATCTAACAGAAGGTTCATGCCATGAGATTTCCAAGTTAACTGCCCTTCGTGAATAATGACCCCACTATTAAATTCACCACTTTGAATTCTAGGCATAATTTCGTCAAAGGGGACAATAACTGTCTCAACATTACCGCATGCCATTTTCAAAGCCAAATGTGCCGAGGTCTTCTGCCCTGGGATTGCAATAGGTTTTGAACAAGCTTCTTCTAAAGTCATCTCTTTAGAACTAACAAGCATTGGGCCATATCCTTCACCCATGCTTGCCCCACAATTCATCAATGAATATTTATTGGATATTTCAGGAAAAGCGTGAATACTAACTGCACTGACTTCATATTCTTCTGCAATGGCTTTCTCATTCAATGTCTCAATATCCAGTAAGACATGCTCAAATCTAAATCCTGGAGTTTTAACTAATCCAGTAGTTAATGCATGGAACATAAATGCATCATCTGGATCGGGCGAATGCCCTACGCGTATAAGCCGGTCATCAGCACTCATGTGTTGGCGCGACATCAATTTAGTTGTGAACTTTATGCTTGAATTGATTGTTATTCAAAATCACTTAATGAACAGGCTCAAAGACTTGGCGCTCCCGGCAATGTTGTAGTGGTAACATGCCTGATGTCTCAAGATTAGGAATTCACCAAGGAGAAATTGGACCAATTTGTGATTTCTGTGGTGCTAGACTAACATTTGGCCAATCGATTCCTATTGACGATAAATTTTCATGCTTTGATTGTTATCAGTCTGAAACAGGATTGACACCTTCATCAGATGGTCAATCCGTGTCAGGATTACCAATAGAATAATCGCGTCGTTCAAGTGCCGTAGTGCTTTAGGGCCTAGTGATTTAGATGGTTGAGAGTAATTGGGCCCGTGCAGCCCACCGCTTTTCAAAGTGGTATTCTCAAATAGGACAGGATGATTACTGGTTCCCACCAAGACTGCGAACGAGAGAATGTATGTTTCAGATGTGGTCTTCTAATATGTTTGACCGTCACATCAATTTTGAGACGCCTAAAAGTGTATTGAATTATCTACACCAAAGGGGACCGAAAAGTTGCTTCTATTCAACTGCTTATTATGGCAAGCCATTAGAGAGGAAAATGGCAGATAAAGATTGGAAAGGAGCAGATTTAATCTTCGATTTAGACGGTGACCACTTAGACCATGTTGACCCATTTAATTTCCCAGAAATGTTAGAAATCATTCAATTACAAGCTTATAATTTATGGGAAGAATTTCTTTCTTCTGAATTTGGATTTAAAGAGGAATATCTCCATGTCACATTTTCAGGTCACAGAGGATTCCATCTCCATTATAGAGACCCAAGTATACTAGGACTAGATAGTTCGGCGAGGCGAGAATTAGTCAATCATATTCGAGGGGAAGGGGTTGAGGTAAGCGCACTAATGAACAATAGCGGTCAAGGTGGCTGGAAAGCAAGATTAGAAGATGGGACAATCAACATTCTCACAAAATTAGATATTGCAAATCAAGATAGTAAAGAAGGAAATAAAATGGCTAGAGACCTTTGTAACATAATAGAAGTAAGGTCCAAATCGCCCAGTAGCCAAATACAAAAGTGTGGACCAACAAAAATGAAAGCTCTCGCTGAGAAAATTCAACACCCGCAACGGCGAGATACTATTCTAACCGGTAATTTCAGTGTCCTAAATCAACATGCCCATTTATTCCTTGAACTTGTGAAAGGCGACCGTTCACTAATCGTTGGAAAGGCGGGTGAAACTGATGAGGCCGTTACGGTTGATATCAAAAGACAAATCCGTTGGCCTTACAGCCTAAATGGCAAATGCGGATTACAAGTAGTAACCTTACCTCTCGACCGTTTACACCCTGAGGGTTCCAATCCATTTGATGCTCTGAGTGAAACATTGCCCCGATTTGATGATAAGACTAGGGAGTTGGAAATTATCACAGAAAGATGTGTGTTAAGATTAGGTGGCGACGAGAAAGAATTTAGTCAAGGAGATACATTGGTTGCAGAATCAAATATGGATACATTTTTGACATTAAAAGGCTGGGCAAAGCCAATTTCACGTAGTAAAACTACGTAGTGAGAGTTTTTCAAATTAAGCCAATGTTAAAGGCAGATTGTTTGTCACCAAGTATCAACAGGGTGACGGCATGGCGTTTCGCAAGAGGAAGAAGAACGACACAACCCAACCGATAGGGTCTCTGCCATTACCACCTCCTCCTGGGGATTTACCACCTCCACCATCTCCAGAGATGGAGTTACCCCTTCCGCCTGCTCCTACACCACCTACTGAGCCCCTTTCAGTAAGTGATACTGAGCCTTCAGATGATATTATTGAAATTGATGTTGTTGAAGTAATTGCCGAAGATGAAGAAGATCCGAATTACGCAGATCTGTGGCAAAATAGAACAGATAAATCGTTACAACAAATGTACGGGCACATTGATCGTTTAGGGTCAAGTGATGTAGGTAGTTTGCTTGAACGATATGCAGATAGATTTGGGCATGACCTTGATAGGGAAATAATTGTAATGAGAAAATCTGAAAAGGAAACAACAAGAGAATCGGCCCCTGTAGTTGAATTATTGTCAGTTCCAGAAGAATCATCTGATTCAGAAGATAGTGAAATGGCAGAGCTTGAAGAACGTCTTTCAGAGTTAGAATCTGAAATGCGTCCCTTGAAACAGAAATTTGATGCTGCAAAATCAAAAAAGAAGCAGTCCGCTATTGCTAAATTTGGTAATCTATTGAAACCTATGGTTGATGAGAGAAAATTACTCAAAGGTATTATTGCTGGTGATATTGATTATTCTGAACTTGAAGAATATGACACACAAGAAGAGATTGTTGAAGAAGAAGTTGATGCTGATCAGAATTTCAGTGACTTTTTCGATGTTGTCAATAACTTACTAGGTGATATGCCTGAAGATTTCATCAGTGATTTCATAGCATCTAAAAGTTTCAAATTATTTGAAAAGGTTGGTGAGGATGCCGCATCAACGACGAATGCTGCTCGGAAGAAATTCTTCAATATGGTGAATCAAGAATTAGGAACTATTCCTGATGATAAACTACAAGAATTCATGGCAACACCAGGATTCCAACTATTCATAGAGATGAGTGAAATATATGGGGAGTGAGACTAATGGGATTACTTGAAAAAGCAGGACAAATGCAAAATGAAGAGGGTGCAAAACCCGCTAAAAAGAGTAAGCCGAAGCCAGTCAAAGCACCAAAACCTGCTAAGAAGTCTAAGGCAAGGCGAAAATCAAGAAAGCCAGTTGATGATCTAGATGATATAGAAGTAACACCTAAAGTTGCTAAAAAATTACCAGATGAATACGTTATCGCTAAGAGACCAGCGAGGTTCGCTCGTAGTTTGGTAGATTTCATCGTTTCTTTTGGATGGGCAGTCCCTATTGTTGTAATCAGTCTTTGGGGAAGTATGTTTGACGGCACATATTTCATTATTGGTGGGGCTCTTCTCTCGATTTTTAATTTAGTAGCTATGCCTTTTATGACCAACCGAACAGTTGGTAATTATGCTTCATTAACACAATATGTGACACACAAGGGTAAACCCCCAGTATTTCTTCATCAAACATTGAAAGCCATGACTATGCTATACATTGCTGCAGGATTGTTCTTAGTTCTCTCTGCGGGTGTCGGTACAACTGCAGGGGCAAATACAGTTAATCTCGGGATTGGCTTAGCAATTCTAGCAATACCTCTGTCTGATTGGATCATTGCAAAGGTGAGACATGAAACAAGGCAAGGTCTATGGGATTCTATCTTCTTTGCATATATGGTAAGCCACACTCGTTCAGATGACGCTGAAGCATCTGGTTTCTTTGGGAAGTTAGAATCTTCTGGTGATTGGTTGAAAGACAAAGGTTGGCTTGGAGAAGATAACTCAGAAGATTAGAGATTTGAAGGGTATGAAAGATAACCTTTCAGCCCTGATAACTTTGGTATCATTTTCATCCTCAACAGTTCTTCTCTATCTAACTTTGAAGTTAATTGTTTCTTGTCCGCAAGGTTTGATTTCCTGACACCGTTTACGTCAGGTCTTTTTTGTGGTATTACAATTTGCTTAGTATATTCTAGTTTGAAAAAGAGAGCAAAGAAAACAAGTAATAAATCATCAAAACCAATGGGAAATAAATAGGAAATTAATCATCTACTTTTTGTTTCGCAAATTCTCTCATATCTTCGGCAGTGGTCCCTTCAGCAATACCTTCTTGGTCTGTTTCATCAACAATTTCCCTACCAAGCAGGGTTTCAATGATATCCTCCATAGTAATTATTCCAGTCGTCCCCCCGAATTCGTCCTTGACGATAAGTATCTGTTCTTTGTGGTCTAGTAGAATGTCAAGTGCTTCATCAACAGATTGACTTGGTCTAACAGGATGTATAGGGCGCATCAATTGGCCCATCGACACATCATGCTCATCGTTAGCTGCTTTCATCAGAATTTGGTTTCTCATTACATATCCCTTAACATCATCTATTGTTTCACCTTGTACTGGAAGTCTGCCATGGACCATAATTGGCATTTCATCTAGTACCATCTCCACTGTTTGGGTATCTAGAACAGATGAAATTACAACTCTAGGGGTCATAACATCACTAACTGTAATGTCCCTGAGTTTCAAGAGATTATGAATAACCTTTTCTTCATCAGCCTCTATTGTCTTCTCTTCCTCAGCAACATCAACAAGGGCTGCCAATTCATCCCTTGTGACTGTTTCTTGGTCAGGAATGGGGAATAATTTCTTTGCCCATTGAATTGGCATAACAATCCAAATCAACCCATAAATCAAGATTTGCAGGAGAAATGCAGCTGGGGTTGTTAACTTCCTTGAATATATTGTGCCGAGAGTTTTTGGGAGTATTTCCGAAAATAATAGGACCCCTAAAGTTAGAAAGGCAGATGCAATTCCTACGATTAAATCTAATTCTGGACTGCCAGAATATAACCTTGCAACTTCCGTACCTACACCAATAGCACCCACAGTGTGTGCAATTGTGTTGAGTGTTAGAATTGCAGTTAACGGCCGCTCAGGGTCGGTCTTGAAAGTCCTCCACAACTTTGCAAAGCGATGTTGTTTCGCTTCCATTATAGCAACATTAGACTTTGATGTGGAAAGAAGAACTGCTTCTAAAATACTGCAAATAAACGAAACACCAATGGCCAAAACGGCATAGGTGACGAGTAAGGTGTAACTCATCAGATGTCTTTTCTCCATCGGCTTATATTGCGCCCGACAGTATCTCCATAGGCCGTTTGCCTTTGAAACTACCTTGACAAATATTAGAATAATTCATTAAAAATTAAACGCCTCCAATAATTTGGATAGGTAATTGCCATTAACGACCTGTCCCGCCCCTATTCTGTGGAGGAACCCGAGTATGTGCTTATCTGCGTGGCTTGGCCTTACGCCAATGGCCCTTTACATCTTGGTCACGTAGCAGGATGTTACCTCCCACCAGATATTCATCTCAGGTTTGAGAGAGCCCTTGGAAACAGAGTATTACTTGTGAGTGGGAGTGATGAACATGGCACACCAATCACAGTTACGGCTGAACAGCAAGGGGTAAAACCTCAAGATATTGTTGATAAGTACCATAAAATCAACAAACAAGCACTTCTCAATCTAGGCTGTGCGTGGGAGCCTAATATTGACCCTAGGGGAATTGAATATGGAGGAGCATTGTTCAATCGTACATCAGACCCTAGGCACAAGAGATATGTTCAGGAGAATTTTTTGGCATTGCACAAGGCTGGGATGTTTGAGAAAAAAACCATGCACCAATATTACGAAATTAGAAAGGACGGGGGTGGGCGCTTTTTACCTGATCGATATATTGAAGGAACATGTCCAAATTGTGAATATGATTCTGCCCGTGGAGACCAATGTGATGAATGTGGGACAACATATGAAGCATCAGAATTAACGTCACCTCACTCTAAGATGAATCCAAATGCTGAAATCGAAATTAGAGATACTGATCATTTCTTTTTCCGTTTGGATCTATTCCAGAAATCACTTGAATTACACTCTAAAGATAATTGGGATAACTGGAAAACAAATGTCAAAGCGATGACAAAGAATTGGTTAGACATGGGATTGCGCCCACGTGCAGTAACTCGAGATTTAGAATGGGGGATAAAATTACCACTCGAAGGGGATGAATGGGTAGGTAAGTGTGTTTATGTGTGGTTCGAAGCGGTTCAAGGATACTATACATGTGCTCGTATCTGGTCTGAAGAATTTGCTGAACAATCACATCCTGATGGAATTGCGGCTTGGGAGAAATGGTGGAAAAATCCCGAATCAGGTATTCAGCCACGTCATCTATATTTTTTAGGCAAGGACAATATTCCTTTCCACACTGTTATCTGGCCAGCATTAATTATGGGTTTGAATAATACCGATAAAGAGGTCTCCCCTGATTCAGATTTACGCCCCGGAATAGGGGATTTACATTTGGAAGATAATGTCCCAGCAATGGAATACTTGATGTTGGCTGGGGGACAATTTTCGAAAAGTCGTAAACACGCTGTCTGGTTACCTGCATTCCTTGATAGATTCCAACCTGATACACTTCGCTATTATCTATCAATAAATATGCCAGAAAATCATGATACTGATTTTAATTGGCCTGATTTTGTTGAAAAGGTTAACAATGAATTGATTGGGACATATGGTAATTTTATTCACAGAGTGATGACTTTAGCTGCTCGTTTAGATGAAGGAACGGGGGAAAACCCTCTCACAAAATACAATGATTTGTCTCTAATGGGAACTGAAATTGACAAGATAACTGAACTGCATTCAAAAATTACCGCTAGTCTGCAAAAACATCGTTACAAAGAAGCTCTCCGCAGTGCAATGAATATTGCTCAATTAGGAAATCAAATGTTACAAGAAGCAACACCTTGGAAATTCTTGAAAGAACCAAAAGATGCTGATGATGAATGGTATTCCTCAAGGGATATATCATTAGCAAAACTTGCATTCGGGTGGAGGATTTCCAGAACACTCGCAATCCTAACACAACCTTTCATCCCATTTAGTGCTCAACAATTATGGAAAAACCTTGGTCTATCAGGGGAAGTTTCTCAATTATCCTGGGGTGATGCTTTGAACTGGGATATTGCAATGACTTGGACTGGAGAAGTTCCTGAACCATTATTTACAAAATTAGATCTAGAAGAGATTTTGGAACAAGAAAAACAACTTGCAGAACAAACAAAAACAGTTGATTCACAAGACCCAACCCACGGGGTAAAAGGTGGGAAAAAAAAGGAGAATGAAAAAATGAGTGAAGCACCCGAAGGCGTAACATACCTAGAGTTTGATACCTTCTTGAAAGTAGAATTGAGAACCGGACGAATTACTAATGTGGAGGAACATCCCAATGCAGACAAATTGTATGTGGTTTCTATTGATGATGGCACTACAGAAGGACGTACAGTGTGTGCTGGATTAAAACCATATTATTCAATTGACGAAATGAAGGGAAAGTCAGTTGTTTTTGTTGCTAATCTGCAACCACGAAAGTTACGTGGAGTAATGAGTGAGGGGATGTTGTTAGCGGCTGATGATGGTAATGACAATGTCAAATTGATTTCAATCGATGGGGATATTTCAGTAGGCTCACTCGTCAGGTGATGTTGTGAAACTGTATCATAACCCAAGGTGTTCAAAAAGTCGTCAAACCTTGGATTTCGTTAAGAATGAATCACCAGAGGTTGTTCTATATTTGAAACATCCATTATCCCGAGGACAATTAGATGATTTACTTTCTCGTCTAAATGAACCTATTTCTGAAATTATTAGATGGGATGACAAAAGCGCTCCTAACAAACCAGACATTATTGATAGTCATCTAGTCATTGAACTTCTCCTTGCAAACCCTAATTTAATGCAAAGGCCAATACTTGATGATGGAAATATCGCTATGATTTGCAGGCCACCAGAAAAATCTCTAGACCTAATTTAGTCAATAACGACTAGGGTTTATCAAAAAATTCCCATTGAATGTCTATTAATTCGGAATTGCTTTTTGCTTCTGAATAAGCCTCTAACGGTTCTTTATTCAATTTCAAGAATTCATCCCCAAACTTAAATGGTTTCAGAATATCTCTTGCTTGGTCCCATTCATTTAGCAATATAAGACACACAGCCAAGGCTTCCACTGTAGATAATCTGCCTGGTTTCCCCCAGGAAACTTCGTTTGCTGCTAAAACTAATGGTAAAGTTCGAGGTTTTAATCTCGAAGATTTTTTCTTTACATCTTCAAAAGAAACATCACATTTCTTCCATGAACAGTCTAGAGCTACTATTGAAGCACCCCGTTTAATCTCAGGTATGTCATCAGGACCTAATATCTCACCAGCCAATGGATCTAGTAAGAATCCTCTTCGTGGAGGGCGTTTGAGTGAATTATGTATTATCGCTAAATTAAGCCGTTCTAATTTTCTAGCTGTACACTTTTTCGGGTCGTCTTGGGACAAATGTATGATATGTAGGGGGACTGAGGGGATAGATTACTCCCCCTCTTTGCGAGCCATTTTAATTAGATCACCAAGATTAAGTGAGCGCGATTCCTTATTACCAACTGTACGTTCAACTTCTTGGTTTGAAATATCTCTAAATAGTGATATTTTCAATATTTTTTCAAACTTTTTTAGAACCATATCTCCAGGGCGCTTTCCCCCTTCAGTACGTTGAACGATGTTTATTCTTTCTTTCATTTTTAGTGCTAGAGTGCGCTGATCCCATCCTCTATTTTCTCTCGCTTCTCTGACCAATGAGGGGAATTCATCAACCAATTCCTTGCCATCCCTAACCATGATGTCCTTGCCAGCAGTGCCAAGTCCTCCATAACCACCTGAAGTAGCAGCTGAAGTTTTTCTGTTTACTCGAGCTACATTCTGGGCAGCTTTATCTGTATCGGGATTATATCCCATTTTTTGTTGACACTTATTGCATCCCTCTACAAAAGTTCCGTGTACTGACATGCGCTTTGTGGAAACGCTAACGGCCCCACATAACTCGCAACTACCCATTATACTCGATTGGACCTGAGGCCAACCCTATTTTAGTCCATCTTCGCGCCCATCATATATCCTTCCTGAATACTACTTTTCTCATATTTACAATATGATACATTATTAGAGGTTAACGAGACCCCAATCAATTAGGAATTAGTATGGTATCGGACACCGACGCAATTTCACCGACCGATGAAGGACAGTCTTTGCATAAGGTTGGGACAATAGCAGAACAGACTCTGAACCAACTTGAAGATAAGTTTGAAGAATTGCGACTGCAGACTCAACAATTATTGTCTGATAGAATTGATTTAGAAAACCGCGTAGCAAAACAAAAATCAAAAATCGGTCGATTAAGTGAAGAAGTAAGACTAATGCGTATGCCTCCACATGTTATTGGTAACATTCAAGATATTCTTGATAAAGAAAGAGCAGTGGTGCGATCAAGTAATGGAACAGTATTCCTAGTTACATACAATCAAGGTATTGACGCTGATCTTTTGAAACCAGGAGCAAGAGTAGCTCTAAACCAAGACACATTATCCATAATTGATGTATTGAATGATGCTTGGGACCCACTAGTTATGGGCGCTGAAATGATTGAAAAACCTGAAATATCCTTTTCCGATTTAGGTGGATTAGAAGATCAAATATCCCTCATAAAAGAATCAATAGAATTGCCATTGACAAACCCTAAGGCCTTTATCAAATTTGGGATAGATCCTCCGGGAGGAGTTATTCTAGTTGGGCCCCCTGGTTGCGGCAAAACAATGCTTGCTAAAGCAGTTGCAAATAGTACTGAATGTACTTTTATTCGATTAGTTGCAAGTGAATTGGCTCAGAAATATATTGGGGAAGGAGGTAGAATGGTTAGAGAATTATTTGACCTAGCAAGGGAACGCTCCCCATCCATCATTTTCATAGATGAAATAGATGCAATTGGAGCAAAACGTCTAGATTCTGCAACAAGTGGTGATAGAGAAGTACAAAGAACACTTATGCAATTACTCGCTGAGTTAGATGGATTTGACTCGTTAGCAGATGTGAAATTAATAGCAGCAACAAATCGACCAGATATTCTTGATGAAGCACTTCTTAGGCCTGGTAGATTTGATAGAGTAATAGATATCCCACTACCAAAAGATGAAGCAAGATTAGCAATTTTAAATATCCATATGAAAGATATGCCAATTACCAAAGGCGTTAGAGTTGACAACATTGTTTCCTCTACAAATGGATTTTCTGGGGCTGAATTAAAGGCCCTAGTTGTAGAGGCTGGTATGTGCGCAATTCGTCAGAATAAAAATAAGGCTACGAAGGGAGATTTTGCATCAGCCTTGGAAACTATTCTGAAGAAGCGAGCTGAAAACAAGGGAGAAGCCCCTAACTCTTTGTGGTCTTGACTACGTAATAGATTTCATTCACCAACCATGGAGTCATTGATATGGAAGGCAAATTAGTTGAGTGTGTACCAAACTTTTCCGAAGGAAAGGATGAGGGAGTCATTAATGCAATTACCTCAGCGATGTTGACTGTCAATGATGTTCGACTATTAGATGTGGATATGGGTGCAGATTTCAATCGGACAGTAGTAACAATTGTTGGCTCTCCTGAAGCTGTACTAGAATCTGCACTTAGAGGGACTGGAGTTGCATTAGGATCTATAGATATGGCCACTCATAAGGGGGAACATGCCCGAATGGGAGCGGTTGATGTGGTACCTTTTATTCCTGTAAGTAATGTTACAATGGAAGAATGTATTAAGCTAGCAGAGAAATATGGAACAGAAGCAGCTAGGCGATTTAATTTATCAGTTTACCTTTATGCAAAAGCAGCTAGAAGAGATGAGAGAATTAATCTTCCAGATATACGAAGAGGTGAGTATGAATCATTTGAAGAGAAATTATCAGATTCAAATTGGTCCCCAGAATACGGACCTACTAAGTTCAATCCAAAGAGTGGGGTGACCGCAACAGGTGCTCGTTCTATTCTTATTGCGTATAATGTCAATTTAGATACTGATCAAAAGAGCGTAACTAACAAGATTGCCGGTAAACTTAGAACTAGTGGAGTTCTGAAGAAAGATGAAAATGGTGAGAAAATACTTGGTGAAGATGGCAAAGTAGAACGAATACCTGGACGTTTTGAATATTTACAGGGTGCTGGGTGGATGTATGATGAGAGTACTGCTCAAGTTTCTATGAACTTACTTGATTACACCATCACCGGACTACATCAAGTAACAGATGCGATAAGGGAATTAGCTTCTGAAACCGATAATTGTACAACTGCTGGTGAATTGGTTGGACTTGTGCCATTACAAGCAATTTTAGATTCTGGCCGACACTATTTAGGTCATGATGATGAGGAATCTGTACTCATTCAAAATGCTATACAAGGATTACAACTTGATCAATTAGGAGATTTCATAATTGAACAACGTATCATTGAATACGCGGCAGGTGTTTAATGTGACTAACTTTGAAGAAATGACTCTTCAAGAGTTCTCTGACGCTTTAGCATCAACTAATCCAACACCGGGTGGAGGTTCGGCGGCAGCAGTAGCACTTTCTCAATCGGCTGCACTTACAGTAATGGTTGCTGATATCACAATTGGGCGAGAGAAATGGAAATCGGGTTGGCAGGCATCTGAAACTGCAAAATTAATTGCTTCGCCCCTCATCCGTGATGCGTTTGAATTAGCTAATGATGATACAGATTCTTTCGTCTCAGTAATGGATTCATTCAAATTACCAAAAGATACAGAACAACAAAAAGTTGCTCGGAGCTTAGCAATTCAAGAAACGACGCACGAAGCAGCACTTGTACCGCTTAAAACTGCTAAGGATGCACTGCAACTATTACTTTGCCACGAAGACTTAGCAGTCACTGGGAATGCAAATGCTGTTTCAGATGTTGGAGTTGCAAGTCTATTGGCAAGTGCTGCTTGCAAAGGAGCATTGTTTAATGTACACATTAATGCAATTTCATTACCTAGCGGCTTGTCTGAACCATTACTGAAACAAGTTGATGAAATTAGGAATATGTCTAGAGACGTAAGTCGCGCGGTAATGAAAGCCGTATACTCTCGGCTAGAATAATAATCTCTGATTTAAGAACTGGTGAATATGTTCTAATGGATTATTTTCAAAGCATTCTCTAAACGAATCATCGCTTCAGACACCTCTTCAACCGAAACTGCACCAATCGATATCCTGAACCACCCACTCTCTTCTTCTAATCCAAACGCTTGGAAAGGAATAACTGCAATACCCGCTTCATTTAGTAGCCACAGACGTATCTCTTCGTTTGTGTTGACTCCAAGCGCACTGAACAAATTAAAGCGTGTAGAAAGATATATCCCACCTTGTGGTGGGATGAAATCAACCGGAAATCCGGCATCTTTCATATTTGAAAAATTCTTAAACAGGATTTCCATTCTTGCTGAAATTCTAGAATCAAGGTCTTCAAAATACGATTCTAATTTTATAGGATCTGAGTAAGTTACGGCCGCAGCTTGTTGTACAGGTCGGGCTGGCCACGAACCCATGTGTCCAATTAGCGCAATTACTGGGCCAGCGAGTTTCGGAGGTAAAGCCATCCAGCCTAGCCTTAATCCAGTCGCAGTTAGAGATTTAGAAATAGCATCAAGAGTTATTGTGAATTCAAACATATCAGGCCTGACTTGGACAGGATGCACATGTTCAATCCCCTTCGCAGTCATAGTAGAGTAGACTTGGTCATAGACTAACATTACAGGTTTCTTTCCGACTTTGCGCCGTTTTTCGTTCTCTTCTAACACAACATCACAAATTTCTCCTAATTCATTAGCTGTAAAACATGTTCCTGTAGGATTGAGAGGAGAGTTTAGAATTAATACTCTAATCTCTGATATACGTGCTCTTATACCATCTGCAGTTGGTAGAAACCTACTTTCTGAATCACCTTGTATTGCTATATCAATAGCCGAATTTAGGTGAACATAGTAGTGATTATTCCATGCAGGAACACCGTGTGCGAGTCCTTCACCTGGTTCTAGAAATAATTTGAAAGAAGCGAACAGCACCGGCCTAGCTCCACTTCCAACAATGATACCTTCTGAACCAACATTAAGTCCATACTTGTGAATCATCCAATTCGACAAACTCTCTCTCAATTCTGGAAGTCCAGCCGCTGGGGGGTAATTTGTTTGATTTTGTTTTACAGCCGCAGTCAACTCTTCTGTAAATGATTGGGGGACTCCAAATTGTTCAGGTGAGAAGTCCCCAAATGTAAAAGCGGTTACTAGTTTGCCTTCTGCCTTCATTTTTTTCACTTGGGTGGCTATTGAAAGTATCCTACTCCGTTCTATTCCGTTAGCTAAGTCCGAAAGGTACCATTCACCGCCTGACCCCATTAGAATCCACTTGTAACGGACCTAGTTCTTAGACTACACCATCGGGAATACTGAAATCATTCATTCGCCTCGACAGTAATCATGGGTAAGTGGGATGTACTTCGTGACAGCATTCTAGAAGGGATTCCCGGAACCCTCCCTGAACATCCAGGTCTTAACAAAAATGTAGACCATGCACCCAATCGTTGGGATGTTCTAACACCAAAAGAGAAACAATTAGCTTTGAAAAACGCATTGCGTTATTTCCCAGTTTCACAACACGATATCCTAGCGCCAGAATTTGCCAACGAGTTGGAGACTTATGGCCGCATTTACATGTACAGATATCGCCCAAGTGAGATGAAAATCAAAGCTTATCCAATATCTGCATATCCAGCTAAGTGCCAACAAGCAGCCGCTATCATGCTAATGATACAAAATAATCTTGATGATCAAGTCGCACAATTCCCTCAAGAATTGATTACCTACGGTGGTAATGGCTCCGTTTTCCAAAATTGGGCTCAGTATCGATTAACAATGAAATATTTGTCTCAGATGACAACTTCTCAGACTTTAGTAATGTACTCTGGCCATCCTTTAGGTTTATTTCCTTCTAGTGAAGAATCACCAAGAGTTGTTATTACAAACGGAATGGTAATTCCTAATTATTCATCCAAAGACGATTTTGAAAAGTTTAACGCCCTTGGGGTTAGTCAATATGGACAGATGACTGCTGGTTCTTACATGTACATAGGCCCACAGGGTATAGTCCATGGAACTACGATAACCTTACTCAACGCTGGCCGAAAATACCTCAACACAACAGGAGATGATGGGATTTCGGGGAGAACCTACGTCACAAGTGGTTTAGGTGGTATGAGTGGCGCTCAAGCGAAGGCTGCTGTCATCGCTGGGGCCTCATGTATTATTGCTGAAATCAACCCTGCAGCGGCAAACAAACGACATTCACAGGGTTGGCTTGATGAAGTCGTACATGACGTTGATATTGCAATTGATAAAATGGTAGAATCTGCATCAAATAGTATTGCAATTAGTATTGGATATGTTGGCAATGTCGTAACTCTATGGGAGAGACTTTGTGAAAGAGGAATTAAAGTGGACCTCGGTAGTGACCAAACATCACTTCACAATCCATGGCAAGGTGGTTATTATCCAATTCAAATTGAGTTTGAAGACGCAAAAAATCTGATGGTAGAGAATCCTCCCAAATTCAAAAATATGGTACAAGAGACTCTGTGTAGACATGCTACAGCAATTAACAAAATGTGTTCTAATGGTATGCAATTTTGGGATTATGGTAATGCATTTTTACTTGAAGCCAGTAAAGCGGGTGCAGACATACTAAATTCAGATGGATCGTTTAGATATCCATCCTATGTAGAGGATATAATGGGTCCAATGTGCTTTGACTATGGTTTCGGGCCATTCAGATGGGTTTGTACCTCTGGAGACTCAGAAGATCTTGTAAAAACTGATTCTATAGCTAAAGTAATTCTTTCAGATATGGCAAA